>Ga0315321_10002488_pt1 | contig 14266 bp, 9 predicted proteins | sample M180m21515metaG_FD_203464 | JGI IMG/M metagenome (GOLD analysis project Ga0315321, IMG submission 203464) | Ammonia-oxidizing marine archaeal communities from Monterey Bay, California, United States - M1 80m 21515 | ecosystem: Environmental > Aquatic > Marine > Intertidal zone | place: USA... | reverse complement strand
CCGGGCGGGCCACAAACAGAAACTGATTCTTTATGGTCGTCAGGCGTCCACATAACATGAGCAATATTTCTTGATAAACGGGACAGACGCCTTAGGACATGAAAGACCGTAACGCTCGCTTCCGTCAAAAAATGAGGATGTGCTGTTACACTTTGTTAGAATTTTAAACCCGCCATTGATCTCGACATGCCCACTTCCCACTCCCGCCGCCAATTTCTCACTACTACCAGTTTCGCAACTGCCGCCGCTCTCACTGGATCACGTGCCAGCGGTAAGGACACAGAAACTGCGGCAGTGTCTCTCGAAGGCCGAATTTTCAAGGCGGTAAAAGGCGGCAAGAAGCGCAACGAATCCCCTCTCGAATTTTTTAATCGTCTCAAGAAGTTAGGATTTGATGGCGTGGAGAGCGGCAACGCCCAGCAAGCCGCCGACTACGCGACAGCATCGCAAGAAACTGGTGTGATGTTTCACGGAATGGTTTGTGGCTGGCACTGGGGCACCCGGCTGAGTAGTCCCAACCCGGACACTCGCGCCAAGGGTCTCGCCATGATGAAGCAAAACATCCAAGACACGCACCGCCTCGGTGGATCATCCGTCCTTCTGGTGCCCGGAAAGGTTAGCGGAGCGAACGAAACCCACGATCATGTCTGGCATCGTTCTATCGCGGAAGTGCGAAAGGTTCTTCCTCTCGCGAGCCGTCTCGGGGTCCGCGTTCTGATCGAAACAGTATGGAATGGATTCTGCGAGTCACCAGACAAGTTTCGCGACTACCTCGACGCCTTCGACAATCCGTGGGTGGGTGCTTACTTTGATATCGGCAATATGCAAAAGTTCGCCCCAGCCGAAGAATGGATTCGCACTCTTGGTCACCGAACTGTGAAGCTCGACATCAAGGACTGGGGTAAAAAGAACGGATTCTGTCGCCTCGGCGAAGGGGATGTCGACTGGGACAAGGTCCGCGTTGCCCTCAAGGAAGTTGGTTTCTCGGGCTGGGCCACCCGAGAGGGTCGTGACAATAGTATCGAAGACACCTCTTCGTTGATTGATCAACTGATGATAGGTAAAAAGGGATAAGCTGAAATTTTATTTATACTCGCGAACTCGATAAAAAATACGGGACTGACCTCCCTCAAGATCGGTATCGGTGTATGAAAACGTATCCTCATCCGCGATCTCTTCTTCCAGGATTTCCAACCAGTTATTCAGGTCAGTCGAATAATCAAGGCTATAGCGATTGCCCGGCGTTGAGTTCCAAGTCACTGTCGCCCTGGGCGCTGAGGGATCATAGACGACGGAGGTAATAGCGAGCTCCGCAGCTGGCCCAACAGGTGAGTTCACAGCCTGTAAGAACTGAATCGGCGAGAGGACAGCTCCAGTATAACGGACCTCATCAACAAAGAGAGCATAATCAGCATTGGTAAGCTTTCCAAAATCAATTGGGGCCGCGGGGTGGACATAGCCACTTGCATCGCTATCTGCCAGTCTCCGCGATTGGGAGAGTTGGTAATCCAGATAAAAACTGATTTCTTGGCTCTCCTCGTCGAAGGAAATGGCGACATGATGCCATCTTGCATTGTCATTGATCCCATCGCCGTCGAGCGCCCAATCCACGGCATCATCGTAGCTCGTGGGTAAGCCGTCTCCAGAATCTGTGTCCACCCAGATTCTCCGATTACCCGAAATATTGGTCCAGCCCAGTTCAGCTGCAACAAAGTTCACGTTGTCTCCATCTGGAGTATCCATTCGGACACGCCCCCGACCAAAACTCCCCTTCGCAGTGTGATCAAAGTCGATCTGCCAACGCTGTTCGGCAGTCTCTTGACGACGCACAAACGAATGATACCCACCCGGCTCACCGCCGAGCTTTATGAAAAGCTCGAGGGTAAACGACGAATCGAAAGCAACAGTATCTGTGACTCTCAGTCGAGAGTTTGCCACACTCGCATCCAACGAATAAGTATTGGTCAAAGATTCTCCTGAGATTGGGTCATAAACAATCGCACTCGGCACATCTGCCGAATACTTGGGACTTCCATTTTGAAAACCCGCTCCATGAAGATCCGAAGTTTCATTATCCACAAAGAAGATGTCGCCTCCTTCGACCGCGTCTTCCTCTTCCATTCTCCAATAACCAACTGAAGCTCCAACCTCAGGAAGGGGCACCCTAAGGAAATGAGAGGGCGTTAGAATCGAATTTGAGAGACGGACCTCGTCCATTAAGAGGCCATACTCGACATTGGTAAGTTTTCCGAAAAGGAGGTCTGCAAATGGATGAGTATATCCATCACCCTCAGAGTCACTCAGAGTTCTTGACTGACTTAGATTATGGTCGAAGTAGAACCTTATCTCACCAGTATCTTCATCGAACGTTAACGCAACATGGTGCCAATCTTCGTCGTCATTAATTCCATCTCCCTGCAGAGACACATCTACTTCGTTGGGGTTCGCACTGTCCGCATCGTAGAGGTAGTCATTCGTGTTGCCCGTATTCTGTGGCCCAACATCTGCTCCAAGAGCATCTTTCACTCCCGTATCCACATAAACTTTTAGGGCATTTTTATTTCCCTGAGGGCCCAAAATAAAATTCCAATTTTCGTCAACATCCCGGTCATCAATATTATCTGGATCTCCAGCGGGAGTATCCCAGCGACTCCGGATTCGCCCAAAGACATAGCCATTACCATGATCAAAATCGATCTGCCAACCAAGATCTCGAGTTTCCCGACGGGTCATGATGCTTTGGTAAGAGGGAGGTTCACCAATATACTTAACGAAAAACTCGACCGTGAAGGAGCTCTCAAAAGAAGTATCTTGGATCACAGAAAACTGAGACTTGGAAGCCGTGGCATCCAAAGAAAATTCATTAGATAAAGTCGTTCCCGCGATCGGATCAAAAATCTCCGCAGCTGGAACATCATCGGAGTAAAGAGGGTTACCTCCAGCCACAATCGCATCGAAGGTGCCTTCATTAACCACGTTGATCGCTGAAAGGACACTCCCTCCCACCGCCGCATCGGCCTCATCAAACCTCCAATGCCCAAGAGTACGTCCAAGTGAAGAAAAAGGAATGGAAAGCAAAACTGTGAACACTAAGACTTTCATTCATCTCTCATAAACTTTCTCTCCAGCATTTTACAAGCTTATTGCTAATCCCCTGTCATCTAGGTCTATAAAGCTACACTCAGATTTAGCTCCTTCAGAATTTCTGCTTTTAAAAAAGCCTCATTCCACTTCTAGCGGCCCGCATTCACAACTGGTATGCTGCTTCGCCTCACGACCGAAGAACTCGTTCAGAAACAGGGTTCCTCACGGGGAAAACCGCACCTGTGCACCACCCAGCTATTCTTGAAAGATCGATTCCTAGGGCCGACTGGAGCAGACATCACGGATGAAGTTGACCGCTGCATCCAAATTGCGAAGTAGATGATGACAAAAACCTTCTAGTTCCACCGTATTTCCCCTTCCGGAACGCCCCATGAAACTGCCACTCGCTCTTGCCCTGTCTGCATTTGCTCTCGTCATTCACGCCAAGGAGAAGCCCAACATCGTCCTGATCATGGTCGACGACATGGGATGGTCCGACATCGGGCCCTATGGAGCTGACATCATCCAAACCACCAATCTCGATAAAATGGCTGCCAATGGCCTGCGGTTTCGGCAGTTCTACAACAACGCGAAATGCACCACCACCCGTGCCACCTTGCTCACCGGGCTCTACCCGAGACAGGGCGGACGAGGGATTGAACTCCTCAATGACCAAATGGTTACGCTAGGCGAGGCCATGAAACTCGCTGGCTACCAAACTGGCATCAGCGGGAAATGGCACAATGGCAGCCGTAAACCTCATCGCCCCTTTGACCGCGGCTTCGACCAGTCTTACGGGCTTTGGGATGGAGCCTGCAATTTCTTCGACCCCACAATCCGAGATCCAAAATTCAAAGGCAGTCGCAAACGCGTCTTCGGACAAGGCGACAAGCTTATCACACAATTTCCCGAGAACTACTATCTCACCGACGCCTTCACCAATCATGCCATCCGAATGATCGATGAATTTTCCTCAAAGGAAGCCCCATTCCTAGTTTACGTTCCCTACACCGCACCCCACTACCCACTGCATGCGAAGCCCGAGGACATTGCAAAATATAAAGGGAAATTCTCCATGGGCTGGGACGATCTTCAAAAACGCCGTCACAAGAAAACCATTGATCTCGGGCTCATCAATCCCGATTGGACACTCCCCCCACGCGACCCGGAAGCTCAACCTTGGAACGACGCTAAAAACAAAGATTGGCAAAATCTTCGCATGGAAGTCTACGCCGCAATGATCGATAACGTAGACCAAAACATCGGCCGTATCCTCTCCGCCATCAAGAAATCAGACGAGGCCAACAATACACTCGTCCTCTTCTTGTCCGACAACGGCAGCTGTGCAGAATCCCCTGGCGGTGAAAACAATATCGCACACATCCCGGGACCCAAGGAATACTACTCGCACGTTGGCCCCAGCTGGGCCTATGCCCAAAACGCCCCCTTCCGCCGCTACAAGTCTCGCATGCACGAGGGCGGAATCGCCACCCCACTCATTGCCTATTGGCCTGGAGTCGTCCCCAAAAATTCCTTCACCAACCAAGTCGGTCACATCATCGATTTCCTGCCAACCTTCCTCGAAATAGGCGACGGTAGCTACCCCACCAAATACAAAGGCAATTCGATCCTACCCGCCGAAGGCATCAGTCTGCTCAGGGTGCTTAAATCGCCATCCAAAACCATCACCCGAAAAGAACCACTTTATTGGTTCTTTTCAGGTAGTCGTGCCATCAGAGAGGGCGACTGGAAGCTCGTCTGGGATCAAAAGGTAAAAACATGGGAACTCTATCATCTCACCAACGACCGCACTGAAATGCATGATCTCGCTGAAAAAAACCCTCACATCGTCAAGCGCCTACGCACGCAATGGGAGACTTGGGCTCATAAAACCGATGTTAACTTCAAAAAATGATCCCCTTCACCGATTCCTTCAATCAAACTCAAAGGCTTACAACGCTAAGATTATTTGCGTGACGATGGTATCAATATCAAACGCCTCATTTAATATCTCCTAAAACCATGAAATTCGCTGCTACCATCCTCTCTCTTGCCCTTGCTGCCAGTTCATCGTCAGCCGGAGATGTTATTAACTTGAATAGACCTGATGCCGAGGGCTGGATCAAGTTATTCAACGACAACGATCTAACAGGGTGGAATGGAGATCCGAAAATTTGGAGGGTAAAGGACGGCTATATTTCGGGAGAGATCGATAAGCTCGTGGGCGGGAATTCTTTCCTCATCTTTAAGAAGCCCTTTTCTAATTACATCCTAGAGCTTGAAGTTCTTCTAGTTGGGAGGAAAGGGAACAGCGGGATTCAATATCGATCCAAGCATTCGGAGCGTGGTGCCAACAAATGGGTGGTGAAAGGCTACCAAGCAGATTTTGCAAATGGCTGTTGGGGTAAGCTCTACGAAGAAGGTGGGCGCGGAGCACTAGTTTGGAAATACCAAGACAGAGCTCCCGAGATAAAACCAAACGATGGCTGGAACAGCTATCGCATCACAGCCAATGGGTCGAAGCTCAAACAGGAGCTCAACGGAACTGTAACGATTGAATTCGATGACAAAGACCCCACCAAAGCTGCGAAGGAAGGAGTGATCGCATTACAATATCATTCCCCCGGGGGATTTGAAGTTCGCTTCAGGAATATTCAAATCAAACTGCTTGGAAGTGAGTCATTGAAGTAGGTGCAGGACTTGAAGATTCAAGAGAGGTGGGTATTTCGGACCACCGGGCTTTCTTCTGAAAGGGCCTGTTTTGATTCCCTTAACCTTGAACCCAGCTAGGTTGTGTTCTTCGACGCCTCCACCTCTTCATTTATCCGTGTCGCTCTCGTCAAATTTTGATGACTTTGGCCTTTTGAACAATGACCGCTAAACCAGCAAAATTAAAATGACTGTAAATCTAAACGCTTTGACCTTGCTGCGGCGCAGCTGGAGCTGGGCCCTGATCATGTTGACCAGCGCTGTCATCTTATCGGCAAGCCACACGGTCAGAGCGACTAACTGGCAAGCAAATATCAAACCCGGCTCAGATATTGTCATGAATGACCTGCGCTGGCCCGTTTGGGATGCCGGCACCTATTATTGCTTTTGGTACATGAGTTTTTACCCCAAGTTTTCATCTTTATATGGAGGAGTCGCAGTTCACGGCCCAAACAAGTTGCCTGGAATGTTCACCTCCTACTGGTGTGTGACCGAGACGATCTACGAGGGGCCAGAGTTCTATGGAAAAGGCTTTGGAGCAGAAGGTAGCAAGGGGGGAGCAAACGGCGCCCCTACCTTTCAGCGCCCAAACTCATGGTATCGAATGGTCATGCGTACTTTCCCCCCAACCAAAGGGGCCGATAAAAAAACCCTTGTTGGATGGTGGATAAAAGATGTTGAGAGGAATCGATGGCACACTCACAGCGTATTAAGTATTCCGAAGGCGGTCACAGGATTTCAAGCAAACAGCGGCTTTGTAGAAGCCTTAGCACCAGAATCGACTCCTCGGGCTTTTGAGCGACGACTTGGTTACTGTCGTCTGAATGGCAAGTGGTACGACTCCCCGCTTAGTGCCAATGACGAAAGAAAGTTCAAACTGATCGACGACGAAACAGTGGTTCGGTTCAACCGTTCAGGACCCGATGGTGGTGCGAAAAAAGAACAAACTTTTTTTCCCACCAAGCAATCTCCATCACCTGCCTTAGATAAACCCCGTATCGATCAAGCGACAGCCTATCGCTTTGGAAACCAAGTCACGGTGGAGTGGATCATCCCAAAAGACGCTTCACCCCAGCTGGGCTATAAGCTTGAGGCTTTCGACAATACAAGCGCAGTGGGACTACCGCTTGCCACTTGGGAGGATGCCGCTCCGCACATTCTTAAAAAGAGGTTAGATACTAAATCCCCCACGAAATCGGTAAAACTAACCGTCACCGATATCTTTGATCAGCAAATCACAAAGATTATCCCAGTCAAAGAAACCATGATCCCACTGATCGCCAAAACCGAGACCAAGACCAGAGCTGGACTCGAGTATCGATACTACGAAAACCTGACCAAAAACGCTTGGAAGACGTTACCCGATTTCTCAATCCAGAAACCAGTTAAGGAAGGTCACCTTAAAACCCTCGACGATACCGTTAAGGAGGACCGCAACACAGAATATGGGATTCGTTTTAAAGGGTATCTCCGTGTCCCATCTGATGGCTTATACACCCTCTCTTTGGGTACTAGCGACGGCAACCGGCTTTTTCTAGATGGTAATCTGATCGCCACAAACAATGGAATTCATAGCACCTCCCCAAAACTCCACTCCCTCAAATTACGAAAAGGCCTCCGTCCTTTCGTACTAGAATATTTTAAGGGGGGAGATTCTGGAAACAGCAAACAATCAACAACCGCGAAAATTGCAGTTTCCTGGGAAGGTCCTGGATTCGAGATGCGTAAGCTGACAACACAAGATTTTCGATGTGACGAACGGGCTAAGGTCCCCTCCATATTACTTAGGACGCAAAATCAATTTTCACACGACACCCTGAAAGATAATCTCGCGGGAATTCAGATAGACGTCGAAAAGCATGGGCAATCCATTCACAAATTGCAGCTCTTTGCGGGTAAAGTCCTACTAACAACTCGACTGGCCAGTGATTTCGATAAAAGAGGCCATGCTGAGATCAGCATCTTACTTCCCGAAGGCCAAAACCAGCTCTGGGCACGTCTTTGGTTTAACGATGGAAATTCCATCGATTCTTCTAACGAACTGAGACTCGAAGCAAGGAATCGGATTAGTAAACCGTGGGAATTTCATCGCATGCTCAAAGGTGACTTCCCTCTCGCCGTTCGAGGTGGAATGGACTCCATCTCTTTCCGGGGAGAAGGTTACGGATTTGTTCATCAAACCATCACCGGAGACTTTACTCTAACAGGGCGCATTGCCTCAATGCCTTTGACTTCAAAAGAAAATGGCTTGTGGCCATCCAACTGGCTGGGTCTCTCAGTCCTATCTAAGCATCCAAATCCCAAGGTGCGCCTCACTGACAAAGGACCTTACAATTCCGAGATCAGCCTCTTTTTGACCACCGAAGGGAAAATGAAAGGCAGCAAAGATTTCCCTGATCTCGCTGGAACCAATAAGAGCATTGCCTCGTTCGAAGGAGAGCATCGCTGGCTCAGACTGGTTCGGCGTGGACGACGATACCAATCTTTTACCTCTGCAGATGGCAATCATTGGCAACTCGCAGATGAACGGTTTGCGAGTAAGACCTCCAAGGAAGTCTATGCGGGAGTCTGTTTTCGATCGGGGCCGAATAAGAGCCGTAGCCTCTTCGAGGGGACCGTTGATCATCTCAAACTTGAAACTAACGCCTCTCCTGAGCACCGCGAAAAACCCAAAAAAGAAGACCTCAATCTTAAGAACCGCATCACCGCTCTTGTTCAGGCAAGCGATCGACCAGAAATACTGTATGCCCGAACCGTGGGTCAAGGGATCGTCAAATCTAGCGATCATGGCGAGACGTGGAATTCTGCCAATAATAACCTGACTCCCCTCGAGACCCTAACAGTCAGATCCGTAGCAGTGCATCCTGAGAACTCCGCTATCGTCTTGCGGGGCTGTGGCAAGGTCGTAAACGGCCAACAACAGAGCGGTCTCTGGAGAAGCAATGATGGAGGTGATTCGTGGAAACTGGTGACAAGGGAAATTGACTTTGATGGACAAGGTCCGACCTCAATGTTTGGCGAAGTCATCCAATTTTTCCCGCTCGACCCTCAGCTAGTCGTGGCCGGCGGGGAAAGTAAGGGGCTCTTTATGAGCCGGGATGCTGGAAAGACTTGGGCCTATGCAGGTCTCGCGGGAGAACGCATTACCTGTATGGCCTTTTGTCCTTCTCTCGACAAAAATTCAAAGGCCCCAATTTTAGTGGTCGGAACCTGCGCCGACAGCGAGCTCCAAACCCTCCGGCTAGGCACCCCCTTCACTCCACTCAAAAATCCGGGGAAAATCTATTCGCTCAACCTCTCTCTAAGTGAAAGATCCCACAAAATATCTCCGATCTGTGAGCTGGAAAACTTTGGGTTCACTAACATGGTTTTTGATACCGAACGGAATTTCATGAACTTTGCCACGACCCGAGGAGTCTTTTACACTTGGGCTCATGGCGGTCGATATGCAAAACGCGAAGTGGGCAGCTCTCGTGATCGCCTCTTCACGGCACTCGGCACTCGGCCATTCGATTCGTGGAGTTTATTGACATGCAGCGCACCTTTTTCCGGAGGATCGGAAAGTCCAATTCACTACACGAGCACGCGAAGTCGTAACTGGAGAAAACTATCACAACACTCACTCATCGAAAACGGAGAATCGGCACTTGCATTAAATGCCGGCATTTCCTGCCTACTCCCTGACCGGAATAAAGAAGACTCCCTTTATCTCTGTAATCGACACGGTGTTTTTAAAACGATCAACAAAGGCCAAACCTACAAACTCGTCTTAAAGACTGAGCCAAACTAAAGCCGCAATCTCACCGTCGACTGCCACTGGGAACTTCCAGCAGGCGCCAATAAATGAGCTATGCAAAGGTTACGATTCTAGAAAGCTTCCAGACATTAAAAGGGCCTAGGCTTACAGAGTAATTCAGACTTCGAATTGTAATGAAAAAAACCTCAGCCTCTTGACGGGCGCTTTAATCTACGGATCTTCGGCTGCCTGCTTACACGGGCAGGACTGCTTAGACTTGGTTGATGGACAATGTTCCGGGTGCATTTACTTCTCTACCAACTCTCCTGATTTCCTCAACGTCACTGATTTTTTCCAAACCGACACGGGCTTATTTGCGGCGGCAGCCGATGGCATGAATATGTTCACATTTGCCCCAATCCCCAATGTCGTCGCTCCTTTTTCCTCGGCTACAAAATTGACCCCCACCCGAGATTCCGTCGGCATCACCCACGTCAAAATCTCTCATCGTGGGGAAGTTTCGCTCATGCCCTTCCAAGTTTACTATCAAAATGCCGGGTTCGATTGCGTAAGCCGAGTGCCATTCACTCCAGTGAAAGCGGGAAGTCTCTCAGGAGTTACAGTTCCGGTGACTTTAAGCATGAATTTTAATATCTTACTTGAAGATGATCTTCCCGGCGTTGGAAGTGAGGGCACCACCTACTCAAAAGCCACAATCGATCTCGAGGCTCCCGGATTCTTTGATACCGAATTTGAAGGAGGGATACAATTTGACCGGGATACTAGCGCCAATCCTGTATTCAGCGGAGATTTCGCAGGAATAGCGAAAGCCGTTCCAAATGGCGCTGGATTCCAGGTAAGTGCGCGATTTGATGTGACCCTCGATTTATTGCCGGGCGAACAGGTTTATCTCGACGCTCGCAGTTCCGCTACACTTGCATCCGATAATTTTGGGGTGGCCCCCCCTGAACGCTGGTCGGCCTCAACTCCAGAACCGATCACTTACACCATAAGTAGCTCAGATCCAGCGGTGCGTTTTGAGTTATTCCCGGAAAATCCTCAAAGCGAGTCAGAACGGCCAAAAATCGTTGAGTGGCAACAGCTCAGCAAGAACCGCGACGAGACTACATTCCAGATCACCTGGACATCGAAACCCGAGAGGGACTACCGAATCGAATCATCGGTAGACATGAAAAATTCGTGGACTCCGTTGCCAAACAAGGATGGGATCGCTTCACAGGGGTATCTCACCACCAGCCAGGTGGTTATCAACACCCAAAATCACCCGAGCCAGCTCCTTAGAATCGCCCTTTCTCCCTCTCCGCGGACGCCCTAGGGCGATCTGAACTATAAGTAAATTCCGAGCTGAGCGCAATGACGCAGCAGGTAAATTTACCCACCCAACAGGCATTCTTGAATTAGAGGTCAATTCCATCTCCCAAGAAACGAGTATCATCGTCTATTTTAGGGATTGAATAACAATGAGTTTTTTGGCATCCTTCCCAGATGGGGTTCAGAAATCCAAACACACGCAAGGTTATTTGCACACTTGCATTCACACTCTCGACTTTTACCGGTCAAGCAACGGTTCTTATCGGCGGTGATGTTCTCAATGGAAACTTGAACGCTGGAAGCGCCGATGGTGACACCACGGATGATAATTTTGAATCTACTCCAAACTGGGTGAATGTTGGTGGAGCCCCAACGATGCAGTCGACCCGGACCAACGTGGCGTCTCCCGATGGCACTCGCAACGCAGTCTTATCTCTGGCTGGTGATCGTGTCTTTGGTTCCGAGCTGGGTTTGAATGGTTATACTATTTCGGCCGGAGATACCTTTGATGTTCAGTTTGAGTGGCGAGATGCTTTTAACTGGAATGACAGCCTCGATAATGTTGCGGTCACCCTTTTTACCACTGATGATGATACCATCACGGGCAATGCGACTCCATTAGTCGTCGATCTCTCAGGACTGAGCACGGCTAACAATACTTACGAGACAGTCGATCATGACGGCATTTATACCGCGACAGGTGATGATGCCGGGAAGAGGCTCTTTCTCACATTCCAAGGGCAGTCCGGAGAGGGGAGCGATACAAATGGCTTTGCTCGTTTTGACAATCTCACTCTTGAGGTGACTTCCGTGGTCCCCGAACCTAGTTCGGCTCTTCTGATTTGCCTAGCTGGAATAGGCTTGGTGGCACGCCGGCGCTAAGAGCCAGCCCTTCCGAGTATTCCAAAGCAGATGGTAATAAGGCCTCGGAAACCTTGTTCGTTCTGTCGTTTACAGTGGCTTGGATCCCTCGAGCACGAGAAAGGACCTCGTGGGGCAAAGGTTTATCCTTTCTACTGAGCTAGCACGCCCGAGAATTAGTTAAGAATCTTTGATATTAAAATTTTCTAATAATTTTATTGATTTTTAGAAAATCCGACTCTTGAATTCCCATTACGCAGCTATTGAAAGTTGCAATTAACAAAAACAACGACATGGAACTGAATAAAAAAACGACAATTATTGCCGCTCTTGGAGCTCTGATTCTGCCCGTGGCAGCCAAACATCATGAAGTCGAGGCTCCTGCCGAGACTGCATCTTGCTGCGATGGCCTCAGTGGCCTCTATGGCATAGGCTATTCTTCTGGAACATTCTCAACCTCAGATGGATCTGAAGGTGACGCCGACGGTTATACCTTAGGATTAAGGTTAAATATCGCCGAGGATACCGAAATTTTCTTCCTCTACCAAGACTACGACAGTGGGGATTTCAACGAAGCCACTGCTATCCTTCGCAAATCATATGATCTGATCGATGGATTTACCACGAAGGTAGGCGTTGGCTATGGCACTCAGTCCGTTGGTGGATCTGTTGCCTCAAATGCCATTGTCGGTGAGATCCAGATCGGTACCGAAATCGCAGGAATTGGAATTAATCTTATCTATGATCACAACTTCGTTCTCGATAGCGATGTCAACGATGACTTCGCAACGATGCACTTGGTGGGAATTTATCCACTGAGCGACTCGATGAATTTGTGGGCCGCCTATGAATGGCAAGTTTCAGGTGATACACTGATTGAAAAGGACGACACGACCTCAATTGGTATCGGCATCCGCTTCTAAAGAAAATTCTTCTTTATTTAAAATTACTAAACCCATCCCAGTTTGCTGGGATGGGTTTTTTATATCTCCCCCTGTAACCACGACTGGCACCCTCTTGATCCGCGCTTCTCCAATTCCTTCAACAGGAGACTTAAGCTCTCAAACCTAAAAAGGATAAGCCCTAGTAATGTGAAGAGGGTTCTGCCCCGCAAAGAACGACATTTCGGTAATGTAATGACCTCTATTATCTCTGAGTTCTCAGCATACTCAAAGACACGAGAGATCTGCAGGAGTAATTGCACGGGCTGTTCCAAAGAGTCCTTGCCGAGCGATCACACCGGGCAAAACCACCTTATGTTTGCTATGACCCTATCCGCCTCATCTCCCTAGTACTCGGCAAACCCGACCTTTTTCCAGCGCCACTCCTATCAGGGAGATTTGCCAATGTCTTTCAGCCCTCAAGCAAGCGCCCGGATAATCAGTTGATTAGATCGCCGCAAAGCGGCACTCAAGCTCAACTGACTCATCTATTTGACGACTCCCTCCCTCTCGATACGGACACCCCGAGAGGGGTGAAATAAATCGTTACTGCCCGTCAGCATCGGAATCAGGCAGCTCTGGCGGTGTTACTCGCTTAGCAGGTGCAGCCTGTTCAGCAGGTGCCGCCTGTTCAGCAGCCTGTTCAGCAGGTGCCGCCTGTTCAGCAGGTGCCGCCTGTTCAGCAGGTGCCGCCTGTTCAGCAGGTGATGCTTCTTTGGAGCCATCTGCAAGTTTGCCGAGGAATTCTGGTAGTTCTATTCCAACATTCTTTGTGAGCTGGTGCAGTGGTGGGAGTGCCCCAACCAATCCAGAAACAAAGCCGGCCGTATCATTCTTACCATCTTTGCCTTTTCCTGAATCCCACACGGTCACTGAATCAATCTTCAGATTCGCGATGGCTTTAACCTGCTCTTCGACGAGGGCCGGAAGCTGTTCGGTCACTAACAAGAGTGTCGCATCATCTGCCGATCCTCCAGCGGCACTGACAATTCTTCCGAATCCTTCTGCCTTACTCTCCAGCGTCGCTAAAGTTCCTTTAGCCTCAGCTTCCATCACAGATTGGATACCATCAGCCTCACCTTTTTTGAGACGACGGATTTTTTCAGCATCGGCCTCCGCCAAAGTTTCAATTTTTGCTTTTTCAATTTCCGCAGGAACCACAATATTCGCATATTGAGTTGCTTTCTCTCGGAGTGAACGAGCGGTTTCCGCTTTCTGCTCTGATGCATAAGCTTCTTCTAAGGCTTGCGCCGTTTTTACTTTTTCAGCAGCGATGGCAACACGCTCGGCCTCGGCCTCGCGTTCACGACGAGATGCGTCGGATTCAGCAACCTTGATCTTAGCGAGGTTCTCACCCTCCACCGCAATCGCCTGTGCATCGGCAACCTGAACCCGCTGCTCTCTTTCGGCGTTGTTCTTTCCAATTTCACCATCTCTTTCTTGCTGAGCAACACTCACCTTCGCTTCATTGATTGCCCTTGCCGCAGCCTCTTTACCCAAGGCTGCAATATATCCTGACTCATCAGTGATATCCTGAATATTCACGTTAATGAGCCTGAGTCCCACCTTGGTCAATTCCACCTCAACTCCCGCGGTGATCTTT
>Ga0315321_10002487_pt1 | contig 14266 bp, 14 predicted proteins | sample M180m21515metaG_FD_203464 | JGI IMG/M metagenome (GOLD analysis project Ga0315321, IMG submission 203464) | Ammonia-oxidizing marine archaeal communities from Monterey Bay, California, United States - M1 80m 21515 | ecosystem: Environmental > Aquatic > Marine > Intertidal zone | place: USA... | reverse complement strand
GCTGCCGCTACCAAATAGCTGAACCTAAGGTAAAACACCCCTCAACCTGCAGATGTAATGGTTGAGGGATTTTTTTAAAGAAATACTCCCGGCGAGAATCGAACTCACATCTAAGGTTTAGGAAACCACGGTTTTTACTATACTTTAAGCATTTTAAATTGAACGTAACCGGTTTGTAACCTATTTTCCTTGAAAATGGTAGTCTTTTCGTGTGTATTCGTAGCCATGCGCGAGAATGTAACGGTCACCAAAAGCGAACACCCTCGATACAATTACCGTGTGAAATTCACAGAGGGCGGCAAACGACATCAGAAGTGGTTCAAGAAAAAGACTGGCAAAGATGGTGCTGATGCGTGGGCAGATGACAAACGTGAACAGTTAGAGAATCTAGGCAAAAAGCATGATACCGTCACCGAGGCCGAACGCAGAGCCGTCCACGCCTTTCGTGAACTCCAAGAGGAACTACCCGATCACATCGAGCGCATCACTCTAGCTGAAGTCATTCAAGACTATGCAGAGCGTATCCAGCGCAGCTTTGAACCCCTCACATGCCAGATTGTATCCGATAAGCTCATTGCTCGCCTCAAGAGCGAGGGCAAGAGCAAGAGCCATACCGATAGCCTCCACTATCGCCTCAAGCCCTTCATGGCTGAATATGGCGATTGGATGGCCGCTAACGTAACCACCGAGATCATCGACGAGTATCTGACAGATCAGGACGTAGCCGCACAAACCAAGCTCCATTATCGCCGCGCACTTTATCAGGTCTTTGGGTATGCCGTCCAGCTACGTGCCGCCCCATCCAATCCCGTGAAGGATGCGATGAAGCCCAAGGTCAAACATGAAGAGCCTGGAGTCCTCACACCGAACCAACTCGCCAAGCTTCTGACCGTCGCAAACGATGACACCTTGCCTGGACTTGCCATTTCCTTTTTCGCAGGACTACGCCGCTCAGAGATTGAACGACTCGACTGGTCAGAGATCGACCTCGATGAGAAGCACATCGAAATCAAAGCAGGTAAAGCCAAGACCGCTCAACGCCGATTTGTACCGATCAGTGCCAACCTTAAGAAATGGCTTACTCCCTTAGCCCAGCATGAGGGCAACGTGGTAAAAACGCCGGCGATATGGCGCAAGGGCATCGAAGATGCGAGGAAAGACGCCAAGCTCAAGGACTGGCCACACAACGCAGGACGGCACTCTTTCGCCTCCTATCATCTAGCTCATAACCAAGACGCAGGAGCCTTAGCCTCCGCGCTAGGACACCCGAACCCCTCCATGCTCTTTGGACACTACCGCGCCCTTGTCACAGCCAAGGCCGCAAAAACTTATTGGAGCATAAAACCAGCGACAACCAAGAACGTCACCAATATCAAGTCTGCTTGATTTACAATTTTACAAAGAAGATGACAGCCAGAGAACAAATAGAAAAAGAGGCCAACGAAATAGCCAAAGACTTCAAGGAATTTGCAGATCATCCCCGACTAGACGAGATTCTCAGAGGTGAATGGATACACGATAGTTCGTTGCCCGTTCCCTCGGTAAAATTGATCGTATTTCTCGGGGCTGTATTGTTACGTGATGGTGAGCTTCTTGATGAACTCAGTGAGTTGGAGATAGAACCTGGAGAAGCCTTAGTAATTGAAAAAATAAAATCTACTAAAATTGAGAAAATTGCTTTCCTTGCGACACTTGAGGCCAAACGAAGAGTGACGGCGAGCTACTCATTTCCGAATGAGAACACCCAGCGTTTAAGGCATGAATGGGAAAATTTCATGTGGCACTTCAGAGAACCTGAAAGCCCTATGCACAGGATTATCGCACATCGCTGTATTCAGATGCTCACCACTAGGTCAATATGGGAAGGTGATCATGAAATGCTCGGATCGCTAGCTCTGGCAACTGAAGAACACTACATGCGAATTTGGGCAAAAAATGCTCCTTTGCGCGACACTATCTCAAATATTTTATATTGGTTTGATGAGGTCAAGCATCACATTAACAGACCACCATCAAAGACCGACATGAAAGAATTCATTGAGGTATATTATGACAACGCTGAGCATGCTAAAGCAAACCGTCACACTTGGAGTAAAGCCTATACCATCACGGGTTTGTTCAGTGATGATAGAAGGGGTAAACGAGACAAGGCAGGTATTCAGGATCTCGCAAAAAAGCTCAGGAAACAGAAATAGACATCGCTCAATAGTGATGTACTTCATGCAGGATGAGTACACATGTGTACCTCGCAAGATGTGCCCACATGTATCTCTTTAGGCACATGTGAGACATTCCAAGCATGTCCACGACAACACCAAACAAAGCAAGGCAAGTATCAGAACTTATCACCAAGGCCGAACTTGCAAAACGACTCAAGGTATCAACTCGCACGATTGATCTTTGGGTAAATGAGAATCGCATCCCAAAAATCAAAATCAATAGTTCTGCTAGGTTTGATTGGGATGACGTGCTTGAAGCTCTAAAAAATCAGAATCGAAAGGAGGCCATTTAAGATGAGCACCTCCACCGATAACAAAACACGCCCCTCGGTCAGGAGGGGCGCATTATCAAAGGCTCAAATTGATATTCCGAGCTACCCGAATACTCCCTCAAGACTCCCTCATCTGTCAACGAGCAAGTTGAGTGATGAGATGGCACAGCACCTCATTGGTGCTCTGGTGATGAAGTCCCTCATTCAACTAGAAAGGGAGCATTGCTATGAAGCCTAAGCGCTACCCAAAGCCAGGCAGTCAACGCCGGATCATCCTTGACCGATTGATTGCTGCCACAGGTTCCCCCGTTGGAGTTGATGAATTCATGCGTATCGCCCGATGCGCTGCCGTTCATTCCCAAGTGGATGCCTTGCGTAAGATGGGCTGGAATATTCAAAACCGTATGAGACGTGTCTCTGCCAATGGCGAGAGCATTATTCATTCGGAGTACTGGATGCCAGCAACGGAGGAAGTGAATAGTTGCTTCTAATTATTATCAACCTGGGGAGGGGCATTGAGCCTCTCCCTATTCATCTATAATAATTTTGAAGGGGATAGATACATCACTAGATCTATGGCTCCCGTGCGGGCTCGATCCTACAACATTACCAGGCAATGGCGAGCGTCCGGCACGAATTGCTTATCTAGCGCATTTGCTAACAGTAAAGCCATATGATGAAGGGCGGCAATTCATATCTTTGAATAAAAAGCTATTGCAGAAAATCATATCAATGGGTGCGGAACGGGCTGCCTTTGGCCATTTTTCATCATGTATTGAAGTAAGCCGGCGTTACAGGCCAGGAGAACGATCTAAGGGCTACCGCTGGGGTGAGTTGTATCGAGGTCAACGAGCGATTAGGCATGAATTTGATTGCCCTAGGCTAGCAACGCGTATTTGCGAACTGAGAACTAATAGGATGCTCAAATACAGCAATATTGAAAGGGTGCTGGATAGGGATATGAGCAGCATCGAATTACCAATTGATCTAGGGAAACTCATGGAGCAATTACAACCTAAACATGGCGTGAAATGTGAGATTCACAGAAAAAACGTGATCCACGCTAGCGGATCGGATATTCAAGCGGGTCGTTTCGGAACCATCCATACCTCTTCGAGAACTGGACGTGTTCATTGCTCGATAAATAGATTGTGTTCGATTTTGAGGAATGATCTGCAAATTGATGGAATGCCTACTCTGGAAATAGACCTAGCCAGTTCTCAGCCATATTTCTTGGCTACTTTATTCCCTTTGCCTCAGTTGCGAGAAGCTGTCAGTCGAGGTGAATTCTATGTTCGCATCAATGAGCTTCTACCCCTGCCAATAAATTTTGAGAACAAGGCTGAATATAGCTGCTTCAAGCAGTCGATTCTCTCTATTCTATATGCACGGCCAGTTCATGGTTATGACTACACCGAAGCCGCCGAATACAAACACACTCATACAATAACAGCGTTTGAGCAAGCGTATCCAGGTATTTCTACTTTCCTTAAAAAGTATCGAAAAACCTACGGCGATATAGCTCTACCGATAGCAATGCAGAGGCTCGAAAGTAGAGCGTTTATCAATGGAGCATTAAAAAAACTTCAATCCATGGAGATACCCGCAATACCTATCCATGACTCGATTCTATGCCGGATTTGTGATGCTAACTGTGTCGAGGCGATCATCCGTGAGTGCTTGCTTGAGCAAGTGCAGATTGCTCCCACGCTCAGAAAATCTAAAATTGCGTGAATTGACCGTATGAAAATGATTAACATAGGGTGTATATGCCTTGTTCTTCTTTCTTCATCCAGAGGCACACCCTTCCCATCCGTCCTGACTCAGAGGAAAGTCATCTGGCTCCTTGAGTTTGCTGTTCAGGAGTGTGATTGCTGCCCGAACTTCTTTCAGGCACTTTTTTGCATCTTGCTCACTCATCCTGTCAAATGAGGTGGGGCGAGGTTCTTCATACAACTCCTTTTGGTAATGATCCTCATGAGCATATGTTACCTTGGTTATTTCCTCATCATGGGCATGTGCCATTTTGTTTCGAAAGGAGAACAGTTCCGATATGGTTTGAAAAGGTGGTTTGCTGGAATCCATATCGATGCCAAGGCATACACAAATATGGCTGATTTTTACTGGCACTCTAGCATACTTAAATTCACTCCATTGAGGGGCTACTTTCGGACCGATGTAGTTCATGTAAGCTTCGAAGGCGAATGCTGTAAGTAGATAAGAAGTCATTAAAGAGTAGAAATGACCTCCGATTTCTTCCTCATAATGTTGGATATGCACATTAGCGGCATGAAGATACTCCGCATGCGGTTTGTAGTGTCTCTTTCTGGTTATCTTGATTTTCTTAGCCATGGAGGAATAGATGAAGCATCAGCCTAGTCGATCTTCCGAAGCTTCTTGATTAACGTGTCTCTATCTTTGTAGACATCGCCTTTCTTTAGTCTCAGCAAATAGTGTGCTAAATAGTGGCAGTTAGGGCAAAGGGTGATGAGGTCGTCCAACACTGTCTTTCGGGGTGATTCACGTTCACTCAGAGGGTCTAGGTGATGAACATGCACGATCTTATTCTTAAAATGAAAAGAGCATGCCTTACATGTGTGCTTATCATATTTTTTTCTATCCTCTACTAGTTTGGCTGAACGATACACACGATACCCCTCAGTCTTCACCTTCCCTCCCTCCTCATCCTCTATATCCGGGGCATTTTCCTCACGGTGAATTTCATCGTTTATAGAAGCATCGCTTTGACTTCTAGCTTTGGTTTTCCCCAGCCATCGACGCTTGACCTCATCACAATAGAAAAACCAGCGAAACTTAAAATGCGGATCAGCTTCACCGTATTCGTCATAAATCCGTTCACGGATTAAGCTTATTTTTTCCTCTTTGCATGTAATGTCAGCCCTATCAGAAATGATATGCTCGAACACCTTTACAATCTGCTCTTTGTTCCCCTGCGATATAATCGACTGATATTTGTCTGGATTTGAAAGGTGCAGTAATGCCGCATGAACCCCACAGTAATCCCTAGTTTTGAACCCTCCATGCGGATCAAGTTTTCCATACAGGCCTTCATAGCTAAGTGCTTCAATCCTCCTCTTAATTTGTCTGACTGAAGTAAGGTCGTTCTCCGAAAACAGGTAACTGAGAATCCGAAAGATGGCTAGAAGCTCCTGGTATTTGTTTGTTTGGTAATACTGTCCTGGATTAGCAATTCCCTCGTGGTGATTGAAGTAGATGGCACTGTCATCCTTAATCAGGCTATCTGCGAACCAGCGGCGGGCGTATCCTCGTTTTGTTGAAGGCTTTAAGCTCGAACTTGGCATTGCCCATAAATACTCAGCATTTGCAAAAAATATTTTCGCATCTTCCGTAGCATGTAGAAACTGCTTTGAAGCCTTCTTGCCGAAAGAAGTCTTACCTTTTTCATATCGATCAACAAACAACCCATTGATTTCGGCCAATGCCTCTTTAGCATTAACGGAATGGGGGTGCTCTGTGATGAAACTTTTTCGCTCCAGCACAAAGCGTTGTATGAAACTATCAAAGGCACTGTACGCGCCATAGTTATTCCACGAGAAGTCAGAGGGGGCTTGTATAGACATTTACGAAGTTATCTAAGTCTAGATTCAGACCGTTAACAGCTGCCCCTTAATCCGCGTGATCGCATTTTTTAGCAACTCATCGCTGAAAATGCTCTGCTTTCTTTTAGCTGAATCTGCATCTTTCGGCCATTTGGCTATGCCTTCCTTGATCGATTCAAGTTCCGCATCACAAGACTCTCTGGTAATAAGCCAATCGACCGTAGCCAGAGCCTCCATGCCGAGGGGCGATTGAAAACCATCGATAAACTCCAGCAGGCTATCGAAGGCTGGCAGGTATTCCTTCGCCTCTGTCTTGAGAAAAAGTGCCACCTTTTCAGCCTCCGAATCCTTGAACCGAATATTGTCCAGCGGCGAGGCATCACCAAGGCGTTTATCACACTCCAGATAACTGCCATCGAGCTGATTGAGCAGATGCTTGAGCCTATCGGCATACGGGCCGTATCGATTGGCTTCAAAGCGCAGATCCACCTCATTCTTGAGATTGTTTTTGACGATGAATCTCTCAAGGAACCATGCCATTTTCTGAATCTCCAGAATGGTGCAGGGAATACCAAGCACCGCATAACGCCTGATGAGTTCAGAGATCATCGCACGGGCGGGAGTCAGTTTTTTTACTCCCTGTTTTTTGGCTACATTCTGATAGCGGCGGGTAGGCTCATAGACGATCACCTCAGTATCTGGCATTTCGCCTAACGAGGCCTCAATGAGCTGGCGCACCTGATTCCATTCCAGACCACCATTGCCACACCCTAGGGGAGGCATCGCGATGGACTTGATCTTATTGGCCGTAATGAACTCTTTAAGAGCCTCCAGACCACTGACTACCCATGCCGTCTTGGTAGGATTGCGCCAGTGCTCTTTGGTGGGGAAATTGATAATCCAGCGTGGGCCTGTCAATTCCTCTGACTGGGTGCTGAAGAGCTTGCCCACTTCCACCTCGCCAGCTTTGCAGGCAGCTTTGTAGGCCTTGAAGTTGGCGGGAAAACGCTCCCTGAACATCAGAGCAATACCCTTACCCATAACACCTACCGTGTTGACGGTGTTGACCACCGCATCTACTTCGGCTTCGAGTAAGTTTCCTTGAGTGTAGGTGATCATTTTAGAAATACCAGGTAGGGCGCGCTTGGATATTCAGATTAGGATAGACGGGGTGGATGGTCTCAGTGAGTGTGCTCAAGACTGTGTCGGAATAACAGACAATTCCCCGTAAAACTTCAAGGGGAATATCTCCACGCACCATCGCCTCCGCTTGGTAACGCAGTCCTTTACCGGGATCATCAAGATCATTTTTGAAGTCACGGGAGCGTAGTAGATTCCAGTCAATATACTCCTCGAGCTCTGCCGTGTCGCTGGAAAACTTGAGATCCGTTTGCGAGCATCCATGCTGATTGGTAAACACAAACTCCTGCCCACGGGCCTCTATGTCATAGAGAGAGGACACACAGATAATGATTTCATCATTACTACGCTTCGGCACCCCGTAGCCTGTCTTGATGTTATACATCATGATGGAGTAGGGCGTGAAATAGAAGGGTGTGTAATCGCCATACGTGCCGCCTGGAGGAATCGGGACTTCGCGGCGCCGTCGATTATCGATCAGCTCCTGGCTGCCAATACTCACGAAATCAGGGTTTGGATTCTCAGCATTCCGGCACTGCAAACCATGCTCTACCATCCACGGCAAATTATCCACATGCACGATGCGGAAAATGAGAGCTTTATCAGGTTGGAGTGCCATGGCTTGGATGAAGTGAGGGCTTGCTGTCTCAGTCTGTCTGCAATCTAGCGAGTTGTTCAAGAATCAATGCGGAAAAGAGATCCATATTTTTACTCAGATGATTGACACGCTCTACTATCAACCTACAACTTGATACTACTTTAGAGTCTGCATACTCTGAATGATATTCCGTATCATAAAAACACGTATCCTCCCCATGAGAATCGCCCGCCAAGATTCATGAAGCTCACCAAGTCTAAAAAACGAATCGCCGACCATGGTGAGGTATTTACGCCTGACTGGATGGTCGAAGCGATGCTAGACCTTGTGAAGGGGGAAACAGAGCGCATTGACTCCAGGTTCCTAGAACCGGCATGCGGGAGCGGGAATTTCCTTGTCCAAGTTTTGCAGCGGAAACTGGCTGCGGTGGAGCTAAAGTATGGCAAGTCCGACTTTGAGAAACGGCACTATGCTTTGTTCGGGATGATGTGCATCTACGGCATTGAATTACTCCCCGACAATATTATCGAATGCCGTGAAAACCTCCTTGGAATTCTTACTGAATATCTAAAACTTGAGCCAACCGAAGATTTATACTGGGCGGCGTTTCACGTGCTATCCGTGAATCTTGTACATGGCGATGCCCTCACAATGCACACGGAGACTGGAGAGGCCATCACCTTTGCGGAGTGGGGCTCTCTGGGAAAAGGAAAGTTCCAGCGTCGGGACTTCCGGCTCGATGCGCTCACCCAGTCATCTGCTTTCAACGAGGAAGGATCGCTTTTCGCAGGAAAACACGACATCTTCACCCCAGCCAAGACCTATCCGCCGATGACTATCAGAGAGCTAGCGGAGTGTGCTGCTTCTGACATAGAGAAAGGAGAATCATGATCGACCAGGTTCCATTTTCCCTGCGGGCGCGCAATCCAGACGTGCTGACCTGCATCGCCAATCTCTCCAATGACGAGGTCTTCACTCCGCCGGCGTTTGCTAATCGCATGTTGGACACCCTCGCAGAGGCCTGGGCCGACAGTCACGACGGCGCGGACATCTGGGCTGACAGCAGCGTGAGCTTTCTCGATCCCTGCACCAAGTCCGGAGTGTTTCTACGGGAGATCACCAGTCGTTTAACAAAGGGGCTGGAAAAGGAAATTCCTGATCTGCAAGAGCGCGTTGACCATATTCTGACAAAGCAGGTCTTCGGAATCGGTATCACTCGCATCACCAGCCTGCTGGCACGCCGCAGCCTCTACTGCTCCAAGCACGCCACGGGTGAGCACTCCGTCGCCACTTCCTTCGATAACGATGATGGCAACATTTGGTTTCAGCGCATGGAACACACATGGGAAGGGAACAAGTGCAAATTTTGCGGAGCACCGAAAGTCATCTTGGATCGGGATGAGAAATTGGAAAACTACGCTTACGCTTTTATTCACACTAACAACATCAAAGCCCGGGTTGCCGAGCTGTTTGGAAACACTATGCAATTCGACGTTATTATTGGAAACCCTCCGTATCAAATGAAAGGTGGAGCTGGCGGCTCCAGCGATTCATCAATCTATCACCTCTTTGTCGAACAGGCAAAGAAACTGGAACCAAAGTTCCTTTCGATGGTTGTACCATCACGCTGGCTTGCGGGCGGGCGTGGGCTGGGTGAGTTTCGGAAAGAAATGCTCACAAGTGGTCATCTTCGTAATTTGACTGATTTCGCTGACTCTGGCGAAGCGTTTCCAGGAGTTCAAATTAAGGGAGGCGTGTGCTATTTTCTTTGGGATAACGAACACAGTGGCGCATGTAGTGTAACGCGAATCACAAGCGGCGAAGAGTATGTCCAGCCGAACCGTAATCTTGGCGAATTTGATGTTTTTGTTCGAGATGGACGTGCGGTCGAAATCCTGCGAAAGGTTCTAAGCAAAGATGAGCCATCGGTTATTGATCTTGTATCAGGTGACACACCCTTCGGTATCGCTACGAATTTTAAAGACTGGAGTTCAAAAAGGAATGCCGGAATGATAGATCTTCATCTTATAACCCGTGGAAAGCGGTCTATTGGTTATCTCAAGAAAAAACAGATTCGGAAGAACACAGAAGCGATAGATGCATGGAAGGTATTTGTACCGGAGGCATACGGGGCCGGTGAAACAGTTCCCCATCAGATCCTAGGCAAAGAGGTTGTTGCATCACCTCCATCTGCCTGCACACAGTCATATCTAGTGGTTTCGCCTTTTGAATCAAAGAGCGAAGCTGAATGTTTTTCAGGTTATTACAGAACTCGTTTCTTTCGATTTCTTGTTTCGCTTCGCAAGATTACTCAACACGCATTGCGTTCCACCTATTCATGGGTACCTAAACAAAGCTGGGATAGGCAGTGGACGGACGAGATGCTCTACAAAAAATATAAACTTACCAAGGAAGAGATCAGCTACATCGAATCGGTGATCCGGCCTATGGAGCTGAACAACGGCAATGGCAAGTAAACCCACCATCGAACAAATCCTCGCGCCTAAACCAGAGGCTCGTCCACGTATCTACGCCTACGCCATTGACGACGCGGCGCATGACGGCTTGCTCAAGGTCGGGCAGACGACGCGCGATGTGAAGCAGCGGGTAGCGGAGCAGCTTAAGACGGCGGCAATCAAGAACTACCGCATCGAGCTCGACGAGCCTGCCGAGCGGGACGATGGCAGCCTCTTTTCCGATCACGAAGTCCGCGCTGCGCTGGTTAATAAGGGATTTGAGAACACGGAGTTGGAATGGATGCGCTGCACGATTGAGGATGTAAAAACCGTGCTGACCGAACTCCGCACGGGCGAGCGGCTCACCGGCACGCATTCTGAGACCTTTCCGATGCGGGCGGAGCAGCGGGCCGCAGTGGAGAAGACTCATGATTATTTTCACTCGATCTGGGCAGAGGGCAAGAATACCGTCCCCCGCTTTCTGTGGAATGCCAAGATGCGTTTTGGCAAGACCTTCACTGCCTATCAGCTCGCCAAGAAACTCAAGACCAAGCGTGTGCTGGTGGTCACCTTCAAACCAGCCGTGGAAGATGCCTGGCAGACAGACCTTGAAACGCATGTGGATTTCGATGGCTGGCAATACCTCTCACGCAATTCTGATAGCGACCCTTCGCAGGTTTCAGCCGAAAAGCCTCTGGTCTATTTTGGATCGTTTCAAGATCTACTGGGCCGGGACAAGGCGGGAAACATCAAGGCGAGGAATGAATGGCTACACACCATCCACTGGGATCTGGTAGTGTTTGATGAATACCACTTCGGCGCATGGCGAGAGACGGCCAAGGATTTATTCGAGGGCGAGGAGGAAGTGGGAGCCGTGTTCAAGGAGGAGTATGGCACGACTCTCTCAGGTAGATCTTCTCAGGTGGCGAGTATTGAAGACCTAGAGGAAGAGTTAAAGAATCGCTCTGAACCCGAACCTGATTTCCTACCCATTACCACCAAGGCCTACCTTTATCTCTCGGGCACACCATTCAAGGCGTTGGCGACAGGCGAGTTCATCGAAGAGGCGATTTTCAACTGGACTTACACCGATGAACAGAGGGCTAAGGAAGAATTTGCATTAAAGCATCCTGACAAGCGCAACCCCTATGGCGCTCTACCTCAGATGCGCCTACTCACCTACCAGATGCCAGATGAGTTGGTGTCCATTGCCAGCGGCGGGGAGTTTGACGAGTTTGACTTGAACGCGTTTTTTGAGGCTTCAGGTCGCGGTGACCAGGCACAGTTCAATCATAAGAACGATGTGCAGAAGTGGCTGGACATCATCCGGGGCGGATACGCAGCGAAGGCAGCGGAGCATTTGAAGACCGGTACTAGGCCACCGTTTCCCTACTCCGATGTGCGCCTCCTTCCTTATCTCCAGCACTCGTTCTGGTTCCTGCCTAACGTGGCGGCCTGCCACGCGATGGCGAACTTACTAAGCGAGAACCATAATGTGTTCTGGAAGGCTTATGATGTGGTAGTGGCGGCTGGCGCTACGGCAGGGATTGGCTTACAGGCATTGCCGCCAGCGAGAAAGGCAATCGGTAGCGGCTTTGACACTCAGACCATCACACTCTCCTGCGGCAAGCTCACCACCGGTGTGACAGTGCCGCAGTGGTCATCGATCCTGATGTTGCGTAACTTGAAGTCGCCAGAGAGCTACTTCCAAGCTGCTTTCCGTGTCCAGTCCCCGTGGTCGATCAAGAACCCGAACGGAGACGATCCGAACGAAGAGCAAATACTCAAACCGGTTTGTTTCGTGTTCGACTTTGCTCCTACACGGGCCTTGCGCCAGATTTCGGAATACGGGATCGGGCTTTCGTCCAACGAGCCAAACCCTGAGAACGCAGTCAAAGATCTGGTGTCGTTTCTGCCCGTGCTGGCTTACGATGGAGCGAACATGACGCAGATCGATGCTGGTGGCATCCTCGACATCGCCATGGCGGGCACGTCAGCCACCTTACTGGCGCGCAAATGGGAAAGCGCCATACTGGTGAACGTGGATAACGACACCCTACGCCGTGTCCTCGAAAACGAGGAAGCAATGGCCGCAGTCGGGCGTATCGAGGGCTGGCGTGCGCTCGGTGACAACATCCTCGAGACCATCATCAACAAGGCCGACAAGATCAAAGACATCAAGAAAAAGGCTAAAGCCGGCGATCTCACCATGAATGAGAAAAAAGAACTCAGCGACGAGGAGAGAGAATTTAAGGTCAAACGGAAGCTCGTGCAGGAGAAACTCATCAAGTTTGCAACCCGGATTCCTGCCTTCATGTATCTGACGGATTTTCGAGAAAACACGCTTCAAGACGTTATCACGAAAATCGAACCGGAGCTGTTTGAGATCGTCACAGGGCTGACGGTTAAGGACTTTCACCTGCTAGTCGGACTAAGAGTGTTCAACACCGAGCACATGAATGCTGCGGTTTTCGCTTTTCGGAGATACGAAGATGCCTCCCTACGCTACACGGGAATCGAAAGCCATGACGGGCTTTCCTACTACGGTCTTTTTGACACAGTGGTAGCATTAGAAGAGCAGGTGTAACCTTCGCAAAAGTTGACATTTCCACAGGGGAAAACCCATGGAAATCAGCTATCATTTGCTATCATTTGCTATTTGCACTAAGAGCCCCTAGCGTTCACATTTGTAACCATTTACTCGTAGAGCCGTTGTCTCATTTTATGGCATGAGAAAACTCACCCCTTTAAGTACTGTAGAAACTTCCGCCATGAAGGTCGCGGCCACGCTGAAGATTACGAGGCATGTGAGAGCATCGCTCATTTTACGCTTAAGATTTCCCAATCCGCGACTACAACATTTCTCTCCTCAATGCTGATCAGGGACAACCGACTAATTTCGGCATAACGAAAATTCATCATCACCCCCTCTTTCGGCTGCCGTTTATATGGAAATTTCATTTTGCCAGCCAGCATCAAGTTAAAAGCATCATGGTCAAAAGACAATTTGCTCGCCATTTCATCCAACTCTTTTTCGCTCCTTTTAGAGTGTTCCATGTGCAGTTTAATCAGTTCGCCTAAATATCGAGGTTTGGAAAGGCCGAGATAAAAATCCCTCGCCTCTGCAGTCTCTCTTTCTCTCCAACCATAAGAGGAACAAACCAACTTAATTTTAGCATTACCCGCATATATTATAATACAGTCATCGCCCTCTTCGATTAAGATGATTGAGGAGATTTTTATGTATATTCGACCACTGGCCTCCAATGCTCGATCCTTCTCCACTATCAAAAACTCTTGTTTTCCATGCAGCGAAGACATGAAAGCCATAATGGCCATCAGCAAAATTATAATCTTTTTATTCATGATCTTTAAGCAGCATCCATTCATGATGTTGTCAGCAGAAAGCGTATCGCACAGACACGGCTCGACAAGGGAAAAGGGGGTACGGATCAGAGCAAGACAAGGGATAGCTTATCCAGTAATCCTTATGGAATCCGTGAATTCCTGCGTCGCACGCGTGTAATGCTCCATGAATTCTGAGGTGTTTTTTGACCTTAGCTCTTTATGGCGTCAGAAAACTAATCTCTTTAGGGACTTAAGAAACTCCCAATACATTACCAAATATTACCATCATTTGCCATCAGCTCAAAACCTTGTGATTTCTTAGCAAACTCATCATTTCTCATCATTGGCAGTTATCAAAGAACCTTATGACCTCTCAATAAGTTCATCATTTTTCATCATCCGGCCTAAATCGCTCAATAGTGTAACCGTTTTGTAACCGTTTTTAACCAAGAAATGCCCCGAAATGGCGCGAATGTTTAGGAAAAGCTAATTAGCCAACCGGACACAAAAAACGCTAAAATCCTATTATTATTAAGGATTAAAGCGATTTTAAAGAAATACTCCCGGCGAGAATCGAACTCACATCTAAGGTTTAGGAAACCCTTGTTCTATCCGTTGAACTACGGGAGCGCGGGGAAATCATTGGCTGATT
>Ga0315321_10002486_pt1 | contig 14267 bp, 13 predicted proteins | sample M180m21515metaG_FD_203464 | JGI IMG/M metagenome (GOLD analysis project Ga0315321, IMG submission 203464) | Ammonia-oxidizing marine archaeal communities from Monterey Bay, California, United States - M1 80m 21515 | ecosystem: Environmental > Aquatic > Marine > Intertidal zone | place: USA... | reverse complement strand
TGTCCTGCATTAAATGCATCTTGGCTAAACGATTCTTGCTGCTGCCTGAATGATTGAGTTTGTTGGAATGCGCTTTGACGGAACTCTTCAGAAGCTTGTTTTGAGGCTTCCTCTTGTTGCTGAGCATTCAATCCTAGTCGGGCAGCTTCTTGCTTTGCTTGCTCTCCTGCATCAAAAGCCTGTTGATTTATTCTATCTTGTTGAACTTCAGACTCTAATCGCTGACTTTCTGCACTCTGTTTAAACTGTTCGATAGCTCTTTTAGATGAGTCATCTTGTTCTTGAGCAGACAGTCCTAATCTAGCCGCCTCTTGCTTCGCTTGCTCTCCGGCTTGAAAAGCTCTTAAGTTTATATCTTCTTGTTGAACTTCTGCTTGCAGCTTTTGTCCTTCAGCTGACTGCCTAAACTCTTCCTGCGCTCTACGAGCAGCCTCTTCTTGTTCTTGAGAAGAAAGACCCAACCTTGCAGCTTCTTGGCGAGCAGACTCTCCAAGCTGGAACACTTGGTTTTGTAGCTCTTGCCTTGTAACTCTTCCGGCTTCTGCCTGCTGAAAGGCAGATTGTCTAAACTCTTCTTGCGCTCTACGAGATGCTTCTTCTTGCTCTTGCGCTGAAAGCCCTAGCCTTGCTGCTTCTTGACGGGCAGATTCTCCTGCCTGAAAAGATTGAACATCCAGCTCTTGTTGTCTTACTCTTCCGGTTTCTGTTTGCTGGAACGCAGACTGCCTGAATTCTTCTTGCGCCCTGCGAGAAGCTTCTTCTTGTTCCTGTGCCGAAAGTCCCATTCTGGCTGCTTCTTGTTTTGCTTGTTCGCCAGCCTGAAAAGCTCTCAGGTTTATATCTTCCTGTTGCGTTTGAGCCTGTAATTGTTGACCTTCTGAGCTTTGTCTAAACTGTTCTTGAGCTTGCCTTGCCGCTTCATCTTGCTCTTGCGCCGACAATCCTAGTCGAGCAGCTTCCTGTCTCGCAGCCTCTCCTGTTTGATATGCTTGAGCATTCAGCTCTTGCTGTCTTACTCTGCCAGACTCTGTTTGCTGAAATGCAGATTGACCAAGTTCTTCTTGAGCCCTCTTAGCAGCTTCTTCTTGCTGTTGAGCATTTAAACCTAAGTCCGCAGCTCTTTGACGAGCCGATTCCCCGGCTTCAAACGACCTAATCGCCATGCTTTGCTGTTCTTGCCTAGCTTGCTCAGAGGTTTGAAAAGCCCCTTGACGAAGCCTTTCCGATTCTTGTCTAGCTCGATCCTTTGCCTCACCTGTACTTAGCCCAAGTTCAGACTCTTGAAGTCTTGCTGCTCTATCTGCTTCAAATGACTGAAGAGCCTGTTGATAAGCTGCTTGGCCACCCTGTGATTGAATGTCTGATAGTTGTTGGCCTAGATTTCTTTCTCTTTCCGACTGCATAATGGCTTCTCTATATCCACCAAGCCCGCCAGATGCTGCTGCTTGTTGAGATATCTGAGATCCTGCAATATCAGATTGCTTTTGCGCTTCTCTTTTTTCAATGTCCGTAACTAATTGCTGATACGGATTCATGTATTTTTCTAAAGTTGCAGCATCAGCTACAGTACCCGCTTGAAAAGCTGAGCCTGTATCAATATCTCCTGCGTACTGACTTTGTAATTCTCTAGCTGTATAGTCTTGGCCAAGTTCTCTTGCAACATATCCGGGATCAAAATCTCCGGCTTGATAACCAGACTCTAAATCCCTTGCTTGATAGTCTTGTTGAAGGTCTCTTGCTTGATAACCCGGATCAAAATCTCCAGCTGTATATCTAGAATCTCCGGGAACAGTAAGTCTTCCTGCTTCAAAATCACCCGCCTGATAACCCGGATCAAAATCTCCTGCAGTGAATTGTGAGTTTAAGTCTCTAGCCGAATAACCTTGACCAATATTCCCGGCAGAATATCCCGGATCAAATGTGTCGCCAATAAAATTAGATTGAAAATCGGTTGGGGCATAACCTTGATTCAAATCTCTTGCTTGATAGCCGGGATCAAAATCCCCGCCATAATACTGAGAAGCGCCCGGAGCAGTAATTTGTCCCGCAGCAAAATCATTAGGGTTGTATCCCGGATCAAACTGAGTGCCTTGATATTGATTTCTTCTAGGCCCAGAAAGCTGAAGACCCTCTCTTGTAGTAGCATTATAGCCGGGATCAAAACTTCCTGAATCATACTCAGAACTTAAATCACCAGCCTCATACTGACTCCTTCTTTCTCCCGGTCTGTAACCAGAATAAAAATTTCTATCCTGAAGATTGCTATCAATAGAGCCCGGAACGTATCCCTGAGTAGCGGTGCCTGCGTCATAGCCAGAATCAAAAGAAGTTGGACTATATTCGGCTTGCCTTTGCCCTGCCTCGTAACCTTGGCCAAGTCTTCCTGCTGCATAACCGGGATCAAACATGCCCGCTTGATAATTAGATGCAATCTGCTGGGGATTAAAACCTCCAGCAATATTCATCCCCATATTAGAATCTTGATATCCTATTTGAGAAGCAATATCCGAAGCTTGCCGGAGCTGCAAAGGAGTCCCTGCAGAAGCCATGTCAAACATGCCTTGCATACCCATTTGCTCGTAAGGAGCAAAGTCTGCTATTCGTTGACCGGGATAAGCTTCGTATGGACGAGTAGTCTCATACATGGATCGACCAAGCATTTCTTCAAAATACGGACGAGCGTATTCTGGCAAGTTGCTTGTTGTTTGAACAACCTCTTGTGGCCCGCTTGAGCCTCCGCCGCCTTTACTCATTCTTCAAGCCTCTTTTCATAAACAACGTATGATCTTTCAAAATCATCTTGCTTTAGCCACTGCCAGAATCCCATTCTAGCTGTAGCTTCTATGCCTTTGCAGTTGTTATCTCTAGCCCAGTCATGAAATCTATCAAGCATATCCCAGACCCATTCATTAAACTTATCGCCACCCAAGAACTGTATAGCAAGCATTCTTTTATTAGGATAATCAACAAGCTCTGTTGTACCAACACCACTGATATTTTTGTCTGAATCGAAAGCAACCCAAAGATGTTGCTGCCCATTTAGTATAGATGCAAAAAGCATTTCCATACTCCATCGGCCTTTAGATCTAGCGATAGCTTTTGCTAATTGCTCGCTTACATCAGGCCACAAAGTAGCCAAGTAATTAGACGGAACCAAAGCAATAGTATGAGTAGCCTCTCCTCGCTCTGATCTAGACTTTACTTTAGGCTCCCTAGAAAGATCCTTTATATTTTTTAGATTAGAAAACTCTATAGGTTTTATCATGCGGGTAACACTCCTCCTATGCTCATGGGTGCTGGCTGTCTTAATGTGCCAGTCCTTTCTTGTCGAACTCTATCGAGCATCTGGTCAAGCTCGCCAACACCAGCATCGGTACTACCATCCCCTAAGCCAGAAACAACATCAGCAGGAATAATGTATTCACCGGGACTAACAGCTACAGGTTGGCTATTTCCTATCATACCCGGAACCATGTCATCCATCCCGCCTCCTGCTCCAATAATTTCTCCTTGTTTTTGAGAGCCGGGAACAATTTCTTCTAATACTTTTTCTCTAAGTATTTGAAAAGCTTCTGGGCCAAATTGATCAACAAAGCTAGCAATTATCGCACTAGATTCTTCTTCACTTAATTGACCGGATATTGCTTGTACTGCACGTTCAATAAGTAATTGACCATTTGCTTCTGCTGTTTCATTCATTGGCATAGATTCAAACTCTCCACCTTCTGCCATTAATTTCCTTAGCTTACCTTCCGATTTATACCCGCCTCTTCCTTTTTTTGTTTGACGAGGAGGAGCCGAAGAGTTTTCTTTTACAGGCTGTCTTGAAGAAGGTGCCGGAGTTTTAAAAGCTCTTAATGCTTCTAAATCTATATCACCAGACCCTTTATATACCCTAGGGCCAGCAGTGCCAAGTCCATCTGGGCCTATTCCTCTACCACCCAAAGTTCCAATCATATCGTTAACTGGAGAATTAATGCTTGGAGGGGGAGAAACGGCAACAGGTGGAGGTGGCATCATAGGCATTGGAGCGGGCTGAGGAATAGGCTGGGGCGCAGGTGTCATTGGCGCAGGTGGAGGCTGCTGCATAAGCGAAGCAATACCTTCAAACCTTGGCATAGGCATTGGCGATACTGGAGGCGCAACTGGAGCAGGCGGAATAATCGGTGGAGGTGCAACAGCCACAGGTGGAGGTGGTATCATTGGTGCAGGTGGAGCTTTCCTTGCTGCATTTATTTTTCTAACTCGCTCATTATTAAAATCATAAGCATTATTCCTAGCATTTAAAAAGGAGGCTTCATCTAAAAATCCTTCTGAGCCAAAATTTTGAACCATGCTCCCGTCATCATTATAAGAAACAGCATAAGGTTCAAAATTATCATTTGTCGAAACAGTCGGTACTGGCAACGGTGCAGGTGCGGGCACAGGTGAAGGTATCATTGGCGCAGGCTGGGGTGTTATTGGCGGAGGTGTAGCAGCAACATTGATTGAAGGCTCAGATCCTATACCTTCAGGAACATTATAATTATATTCAGGAGGTGGAGGCATCATTGGTGCAGGTGGAGGTATTATTTGTGGAGGCGGAGGTATGATTGCTGCAGGTGGAGGTGCAACAGCAACAGGTGGAGGAGTATTATTACCCACAGTTCTTGTTGTTTCAGCCAAGATGTCATCGTAATTAATTGAAGGCTCATTCCCTATGCCTTCAGAAACATTGTAATTATACTCAGGATTCACTGGTGATTGGGCGGAAGCTTCTTGATTGTTTAATACTTGATCAATAGATCCGACTGTTGCATTGCCTTCTGGGGTAAAAAAGTAATCACTAATTTGTTGATTAAATCCACCAAGACCAAGCTGAGAAAGATCTAAGTTAGAAAAATCAACACCAGACAAATCAACGCCATAATTAGAATCTCCAGTAGGCTCTAAAGTAATATCTTCTGCGCTTTCTGGAGTTCTTTTTGGAAAATAATTTATCTCAGCATCAAAGCCGGGGCGAGTTCCTTGAAGCTCTGCTGAAGAAATAGCTTTTGGGCCTCTAATTCCAGATTGTCTTTGTGCAGATCCAAAACTTCCGACTGGGCCAGAGTTACCAAGGTTTAAGTTATTAAATATTTCGCCACCATTAAACATTTGAACAGCGCCGCCAGCTAATTGCTGCAATCCTTTAACACTTTCTGCGTAATGGTTAGGGTCTATCGAGGTCACACCGCCCATTGAATATCTTGGAATTTGGTAGTCTTTATAAGCGTAATCACTTTCTAACTGATCGTAAGCACCACTCATATTGCCAAGAGCCCTTTGATACTCAGCCTCACGATCTCGTTCAAATCTTTTGTTGTCTTCTTCGGCAAACTCTCTTGCTTCAATTTCTGCTCTTTTTCCTTCTCCAACCCCAACAGCGGCTAAGTTAGCTGGCTTCATTAAAGCCTTACCAAAAGCTCCGGGTTGTTTAAACGGAGCAAGAAACCTATCCCCTGCAGTTTGAGCGCCTCTAAGAGAATCTATTTGACCTGACAAATTTGCCATGTTGGCGTTTGCCGCATTCCTAACCCCTTCTGCACTAGTTAAAGTTTGCATCGGATTTGCCATAGCCATTTGAGCCTGACTTAATGAAGGATTAGCCGCTGTTAAATTAATATTGTCAATAATTGGGCCGGGAGAAAATGCTCGGTTTACTAACTCACCCGTAATAGGATCTGTTGCCTGACTACTTGCATTCTTTATTGCTTCAGCTATCGGGTCTGCAGTTTCCGCTGCTGTTAATGCGAGGTTTTTGCCCGCTTCTGCAGCAGCTGTTGATGCATCTCCTAAAGCTGCTGTAGTGCCAGCAATTTCTGGGTTTAATGCATCTCCCGCAGCACCTAAAGCTTGACCCAAACCAAAACCAGTAATGCCAGAAATTAATCCTTTCTTAAGATCCCCTGTTACAGCAGTAGTAGCAAGGCCTGAGCCAATAGCACCTGCTGCCGCAGAACTTAATCCAGCTCCACCTAATATGCCGCCTAAAGTTGATCCAGCAAGCAACGAAGATCCAAACATGCTACCTAATATTGGTGCTAAAAATGGCAAGAAGGCTTCTGGCTGTCCCGTTACAGGATTAATTGTTAGCTTTCCTGTTGGAGACAAAGCTGCTATCCCTTGCACTTCTGCAGGGTTCATGTGAACTAGCATACTGTCGCCATAACGACCATAGCGAGCCATATCCTCGGCTCTTGCCTGTAAAGGCGGTTGATTTTGATACATATTAACTAGTCTCCACTCCGAACAAATTGAAAGATAAGTCAGCAGAACTTGCGTAAACCTTTACAACGTCCGTTTGATTAAGACACATACCAATAACCACTGTTTGTGTCGTATTACCTGCTAAGGATTGATCGTAAAATAAATATTGTTTGTTGTCTGCAGAGGCTCCTGCTACATGAACAGACACTCTAAATGTTTGTGCCGAGCCGCTTCTATTGCATATAACTAAAGAGCTAATCGTTGTCTGATTTAGATTAGGAGCAGTATACAACGTTGTCGTTGTTGTTGCGCTAGGAGCTAATTGACCTAATACTGCAATTACGTCTGTCAAGATGCCCCCATTAGTAAGAATTGAAACCTTCTTACCGCTAAAGATCCGGTTTTATCGCCTTGCGTTTTTGCTAGCTCAACATCGTTTTCTAAAGTTTGAAAAGCAAACTCAATTGTTCTTCTTGTTATTGCCTCATTTTCTCTAACATACTCTTCAGTTGGAACAGGAAGAGGAACCGTTCTTCTAGAAGCCATTACCTTCTCCCGTCTGGTTGCATGTCAAATCTTAAGTCTCCAAGTCTCCATCCATAACCTGAGCCTGTACTTTCAACTCTAACAATAGAATGCCTTGCTCTATTCCTTACATAAGACTGAGTGCTGCTAGGGGTAACAACAGAGGTAGACAGAGTTGTTGCAGTTTCTAATGGGAAGTCGCTGCCTTTTATAACTATATTAGCAGACGCATCTGACTGATCACCATTAAATGTAAAGTCAGGAATTATTCTGCTCATAAACATAAGGTATTCACCCTCGGCCATTTCTAAATCGCCAGACTCTATGTACGCAGTCATAGCTTCTCCATCAGCATCGTAACCAACTTCCTGCTCATAAAGATAATTGTTGCCTCCATCAATCGCAGTTGTTGCCAAAGGATATTGCCTAGTTGTCCCTCCAGCCCAAGCGCCTCTTGATAAAGTTCCGACTGACCACAAGTTTTCAGAGTAATTATAAGTAACGTAATTTGTTATCTCTGTATCATCAGACCCTACAGGATAAAACCAAGTGACCTCATTGTAGTCATTGTTTTCTGCAGCAAAAACTTTATATGCCTGATCTTGATTTAAGTTAGAAAACACAAAGTCTTTTACTGAACAAGGTAATGGCTGCACAGACCCGTTGTAAACGTAAAAGTTTTTTCTGTCCATAAAGTAAACAGATCCCCTTGCATTCACAGCAGCGTTAGGGGAAATCATAGAAACGTCAGAGCTAACTCTTGTAAATTCAAATATAAATGGAGCGCCGACAAACCTCATAGAGTGAAGGCTAACATCTGTCCATATTAATATTTCTTGTCTAGTTTGAACCGCGCCAACAATTAAAGAGCCAGAGTTTATTCTTACACCGCCCGCTGAATTAGTTGCAGTTGGAGTCCAATCGGCAACATTTTCTTGATCTGAAAACCTAATAAAAAGAGGATCTATATTAGATGAACCAATAGGGTTTACGCCAAAAGCTATTACATGTTGATCTGTATCAGACACCATGACTTGCAAGGCAACTGTAGGAACATTAGATGCTCCGCCAAGACTAGTAATATTTACAGCTCTAGCACCTGTTCCACTAGATTCATCCCAATAATAAAGACCGCCACCTCTAATATTGAACAGTAAATCTTCACCAAAATTATCTTGACTCCACAGCCTAAGCTGACCAGCAGAAGATACTGCGCTAGAGCTTCCCCATGTACCAAAACCCCATGTACCAGCACCCCAACCAGTACCGCTAATAAAAGTATTTAGCCCTGTGTTGATTTGATAAGCCCCAACTGTACTTGACCCACCGTTTCCTGTATCACTAGAGTTTGCAGAGACTGCATTTCCATCAACATCTTTAGCTGTAATTGTATAGGTGCTTGTTGTTGGTACAGAAGCAATTTGATACTCCTGATTTAATACGGTTGCAGATATGTTTCCACCTAGCGTTGCTGCATCTGTGTAAGTAACAAAATCATTTACTACCGCTCCGTGCGCGGTGTCTGTAATGGTTAAGGTAGAAGAACCATTTACTGCTGCAAAAGTTACATCCCCGGCTGACGTTGTTAATCTAATCGGAGTAACATCATTAAAGCTGCTACCTTCTGCGACATAAAACTTAAGATTAGTTCCAAGGCCAATATACTTAATAGACTCTAATGAAGCCCAGTCATGTATTGACCGACAAACTCCTAAGAAATAATCTTCAGTAAATTTTCTCCATCCACCTATTTTTTCTGGGCGACCTTTTCTAAATCTAATCTTGTCAGAGTCAAACCAACCAGAATCTGCTGAATACTCAGTTCCTTCCTTGTTGACACCCGGAGCAAACTGTATTTTGGTTAACGGCATTTTTTGTTCTCATTGATTTGTATAAGAAGACAATACGTTTTTATTAGGAAAAGCGGTTTGCCCTCCGCCCATCATGCCTTTGCCTTGACTTGGATAATTACTAGAACTATTAAATCCGCCACCAAATCCCATTAAAGGTTGACTCTGATTTAAAGATGGCATCGTATTGCCTTTTCTTCCCGGACTATTAAAGCTTTCGCCAAATCCCGTTTGATTATACTGATTTGATAATGACGGAGGAGCCGACATAGCAGTTGTAGGTGCTGAGGTATACATTGTGTCTGCGTCATTAGAAAATGAATAATCGCCCGGATTTCTTGTGTAAAGCAAAGCATCTCTAGAAGAAATTCTTCCATCATTGTTTAAATCATATTGCATGTCCTCATCAATAAGTCCGGTAGACATTCTTAGTATGTTTTGAGAAATATCTGACTGCTCATTAGTAGGTGTCATTGGTGGAGGTGTAGGTTGCATAGACGCATTAGGAGCCGGGACAGAAGCTGAACTAGGAGCGTTTGTCATTCTTGCCCCTGAATTGAACATGCTAGAATTATAAGGTTGATAGTGAGGATTCTGGAACATCTGAAGATTTGAAGGAACACTAGATCCGCTAAATCTGTAAGGGTTAAATTGAGTTAAGTTGCTGGTTTGGCCATACCCACGAGGCATCATTGGCTGTTGATAGCTAGGCATTCCCATTGGACTGCCTTTCCTGCCCGGACTATTAAATCCAAAAGAAGGATATATTGGCGAGCTACGAGGTTGCGGATAGTAGCCTGTTGGCTGAGGCGCATTTCTCTGACCTTTTCTGCCGGGAGAAGGAAATCGAGGAGCTGGTTGCCTAGGAGGATAAAAAGGATCAGGCATACCCGGAGGCATCCTAGGTATTCCGTAGGTAGGCTCTTGATATCTTTGATTTTGAGAGCTGCGCTGAAACAAGTTCTGCCTGTAGTTATTAATTCCGGGCTCTTGAAACATTCCTCCATACGGAACGCCCCTAATGTAATCCGGAGTCACTTGTCTGCTCCGTTGATATCCGGGCGCTCCCGGAGTCATGTCAGACATAGGGTTGTAATCTTCAATTCCTCCACCGCTTAAAAAAACGGAACTAATATCTCCCGGAAACATCGACATATTACCTCTCTTGGTACTCACCAGATTTAATCATTTGACAAAGCTCTAATGCTCTATCTCCAACTTGCTTTGCCCATCTACTGTCGTAAAATTCTTCTCCAGCTTTTTCAAAATTGTTTTCAGCCATGTAACCCAATGCTTTAACAAATCCTCTTAATCTTGTTTGCCCAATATTAAATGACAAATCTATAAGAGCTTCTTTTCTTACCACATCTAAAGTGTTGAACCAAAAGTATTCTGTAGTCAACTCTTCCCGGCATCTATTAATGTCATTGTTTAGCATGTAATCTATTTCATCATCTGAAAGACCAAGCCCAGATTCAGATATGTTTCTGCCAACACCAATTGTTTCGTATCCGGCGGAACACATGTAGACCTTGTCCCTAACGCCCTCATGCCTTCTGAGCATTTCTATCAATCTATTCATTTTTCATGCTTATGTGACGCGCCATAATAAAAGCTAATGATCGATGAAACGATACCTCCCAAATAACCCAGTACAAGATTAACGATGCCGTCATCATTTGCAGCAGGATCTTGCAAAGTAACCAATGCAATGTATCCACCAAAAAATAAAACACAAGCTACTGCAATAAACTTTGGAGTCCAATCTCCTTTAAAGGCAGACCTAGCATGCTGAATGTCTTCTGTTTCTAGCGCAAAAACATCTACATCTAGTTTTTTCATCTGCACTTGAAAATCAAGCTCGGCTTTTTTAAGCTCGGCAAGTTGCTCTGGCGTTGCTGCCTGCACTGCATGAACAATACTTTTCTCATCAGGCTTGCAGCCAAGAACACTAGCAATTGTTTGAGCTGCTGCCCCGCCTAAAGGCCCGCCTAAGGCTTGCCCAATAGTAGGAGCTACTGCACCAATCAGTCCTTTAATAGCTTTAAGATTCATTTAGCTAACACCAAGCCAACAATAGCAACAAGAGAAGCTATCATTACAGGGTATATTCCCCAAATCATATTTTCTAACTTATCAAATCTTTTGCTTCCAGAATCAAGTCTTTCATGGATTGAGTCATACCGCAAAACGCATTCACGTTCATGAAGTTCTATTTTCTGCAACGCTTTGCTAGCATGAGTCTGAGCCATTAGCTTGCTTCCGATTCTATTTCATCTTCTTCAATTACCTTTATTGATTCGCGCAAAGCATTTTCGCGAAACCCAAGAGCAACTTGTAAATTTAAAGCTTGTTGTTGAGCTGCATTTATTTGATTGTGCAACTGACTAACTTGATTGCGAAGATTAATTACCTCAACATAATGAGTCTTAGAGTCATCTCCAAGATCGTTTACCTTATATTCTTGATCATCAATAGTTAAGGTTGCTTCTTGTATTTCTGCTTGTTCGGTCATAACTTCTCCTAGGTTTATTTTAAAGTCTAACCATTCTGCCATTATTTTTAACAAGTTTCATCTTGTCTTGTGTTTTTTGTTACTTCTTAAACAACAAAATAATAGTGCCAAGTATAACGCCAAACCCGATAATTCCTGCCGTGAACGCAACGCCAAGTTGCTTAGCAAAGGCAATGTTTTTACGCCTGCGAATCAACGCTATCCTTATTTGCTTTTCATGTTCCAATCGACTTTCTTCAACCCTGTTCATCATTTCTTTATAGTCAGAGCCTAAGCCCGCCATCGTGAATTGATCCTTGAGCTGCTGGTTAAACATTTTCAACTGCCGCTTAGCCATCGTTATCTGTAACGATTCTTTCACAGACAGCTTACCAACATATTTACTTTCTACATCTTGGATGGTTTCGTTAGCTTTGCTATACCGTTCCATGACGCTGGATATATCACTAGCATGTCCGCCAGCTTCTTTTAAAGCGCCTATCGCATCATTTAACCCTTTGACAACCGATATAACTGTAGCTATTTCAGCAATCATTAGTCTTTCTTATTCCATAGCTCAAAGAGCAGCTTTACCTTTTCTTTGATAGTCTCTATGTCGCCATGCATCTTAGCCAGCACTATGACCAACGTAACAAAGCCCACTGCTATCGGCCACATCGTGTTTACAAGGTCTAGTGCTTCCATGCTTTTTAATAACTAGGCAGATTCAGCAGCTGTAATAGCAGCATTAATTGTAGACATGTCTTCGCTGCCCCAATCGTCAAGAGCTACACCTGCGGACAGATAACCAGAGCTACGCATGACGCGCTCTTTAAGTTCTTCGTCTGTCAGGTCGTTGCAAAAGTCGTTGTCTGCGTCTAGAGCATTGGTGATAACGCTAACGCTGCCAAGCATTGCGCTGTACATTTGGGCCTTTTCTTCTGCTGTGCGTTCTATTTCGCTCATGATGCTGTGTATCCTTTTCCGGCGCTAATCGCTGCGTCAGTCGCTGTAAAACTTTCGCTACCCCAGTCTTCTTTAGCTTTCATAATTTCAAGGTGCGCGACATTTCTGTCAACACAGTCTTGACGGTCTGCGGCTTCTTCTTCTGACATAGCGTCACCCGCGATTACGTCTGTAATTAGACTAATGCTGTGACCCATTGCGGTGAAGTCTGCTGCACATTCTTCTGCTGTTCTATCTTCGCTCATAGTTTTTATCCTTCTAAAGTTTCAATTCTTGCGGTTAATGATTCAATCAAGGCTTGTTGCTCTTGGATTGCTTTGGTTAAAATCGGTATAAGCGCAGACGGTGCTACACGTTGCTGACCATCGCTGTCTTTTTCCATCCACATATCAAAGCCATCTTTAATTTCTGGATGAGCGTCAATCGTAGATTTAACTTCTTGAGCTATAAAGCCGTGGTTGGTTGTATCGTTTATGACACGTTTTTCAGATCCTTCAACGTAAGCATCCATTGAAGATGGAAGGTCTTTTTCCTTTTTCCACTTATAAGTTACAGGACGTAAATCATTAACAAAGGATAGACCTGCTGTTGATGTAGCAACGTCTTCTTTCATGCGAGAGTCAGATGGAGCAGTCCAAGTAGTTGCGCCTAAAACAAGATTGCTATCAACTGAACCGTTACCAACAGTAAAGTTTCCATTACCTACGCCTGTAGCACTAGCACCCATTACAATTTGAATATCTGCGCCAACACCAGAAGGCTCACAACCATTACCAATAATTACGCAATCCGTCCCTGTTGTTAGCGTTTCTCCTGCTTCAAATCCAATTATTGTATTCCTTGCACCTGTATTAATTGAATCACCCGCGCCGCCACCAATTAAGGTATTATATTTGCCTGTGGTTACTGCGTATCCTGCATTGGCACCGACCGCTACATTATAAACAGCGGCTGCTGAAGCCGTGTTTTGTTGAGCAAGTGCGGCGTAACCAATAGCAACTGTGTGAGTTCCTACATCATCTGCTGATAAACAATAAGACCCAAGAGCTGTGTTATAAGAACCCGTTGTTAGTGCATCACCTGCTAGACCGCCGATGAGGGTGTTTTGAACGCCTATGGTTACATCATAACCTGCACCATAACCAACTGCTGTGTTATATGTATCAGTAGCTGTAGTAAAATTTTGTGTTATTAAGGCTGCTCTACCAATAGCAACTGACCTACTTCCTAAAGTGTCTGTACTTAAAGCAAATTGACCTATAGCTACATTATTATCAGCATCAGTCAGGGCATCACCTGCAAGACCACCAATAAGTGTATTCTGGATGCCTGTGGTTACAGTAAGACCTGCGTTATTACCAACAGCCGTATTATGAGAATCTGTGGCTGTTGCAAAGTTTTGAGCTGCTAAAGCTGAGTCTCCAATCGCAGTTGAACGACTACCCACATCATCTGCACTTAAAGCACCAGTACCAACTGCAACATTTTTTACTCCGCTAGTTAAACCGTCTCCTGTTAGAGCGCCTATTAAAGTGTTACGAGTTCCTGTGGTTACTGCTCCACCTGCCGCGAACCCAACAGCCGTATTATAAGTATCTGCTGCGCTTGTAACGTTAGCCGCTTGTAGAGCTTGCTGGCCAACCGCAACATTACGACTACCTAAAGTGTTAGCGCCTAGTGCGTTTGTACCTACCATTACATTAAAACTAGCTTCCGTAGCAGCGTCTCCTGCATAAGCGCCCAAGGCTATGTTTTGATTGCCTATGGTGGTTGATTGTAGAGCTGACCTACCGAGCGCAATGTTATAATCTCCAGTAGTAGTTGAATTCCCCGCTAGACCGCCAATAAAGGTGTTTTCTATGCCTGTGGTTACTGATTGACCTGAACCATAACCCAATGCTGTGTTGTACATGTTGGCTGCTGAAGCAGGGTTTTGAACTTCAAGTGCATAAGTACCGATAGCAGTTGAACGACTACCTACAGTGTTAGCGCCTAAAGAGCTATAACCGATAGCAACATTATTATCTGCATCAGTTAAAGCATCTCCTGCTAAACCGCCCATAAGTGTATTCTGGATGCCTGTGGTTACTGCGTTACCTGCTGAATAACCTACACCAACATTGTAATTATTAGTTGCACTTGCAAAGTTTTGAGTAAATAAAGCATAAGTGCCTACTGCAACAGCCCTGCCTCCTAGAGTATCT
>Ga0315321_10002484_pt1 | contig 14272 bp, 13 predicted proteins | sample M180m21515metaG_FD_203464 | JGI IMG/M metagenome (GOLD analysis project Ga0315321, IMG submission 203464) | Ammonia-oxidizing marine archaeal communities from Monterey Bay, California, United States - M1 80m 21515 | ecosystem: Environmental > Aquatic > Marine > Intertidal zone | place: USA... | reverse complement strand
TTAATTCAGCCCTCACCGATCCTCCAGAAGTGATCACAAATGATCCGGAGCCAGAAAATCTTCCAGATTGGATTCTCGTTGCCGTCAGTAAGTATGTTGGGAAAACAGAGGTTGAGGTGATGAACATTAAAGATCGGACGCGGATTCGAATTCCAAGTCCGGAAGCGACCGAGATGGGGTTTGAGATCAAGGAGGTGAGTCAGTCGCGTAACTTTATTGAAGAGACTGTTGTCACTCTCAAGAAGGGGAAAGAGACCGGGGAGGTTCGGTTTGACCCGAAGTTCCTCGTTCTTAAAAAGGTAGCTGGACCGACTACGAACAAGGCAAAACCAGCAAGTAGTAAGACAGCTCCAAGTAAGACGAACCGCCCTCCGATTCCGGGTAAGCCTTCAGTCCCCGGACGTCCAACAAGTAGCAACTCGAAGTCCGATAAAAGAGGTCGTCCCTCAACTGGCAGCCGAGTGCCCCTACCCTCGACTTCCTCAAGTTCTACCAAGTCTTCCGGTTCTACATCGAAACCAAGAGTTCGTTACGTTCCCCGAAAGTAAACAATCACTCGAATCTATTTTATCCAGTCCACTTTAGTTATGAAATTTGCTCTATCTCTTCTTCTCGGTCTTACCGCCGGAATTCTAGCTCAAGAACCCACTCCTGCGCCACCTACTCCCGCACCACCTGCTCCCGGGGAGGAAGCCACCCCGCTTCCTCCGGTTCCGGAACCTGTTCCACCTGTTGCGGAGGTCCAGCCTGGCGAAACACCTGCAATAACTCCGATTAAAGGTCGGAGGGTCGATCCTAATAAGATCATTGTTACTGCCAATGATTCGATCAACGAGGCTAACATTCTAGCGCTTAAGGCTGCTCAACTTTACGAGGATTTCAGCGGGAAGCGTGTCATTATGACTAATAATGTCGCCCAAAGTGAGGTTTCTTTCACGATGCGAGGCCCTTTGACTAATAAGGAAGCGGCAAGGTTCCTCCAACTGACCTTGCTTGCTGAAGGGCTCGCAATGATTCCGATTCCGGAAGAGCCTGATATCGTTCGTTTAGTGCCTTCAGGACCGATTACGAGTCCGAATCAGGTGCCAAAAGATTTCTACGATGACGAATACAAGCTCCCGGTTGATGACCAGCTTGTGATGTTTCAGATGGTTTTCAAATACCTTAAGCCAGAGGAAGCGGTGAAGGTTCTTCAGTCTTCCTTGGGGCAGTTGAGTGCTTCCGGAACAATTGCGGCAGTCCCGAATGCCTCTTCGTTGATTATCACCGAGAATGCTTCCCTCATTCGCCAGATGATTAAGATTCAGAAAGCGATCGACGTGCCGACTTCGGTTGGCGAAAAGTGGGTCGAAGTTGTTTACGGTGATGTCGATGAGATCGCCGAGCGCATGAACGAGATCTACAACGAACAGGGCAACAGCCGCCAGACAACTAGGACAACCCGCTCTACTTCAGCGCCACCAACCCCTGTCGCCGCTGGAGCATCAACGGCGGGCGAAGAAATTCCGATCCGCATTATCGGGGTTCGCCGGACAAGCCGGATCTTACTTTTTGGTCGCCCGGCCGATTTGGTGGCTGCTGAGGCTATGATCCATAGCTTTGATCAGCCCAGTAGTGGTAACACTCGCCAGACTTTCAGGCTCCGCTATCTCCGAGTTTCCGAGTTCCTCAACATCGCGGAGAATGGGATTACGGCCACCCTTGGGGACGGCGCGTCGGGGCAGGGAGGAAGTCGTACCTCAACCAACCAAAATAGCACTAGCCGCAATAACCTCAGTAGTCGTAATAGCACCACTAATCGGACAACCGGACAACAGGGTGGCCAAGGTGGGGCTAACGGATCACGAACTAGTATTCAGGAGCAGACGATCCCGACCGAGCCGGAGTCCCGGCTTGTGGGGGGGCGCACCTTGCTTGTGGCAGATAATGTCGCGAATACTATTATTGTAAATGGTCCTCCGCATCATATCGAGCTTGTCCGCGATCTTATCACGGATCTTGATTCGGAGGCTCAGCAAGTTGCTCTCTCGGCCGTGGTTGGTAGTTATGGGATTGGAGATGGCCTGAATTTTGGCGTCGACTTAGCACAAGCTCTTAAGAATACCGGCTCTGATTTTTCCGCTGCGGGTTCTGCGAGTTTTGGAGGGGTGCCTTCAATCATCGATCCGACTACTCTTGGTGATCTTGGTGCTGTTTTGAGCGCGAATGGAGCAGCTGGAAATGGGGTTTCTCTTTATGGGCTTCTCGGAGATGATTTTGGAGTCTTCGTCAATGCTCTGGAAACTGAGACCAAGTTCCAAACTCTGGAGCGCACGGTGCTCACAACCCGGAACAACCGGGTGGCACTTCTGACTTCCGGTCAGCGAATCGCTATTCCTTCTAGCACCTTCACTGGGGGTAACAATCAAGGTGGTATCAACACTAATGTTGAGTATCGGGACGTGCAGTTAGAGTTGGAGATTCAGCCCCTCATTAACTCGGACAATCAAGTGACTCTTGAAATCTCGCTAGTGCGAGATTCAGTGGGAACACTTCGACAGGTCGGTGATCTAAGGGTGCCCGATATTAATACCGAATCGCTTTCCACCTCAGTTACAGTACAGGACGGTTCGGCCGTTATCCTTGGTGGTATTATGACTACAACGAGTTCAGACGCTAGCGGCGGGATTCCGATTCTGAGCCGGATCCCCGGCATCGGCCGCATCTTTGGCAGTAATGATATCACTAGTAACGAATCAGAACTCATCATTATGATTCAGCCTCGAATTATGGTCAGTCAGTCTGAAGTTGATTTGTTCCGCTCGGATTACAGTGGGATCAGCAAGAATACCCGTGAAGCTGAAGGTTTCTTGCCACCGCGTCGTAGCATGCTTCCATCTTCAGATGAGACAAAACCGAAGGAGGTTGATGAGCAATCTTCAAGTCAGAATATCCCAGTTTCCGAAAAAACGCCTCCGCGCCCTAATAAAACTGAGGGTAAGAAGTGATCTCTGAGCTAAAGAGCTTTCTTGTCTAACATTTTAAATGTCCCATTCGCTTCGGCAGTGGGGCGTTTTTTATCCCCTGGGGTGGAAGTTTTTGTGGACGGCTTTGAGACGCTTTTGATCTACGTGGGTGTAAATTTGGGTCGTTGAGATGTCAGCGTGCCCAAGGAGTTCCTGGATCACACGGAGATCTGCTCCGTTTTCAAGGAGGTGAGTTGCGAAGGAGTGACGGAGCAGGTGGGGATAGATATTTTGATCGATTCCGGCTTGCTTCGCTCTTTCTTTGACGATCTGGCGGACACGATCGGGAGAGAGTGGACCTCCGCGAACCGAAAGAAAAACGTGTGAGGACGTTTTACGCGTGACGAGATTGGGGCGCTCGCTGGCGAGGTAGCGCTTCAAAGCAGCAAGAGCCTTTCCGCCAACTGGGACGATCCGAGTTTTATTACCTTTGCCAGTAATACGCAGGAAATGGTCCTCGAGATCCAGAAATTCGAGTCGTGCGTTGCACATCTCCGACAGCCGCAGCCCCGAAGCATAGAAAAGCTCAAGCAGTGCGAGGTCGCGTCTACCGAGCTTTTTTCCGGGATCGATCGACGCAAGCAGTTGTCCAACCGTCTCGGCATTCAGTGTTTCCGGGAGTTTGGCTGTCGTTTTGGGTGCAAGGAGGGGTTCCGCCGGATCAATCTCGATATGGTTGCGCTTTTGGAGGAAGCGGAAGAAGATTTTTAAATGAACAAGCGCGATGCGCAAAGAGGAGGCATCGAGTTCAGCTTTGCGAAGGTGGCTAAGAAAGGATGAAAGTTCATCAGTGCCGAGGTCCCGCCAGTTCTCTTGTCCCTGCTTGGCAGTCCATTCGAGAAGCTTATCTAGAGTTTGTCGAACAGAGAGTTGGTAGGCGGTCGAGAGGCCCCGCTCGGTGGCGAGGTAGAGGATAAACCGATCGACCTGAAGTTCCATAATGATCAGGAAGCGAGACAACCGGGGCAATTCTGCACGTGATGTCCGGGAACAATTTCTGCGAGTTGTGGCGCTTCATTTGAGAGGCAACGAGAGCTGTCTCCCAAAGTATTGCGGGGTTGAAACGAACACGCCGAGGGAGGAGCGTCTAGATTGGGAGGAAGTCCAGGTATCGTGTAAAGGGTGTCACCTTTCTCGTGCATTGCTGGAATGCTTTTGAGCAGAGCACGGGTGTAAGCATGACGCGGATCAGCGAAGAGGTCGGTGGCAGTTGCCGATTCTACGATGCGGCCGGCATACATGACGTTTACTTTGTCACACACTTGGGAAACAACTCCCAAGTCGTGGGTCACGAGAACTACGGCGGTGCCGAGGGTTTCCTGACGGTCCTTGATTAGATCGAGAACCTGCTTTTGGACGGTCACATCAAGAGCGGTCGTGGGCTCGTCGGCGATGAGAACCTCAGGGCGGGTGATCAAAGCCATCGCGATCATGACGCGTTGGCGCATGCCGCCGGAAAATTCGTGCGGGTAGGATTTAATTCGTTTCGCAGCATCTGGAATGCCGACTTCCTCAAGAGCTTCGATGGCTCGATGAAGCGCGGGTTTCCCCTTCATTCCCTCATGTAGTTCAAGTGGCTCGGTAAGTTGGGTGGCAATCCTGAGAGCCGGGTTCAGGCAGGTCATGGGATCCTGAAAAATCATTGAGATCTTCTTTCCTCGAATCTTGCGAAGAGTTTTTTCATTCGCCTTGAGAAGATCAGTCCCTTCGAACATGGCGGTTCCGGAGTGGATTTTTCCCGGAGGTTGGGGGATCAGGCCGAGCAAAGAGTAGCAGGTGACTGACTTGCCGGAGCCCGATTCTCCAACGATGCCTAGAGTCTCGCCTTTTTCTAGAGCGAAGGAAACATCTTCGACCGCGTGAACGATTCCGTTTCGGGTGTGAAAGCGGGTGGTGAGATTTCTGACGTCGAGCAAAGCCATACCAGTAACTGAAGAATGCCTTGCCCAGTGCTGAAGCGGAAGGAAAAAGGAAAGAGCGAGGTTACTGCTTTTTATGGTAAAAGTGCTCGTCTTTCGCTCCAACTAGGAGCGTTCGAACCGGTCTTTTTTACTCCGCGACCGGAAGGATAGGGGGATAGGCAGTCCATCGGTGGGGTGTTTATCCTTAATCTGATTGATCAGATAATTTTGAAAGGATTCCACGATAAGGTGCTTGTCGTTCACGAAGAGGACGTATTCGGGAACCGGGATCGCTTGGTAGCGGTCGTTGACGGCAGTAGTAGCGTAAAAGAGTTTCATGCGCTTGCGGTGGCGCTTGTGCTCGGGTGGCGGGTTTTTGATAAAGGAGTCTTGTAGAAGTCGGTTAAGAGGGCCGGTTCCGATGATCTTTTGAGCATTGTCGCGAATGCGGGTGATGGTCTTGAAGATGTGTTGAATGGCGTGCCCCTTCATGGCTGAGACGCAGACGAAGGGAGCGTAATCTAGGAAGAAAAGTTCGCGACGAAGATGGTCTTCTGCGGCTTCTAAGCGTGCGGCCTTTTGACCTTCGGGATGGAAGAGGTCAAATTTGTTGGCAATGATGAGACATGGTTTTTTCTCCTGCTGGATTAAGCGGGCGATCTTTCGATCTTGTGCGGCAACCCCGGCTGCGAGATCAACCACAAGAAGGCAAATGTCGGCCCGACGGATGGAACGTTCGCTTCTCATGGCCGAGAAAACCTCGATGGAATCTTCCATGCTGGAACGTTTTCGAAGCCCAGCGGTATCGATGAGGTTGTGTTTTTCGTTTGCCCAAACGTAAGGGATATCGACAGCATCACGAGTGGTTCCGGCGACGTCGGAGACAATGGTCCGATCGTCTTTCAGAATAGCGTTGATGAGAGAAGACTTGCCGGCATTCGGTTTCCCAACGACTGCAATCTTAAGGCCATCCTTCAAGTCATCGAGGTTGGTTTCTTCCTGTTCACGCATTTCCAGTTTTGAGAGTTCCTCGTCGATGGTTTCGGTGAGAATGTTCATGCCTCGTCCATGTTCGGCGGAGGTGGGGATACCAGATCCAAATCCAAGTCGGGCGAAATCGCTGGCGGTATTGTCATGGTCCGCGCTGTCGGCTTTGTTCATCACGAGGATGACGTTGGGATTCGATTTACGAAGGAGTTGTGCCACCTCTTCGTCGATCGGGTTGATGCCGGCGCGCGCGTCTACGACGAAGACAATGAGGTCAGACGACTCCATTGCGATCCGGGCCTCGAAAGTGACGGCGTTTGAAAAGCCATCTTTGTTGACCGCGCAGATGCCACCGGTATCGACGAGTTCGCAGGAAGTCTCGGTTGCTTGGCACGGCGCAGCGATACGATCGCGGGTAACGCCCGGCTGATTGTGAACGATTGCGATGCGTCGCCCGGCCAGACGATTAAAAAGCGCGGACTTCCCGACGTTCGGGCGTCCGACGATTGCGACCTGAAATGGGCTGGTAGGCATACGGCGACCCTATGGCAGATCTTGAGGGATTGACAAGCGACGAGCGAGTTCAGCTGCTCGGCCGGGAATGTGAGCTAGGTGACTTAAGTTATTTCGGGATCCCTTTGGGTTGCTTTGTTCCCTTTTTCGTTGGCCATGCTAAATGGCAGAGTTCCTTTACCGAATAACACCGGTGAGTTTTGAGCATGAGAAACCGCCCAAGCCTATTTGGACTGTTCAAGCATGCGGATGAGTGAAACTTCGGCTTTTTTGCGAATTTCTTCAGGGAGCTCGACTTTAGGTTCGAGCTTGTCGAGACAGGCATGAAGTTTTTCTAAAGTGTTCATTTTCATGTAGCGGCAATCCGCGCACGCGCAGTGATCGGTTGGGCCAGCAATGAGGTTTTTATGGGGAACCTCTTTTTGGAGGCGGTGAAGCATTCCTGATTCGGTGACAACAACAATATTTTGAGCGGGTGTGTTGTTGCAGAAGTGAATCATCTTCTCCGTCGAACAAACCTCGTTGGCAAGGAGTCGCACTGCTTTGGGGCACTCGGGGTGGGCGACGACCACGGCATCCGGATACTCGTCCTTGATCTTTTGGATGGATTGCTGGGTGAACTCAACGTGGACGTAGCAATTACCTTTCCACAAATCCATTTGACGACCAGTTTGTTCAACGACCCATTGGCCGAGGTTTTCATCAGGGACGAAAAGGATTGGCCGATCTTTTGGAGCCTGATTGACGATGTTTGGAGCATTGCCCGAGGTGCAGATGACGTCGCAAAGCGCCTTCACTCCAGCAGAGCAATTGATGTAGGCGATGACGTAGTAATTCTTGTCCTCATTTTCCTTCAGAAAGGCTTCGAGTTTGTCGGCGGGGCAGGCTTGCTCAAGGGAGCATCCGGCGTCTTTGTCGGGGAGAACAACTGTTTTCTTGGGGTTCAGGATTTTGGCGGTTTCAGCCATGAAATGAACACCGCAGAAGGCGATGACGTCTGCTTCAGTTTCCTGGGCTCTGTATGCGAGACCGAGCGAATCACCGACATAGTCAGCGATATCTTGGAGAGGACCTACCTGGTAGTTGTGAGCGAGAATGACAGCGTTTTTTTCCTTTTTGAGACGGAGAATGTCTTCTTTGAGATCAAGGAGAGGCGCGGTGGTTGACATAGCTTAAATTTTCGAGATTGGTCCGGGCGAAGCTACAACTAAAAACCGCCCATCTGAATCTGGCCAGTGTGTTTGGCTCCATCTGCGACGGTGAGGCGACCGACTTTAATGTTGCCGGTCAGGGTGGCTTTTTTCTCAAGGGCGAGGAGGCCACGGCAGGCGAGGTGGCCGGTGACGAGCCCGTCGATCGTGCACTCGTCCATGACGACTGAGTTGATGAATTCTATTTTTGCTCGCTTCTCCACGAAAAGGCGTCTGCAGGTGACTTTGCCGGTAATTTTACCGTTGCGCCGCAAAATCAAGTCGCCTGAACATTCCGCGTCACCAGTGAAATCACCTTCGACAATGAGATTTTTGCACTGAATTGGGGCGCTATGAACGATTCCCTTTTTGTAGATATGAACGTCTCCACGGGTTTGAATGCAGCTGCTTATTGCGTCTTTGATTTCGCGATTTTCCATCGAAATTAAACGGCCGCAGCTCCGGCATTGGGAAGAATTGGCACGAACATTGGCCGGGTGGGTGTCACCACATTCGAAACAAGCGATTTCCCGGGTTTCGAGTTTGATGGGAACTGGGACATTTTTTTCTTCCTCGTTTCCTTGATATCTTGAGGGAGACTCATTGTCTTGGGCAGGAGGCGCGGGTTCAGGCGCGGGAGGTGACGGATCGGGTAGGAGAGGGAGTGTGTTCCTAGCTTCCTCTGGTTCCGATAATTCCGGAAGTTTAGGAGTGGCTGATGGAGTCGCGTCTTGGTCAATTTCGGCCGTTTGAGGGGAAGAGGGCTCCTTTGGAGTCGTGCCTGGTACTTCTTTTCTGGGCTTGTATTCGATTTTCACCTTCGGCTGCGGAGGTCGATGGGCGAAAGGATCGGGTGGAGCTTGTGGGCGGGCTTTGATCTCACCGTCTTTCTCGAAGGTCAAATAAGCGTCGCATCCTTTACAATACGAGGAAACCGCCAGCTGGGATTCCTGCTGGCAGTGCTGACAAAGAGGGCAAGTGACCTTGCGGGGCCTATTGCTCTTGTCTTTGAAAAAATCGAAGGCCAAGGAATTAGTGGAGTGATAACGCTAAGAGGCTTTATCCTGAGCTTTATTATCCTGAGCTTTGTTATCCTGAGCTTTGTTATCCTGAGCTTTGTTATCCTGAGCTTTGTTATCCTGAGCTTTGTTATCCTGAGCTTTGTTATCCTGAGCTTTGTTATCCTGGGCTTTGTTATCCTGGGCTTTGTTATCCTGAGCTTTGTTATCCTGGGCTTTGTTATCCTGAGCTTTGTTATCCTGGGCTTTGTTATCCTGAGCTTTGTTAACCTGGTGATCCCTATTTTTTTTGTCTCCACTCTGAGGAACCGGAGCGATTTTTTTGGGAACGGAGGAAGGATTGCCGACTTCGGATTTACCAACAAAGATTGCGCCGGGTTCGATGGAGATCGTGCCTGCCTTGACATCACCAACCATCTCGGCACTGCCTTTGATTTCAACTCTCTCAGTGCACGTGATATTGCCATGAACTTTTCCATAGATGACGATGGATTTGGTCGAGACCTCGGCTTTAATATGGGCGTTTTCGGCAACGGTGAGGGAGCCATCGGAGCTGATTTCGCCTTCGATCCGCCCATCAACAAGGAGGTCATCAGTAAATCGGATTGATCCTTTGATGTGCACGTCGTTGCTGAGGATATTGCGCTGTCCGCCAGTAGGGCTGACAGGAGCAGTAGCCTGCTGGCGAGCTTGGGCAGGAGCTGCTTGAGGAGTCCGGGACGGTGCCGCAGGACGTGGGGCCTGAGGAGTCTCAGGGGTTTTGCTGATTATTTTTTCGAACACTGGTTATGGAGGTTAGTATTAGGTAAATGAGCTACGGCAGCCTTTTTGTGAAGTCGGAAGTGAGGAAGTGAGAATTATTCAGGAGAAGAACCGGTCGGAGGTTCAGGCTCCGCACTCTTTTCGGTTGTTGGCTCGGTCTCAGCTTTGGAGGATTTTTCTAGCTCTGGGGCTGCTTCCGGTTGAGTTGGCTTTTCGACAGGCTGGGTGATGCTGGGGATTGGCGCTTCAGGGGTGGGGGTGGGAGTTGGCTCTGGAGTTATTCCAGGCACTTTTATGGGAGAAGTCGCTGCTCCCGGCGTGATTGTGGGCTGAGGTGGCTCAGATTGTTTTTCGGTAGGTGACTCAACGTTGATTAGTTTGAGACGGTTTTGGGCCATCAATTTAACCTGCAGGTGGGACGACTCGTATTCAGAGACAATTTTTTTGTAGATTTCCTCGGCATTTTCATCCTCACCCTCTTGCAGTGCAAGGTCTCCCAAGGAAAGCAGAGCGAGTGAAGATACGGCTGATTCACTATTGGCGGCTTTCTGGAAAGCTTCTTTGGCCTCGTCGAACTTCTTAAGTTGTTGTTGATAAGATCCAAGGCTGGCGTAGGCGCTACCGACAGCAGGGTGATCGGGGTATTCCGAAACAAAGGTTTCGAGGGCCTCGATTGCTTCTTGTTGTTGCTGGTCGCCCCAAAGAAGCTGTGATTTCAGAAGAATGGCAGAACCCCCGGCGTTTTTTCCGGCGTATTCCTGACTGATTGCCTGATACTCGGGGCCGGTGCGGGCGTTTGCGACGGCTGCGGCTGCGTCTTCCTTGGCCTTCTTCTCCAACCCGGTTACAACGACGTAACCCACGAGGCAAAGAATTGCGAGAATCCCAATAATGATGAGCTTCTTTTGGTTGGCATCAAGAAAGGCTTCGAAGGCTGAGGGCTCTTGCGAAATTTCACCGATAGGGCTCGGGCCGTTGTCGGGGTTTTGATCGTTATTTTCGGACATAATTCGTCTTGGAAGGTAGGAATTAACGCTTAGTCGAAGGAGAAGCAAGCCCTTGTGACGTGATTTGCAGTTTGGAATATTTGCTACTTGCCCTAGCTTGGTTTCGGTGACGAGCAGAACAGTCTATGTGGTTGCAGGTGAGGTGAGTGGGGATACTCATGGATCCGAGTTGATGGAGGCACTCCAAAAGGAAGCGGGGGGCTTTGATTTTCGGGGTTTGGGAGGCCCTGAAATGTCTCGCCTTTCGGAAGGACTGGTCCGTGATTGGGTTGAGGATGCCGCCGTTGTAGGGGTTTGGGAGGTTCTTCGACGATATGGTTGGTTTAAGAAACGGTTCGAGGAGACTCTCGCTGAAATTTTGGAGTTAAGGCCTGCGATTTTGCTCCTGATTGATTATCCGGGGTTTAATTTACGACTAGCGAAGCAGATTCACAAGAAACTGCCGAAGACCAAGATTGTCCACTATGTGGCTCCCCAAGTCTGGGCTTGGAACCAAAAAAGGATTCCCCAGATAGCGATGACCCATGATCTGATGATTTGTCTTTTTCCCTTCGAGGTGCCGATATTTGAGAGAGTGGGTCTGCGAAGTCGCTGCTTGGGCCATCCTTTGGTCGATGAATTAGAGGAGAAGAGGACCGATGCTAGCCGGGGTGAAAATTTGATAGGTCTCTTTCCTGGCAGCCGGATTAAGGAGGTAAGCCGCCTTTTCCCGATGATGCTGGAATCGGCGGCGCGCTTGTTGAGGGAAAGTCCGGGAATTCGGTTCGTTGCTGCGGCGGCAAGTGAAAAGGTGGCCTGGGTTATGGAAGGTTTTATAGAAACAAGTGGTTTGCCGGATGGCCTTGTGGAGGTGCAAACCGGCCAGAGTCAGCATCTGATGCAAACAGTGACCTGCGGAGTAGTGGCCAGTGGTACTGCGACTTTGGAAGCGGCTTATTATGGGATGCCTTATTGCCTAGTTTATCGGGTGGCGTGGCCCACTTTCCTGATGGCAAAGCAATTGGTGAAGTTGGAATTTATTGGGTTGATCAATATTTTAGCCGGGCGCGAATTGGTGCGTGAGTTCATCCAAAATGAAGCGAATGCGTATGAAGTTTCTTTTTGGTTAGGTCAGGCACTTGCGAATGAGGGTGATCGGACGAAGTTATCAGGAGCTCTTATAAAAGCAGCATCGAGGCTCGGCGAACCTGGCGTTCACGAGCGAGCAGCTCACGAAATTGGACTCTTGTTTACAGAATGACCGACACACCCGAAGCTTCGAAATCCAGTGGAATTAAGATCGCGCTTGCGGTGATTCCAGCTTTGCTCATCGTTTCGATTTGTGTTGCTCTTTATTTGGGAGTAAATGCGGATCAGGAAGAAGGAGAGCCACTTGAGGGCGATGTCACGGTGCCTGAGATGTCCGATTATCTTCTTAAGCTGAATAATCTCATTGGAGAGCGTGAGATTGGAACAAAGGCTGGGCAGAAAGCTTTTCGACGGTTGAATGCGATGACGGCCGGGACCCTTGGTTTTGAAAATCTTGGCTACGAGATTTTTCGTAACCAGATTGATTCTGCAAACGGTCTCCTTTGGTCAACCATTTGGATTAAGGCTGGGGATCGGGATTCTCGTGAGCCAGTGGTTCTGGCAATTCCGCAGGCGTCAAGAGGTTCGGGTCCGGCTTTCGGATTTGGCTTTGCGGAATATCTCACATCCCATCAGACCGAAGTCGGGGTTAGGATTGTCTTCTATCCTCCGCTAGTGGAAGGAAATCTCGATGACTGGATTTGGGAACGATGTGGCGAAGAAGGTGAATCAATGAAGGGCTTCGTGATGGTGACCGGAGACGTGGAACCTAAACGATCGCCTCGGTTTTTGGTTCCTGGTTCGCTGAAGGCAAAAATCGATGCGCTAAGCAGCTCGGAGATTTGGAATGAGGATGCCAGAATCGAAATTGGAGATCATCGAGTCCTCGAAGTGAGGTTGGGCGACGATTCACTATTTTCCCGTGAGGAACATTCACAGCGTCTCATCCGAATGATGCCGGTAATTAAGGAGTTGGTGGAGCGTCTCAATGAATGATGGGCCCGACACCGTCGTCGATTGCGCCGACTGTTTACAAGCCGTATAAGAAATGGACGCGAGTTAAAATCTCCCGGGAGAAAGTCGCGCAAGATTGATTGCGGATTTTTTTCCTGTGACGAGGTCCGCGACAAGTTTCCCCGTGATGGGGGCGAGTGAGAGGCCCATCATAGAGTGGCCAGTGGCGATGATCAGGTTGTCATGCTGAGGTGCAAACCCAAGGTAGGGAAGGCCATCTGGCGAGCAGGGGCGGAGGCCGACCCAAGGCTCGAGGTTTTCGAAATCGGACGGGGAATATTGAGGGTAGAATTTGCAGAAGGCTTCAATGACGCCTTGAAGTCGTCGTTTGCTGACGGAGGTATCGGTACCGCAAATCTCCATTGTTCCGGCCACTCGGAGCGCCCCGCCCATGGGAGTGACTGCGACCCGTCCTTCTTTGAGAAGCGAGCAGAGAAGTGGATTAGCGATGGGTTCTGGGAGGGTGACTGAGTATCCTTTGCCGCCTTGCATGGGAAGGGCGAGGCCGACTTGTTTTGCGAGTTCGGTGGTGTTGATGCCTCCGGCAAGAACGATGGTTTCGGCTGAGTAGATTTCGCCGGACTTGGTGGTAACGTTTTTAATTTTGCCATTATCTGCTTCCAGTTTTTCGACTTCTCCGGGGGTGAATTTCCCTCCGTTTTTGAGAATCGAATCACGAAGAGCCTGGATGAAATTACCAGGTGAAAGATGGCAGTCTTGCGGCCACCAGATACCGCCTTTCGCATTAATTTGGGCGTTGGGTTCGAGTTCCTTTAGGCGATTTTGATCACAGATCTCTGCTTCCAGTCCTAGGGTGTGTGCCTCCTCGGCAACCTTGGCTTCTTCATCTAACCCGGCGTTCGATTGACAGAGCATGAGGAGTCCTTTTTGGAAGAGCGGGAAGTCTTCATTTTGCGAGAGTTCGACGTGCAGGCGTCGGCTTTCGAGCGAGAGATCGCGCAAGAGTTCCTGGGTGTTGGCAACGTGTGTTTTGGTAGAGTGCTTGGTGAAAAGCCAGATCCAGCGAGCGAGTGAAGGAGAGAGCCGAGGGCGTAGATAGAATGGGCTCTTAGGATTGAGCATCCATTTTAATCCTTGAGAGATGACGCCAGGAGCAGCGAGCGGAATGAAGTGGGACGGGACCACCATACCGGCGTTGCCTTCGGAACAGCTTTTAGTCAAGGAGTCGTCGCGCTCGATGATGCGGACGGAGTGATTGGTCGAAGCGAGATAGTAGGCGATGGAAAGACCGACGACTCCGCCACCAACGATGAGAACTTCCTTGGACATGACTCTTTGGCTTGGGCTCAAGCCTCTAACACTCGAGTTTTCCGTTCACGAGGCGAGCGATACCAAGAGGGTTGGCGTTCTGAAGCTCGGCGGGGAGTCCAGAATCGGGGAAGCCTTGGTAACTGACGGGACGAGTGTAACGAATAATAGCTCCGGTTCCGACCGAGGTGCTGGCGCTGTCTGAAGTAGCGGGGTAAGGTCCGCCGTGAACCATCGAGGAGTTCACTTCGACGCCAGTTGGAAAGCTGTTGATGATGACGCGGCCGGCTTTTTGTTCAAGGATCTGGAGAAGGTCTCCGGCTTCGGAGAGTTCCTCGTCAGTCCCATGAATGGTGGCGGTGAGTTGGCCTTCAAGTCTTGAGGCGGCGGCGAGCATTTCATCCTTTGAACTACAGTCGATCAAAAGAGAAGAAGGTCCGAAAATTTCCTCATTGAGTTTGGGGTTATTGATGAACTGGGAGGCGTTTGCCTTGAGGATGGTGGCACCGGCTTTGTTAGCTTCGTTCGATTTGACTT
>Ga0315321_10002481_pt1 | contig 14297 bp, 16 predicted proteins | sample M180m21515metaG_FD_203464 | JGI IMG/M metagenome (GOLD analysis project Ga0315321, IMG submission 203464) | Ammonia-oxidizing marine archaeal communities from Monterey Bay, California, United States - M1 80m 21515 | ecosystem: Environmental > Aquatic > Marine > Intertidal zone | place: USA... | reverse complement strand
TATTCGCGGTCACCGCCTGACTCGTACTCCTCTCGCATCTGATCGTCTTCCTCTTGAGCTTGAGCCTCCTCGGCAGTGAGCTCATTGTCCGTGGGAGCGACGACCGTGTTGCCCTGCGGGCCGCAACCTGCCCAGACAAGGCAGGAAAATGCAGCGAGCGAGAGTATTAAGTATTTCATGCGATTGCATCCTGATAAATGTTCGATTTATGATTCAATCCGCTCGGTCGCTCAGAAAAGTCGGACATCTCCTCCGGTATTTGACGCGGATGAAATAGCTCGTATTCAAAACAGTTCAGGAGCGGTCCCGAGACGGCAACTCACTATACGTGGGACAGTCGTGTTCGGTAAGCTAGCAAAGCATATTCGTGAAGGAAGTGGTAAGAAACCGCATTTTCTCTTTTTTACCGGCCTGATAGGCACCAAGTGTGTGGGTCTTGCGACTGGTTTCGCTATCTGCTTTGCTGATCGCCGAGATCGCAGATCGGTTGTGAGGCCCCATTTGCGCCCCAAGCCCGGTCCGTTTGGGGGGCGGGTTCTCTCGAAGGTTATGAAACTGCTTGCTGAAGGAGCGGCAGGATACCGTAGCCTGTGAGGTCAAAAGTAAAGATTCGGTGGCAGCACTGCATCGACTCCCCGAGAATGGAATGATATTGGTTTCTGCTGTCTGAAAGACGCTGGAAACTGAAAAACGCTGCAGAGAAAATGCCAGCGAGATAACTCAGACGATTTCTATCCCGCTCGTCATGAATCGCTTGAATTCACTCAGGTGATCTCGTTGATCAGCCCGGTGCTATCACCGATTCTTTGCTGATCGACGCCCATGGCTTTGGCAAGAGATCGCCACAGGTTGGCAATCGGTGTTCCCTCAGCGTATCGAACATGCTGGCCTGTTTGAATGGATCCCCCGCAGCGTCCCGCAATCACGGTTGGCAGGTTGTTGCATACGTGGTGCTCGCCACTGCTTAGGCCCGAACCTAGCATGAATGCTGTGTTGTCTAGCAATGTGCCATCGCCTTCGTTGATCGCCTCCATCTTTTTTACCAGATGCACAAACTGTTCGAGGTGAAAAAGATCAAGGCGTTCAAGTTGTTTTCGAATGCCCGCATTATGTTGGCCATGGGTCCACGAATGGTGCTGGATCGGTTTGTCAAACCAGCCTTCGACGTTGAGGGGGGATCCCCAGCGTTCTGGTCCAGTCATCAATGTTGCGACTCTCGTCAGATCGCTTTGCATTGCCAGAATCATCAAGTCGCCCATCACTTGAATGAACTCATCTCGGCGCATGGCTTGCCACGGTTTTATCGGTGTCTCTGGGTTAAGTTTTGCAATGTCATCCTGTCTCCGCTGCACGCGTTTGATTTGCTGCTCCACTGTTCGCACAGCATCGGTGTATTCGGCAAGTTTGTGACGGTCCAGTGCACTCAATCGTGGTTGTAGGCTTCTTGCATCTTCCATGATCAGATCCAGTACGCTGCTGTTAATCCCATGCTCTTCAACACGGAACAAACGGTTGAACACCATTGCAGGGTCACGCAGCGACCTGGCTACATGGCCGTGGCCGAACCATGAAATGTTGTCAAAATAAATTGACTCTCGATTGTCCTCGTAGGGATTGCAGCTCAATTCCAACGAACGAAAGCTGGTTTGTTGTCCGGTTTTGTCGGCCACAATTTGGTCAATTGTGCGTTTCAACGGGTAGCCCGCGGGAGACAGTTCGTCTGGAGACGCGCTGCTGAGCCAGCAGGTGCTGGCTTGCGCGTGCCCATCAGTCCCAGCGACCTTGATTCGGTCGAGATTACTTACGACTAAGATGTTTTTGCGAACCGATTCTATCGGCTTCAATGTTTGGCTAAGCGTGTAGTTCTGGCCGGTATCGGTTAGGTTCCAAGCCGATTGCACGACGCCATTGGGGATGTAAAAGAACGCTAGACGACGCGGGGCACTGGTCTCGTTTGCTGCTTGGGTCGTGTTGCCGTGCATGGCTTCGAGCAACGGCAAGGCGATGGTAACACCTGAGCCTCGTAGCACCGCACGACGGGACAATTTGCCTGTTTTCATGGAGACTCCCCTTTTGCTGGTGTCGCTGGCTTTGGCTTCGCAGGCTCTGATTCATCTGAAGAGTATCGGAATGCACGACTTTGTACTATTTCTCTGACAACCGTGGTGAATTGACCGCGGTCTGCAACGACCTTGTCAACGATTTTTTCCACGGCCAGTTCATCAGTCAGTTTTAGTTTCCGGCCTAAGGCGTACGAAAGCATGTGTTCTGAAAACGCTCGCATGAAGAACTCTGGATGCTTCAGAAGGGCATCTTTGAGTTCCACAACGTTTTGAAACTTATGTTGGCCCAGAAGTTCGCCGCTGGAATCAATTTTGAGACCCGATGCATAGGCACCACGCCATCGTCCCACGGCGTCATAGTTTTCCAGCACAAAACCCAATGGGTCGATTTGTGAATGGCAGGCGGCGCAGGTCGGGGCAGTTTGGTGCTGAGTGAGACGCTGCCTTAACGTCATTCCGGCAGACTCAATCTCACGGTCGTCAACTTCGATCGGGGGCACAGTGTCGGGCGGTGGTGGAGGCGGTCGATTCAATATGACAGTCGCAACCCAAGCACCTCGCGTGATCGGGTTGGTTCTTAGGGGTGAAGAAGTCATTGTCATAATCGCGGCTGAAGTGATCACGCCACCTTCGCGGCGGTCCGTTAATTTGCGTTTGATGTATTGTTGTTGATGGGTGCCGAAGCGATTGCGATTTTCGCGGTTCCCAAATGGAACTTCATCACGGTACCAAGACTGAAGCTCATCAGATCGATAGGCATAGTTGCAATCGACCAGTAGCATGATCGAGCGATCTTCCATCACAATGCTGTCGAACAGCAGCAGAGGTTCAATCATCATTTGCAATCCAAATTTCCACTGCTCACAACCAATGCGTGAGTAGTAGCGTGGAAAACGGTCGAAATCTGGAACAGCAGTGACTAGTTGATCCAGTCTCAGCCACTGGCGGGCAAAGTTTTGTGTCAAAGCATGACACTTTGGGTCGGTCAGCATTCGCTGGGTTTGCGAGTCGAGCACCTTCGGGTCGAGTAAGGTTCCGTTTCGAGCAAGTCCTAGCAATTCTTCGTCAGGAATGCTGCTCCAGAGAAAGATCGCTAACCTCGTTGCAAGTTCGTAACTGCCAAGCAGTGAATCTTCACCATTGGCAGGTGATTCGGCGAGATAGACAAAGCGTGGGGAAGCAAGGGTGGCTGCCACCACGTCCTTCATCGCATGCCGAAAAGAACGTGTTTGCTCATGCCGAGATGTAAAGTAATCGTAGTAACGGTTGATCGTGGGATCATCAATCGGAGTGCGAAACGCCCGCTCGAGTAGCTTTCCGATGCGTTCCCTTGTGACTTCATCTTTTGTTTTACTGCTTTTCGTTTCCGGGGGTGAAAAAAACGATGCTGTTAACCCGCAGTAGCCGTCAAATTCGGGGCTATGAACAATCGAGCGGCCTAATCGCAGCAAACTTTCTAACAGAATCGGCGACAAGCCCAGTTCCTCGCCGCGGTTGTTAAAGCCGCCTTCAGCTTGAAGGTCGATTGCAAATGGATGCACGCCGGAAAGAATTTGACGTTCTACCTGGTTCTTTCCCAATGTTCGATTGCCCACCAGAATTGCTCGCGGACTGTGACCCTTTGCGGGTTGAAAGTAGCGATCGAATTCGCGAAGCGTTTTTTCTGGTAGCGGGTAGATGTCGCCCCGAAGTTGCAGAAGATCTCGAACTGCATTGTTGTATTCGTAGCGAGTCATTCGCCGCATGGCAGTTGGCGCTGCTGTCTGATGGTTGCGAATGAAGTCCGATAACAACGAGTTCAGCGTCATGACAACGGCGTTCCGCTGCTCCGTTGACGGCTGCTTTGTTTCTGCGGGTGGCATTTCGTGGTCTGACAGGACGTCGCGGACTTGGCGAACAAGTTCCGGGTTTTTGTGCCACGATTGACCATCAATTGACGTTGCGAAGTCGACGTCGGTTTCTTGTGAGTCAGCGTTGTGGCAGTCCGTGCAAAACGTTTTTGTGAATGCTGCAACTTGCTGCGTCGTCAGGACGCGATTGGTTTTTGAATGGGGTTGGTTCGCGACAACGCTATCTTGTAACCGTTTCTGTTCAGCTTGGTTGTTCGGAGCAGGTGTGGTCTCTTGCTCCGAGTTCTTTCGGCTCAATCGGATGAAGTCCAAGCCCATCAAGTACCCGCGGTCTTGGAACTTACGTGCCTTGCTGTTGGCTCCTGTCAATTTGAACTCAATGGGCTGGGAACCCGCGTCGAGTTTGAGATTCTTGAGAACCACTAGCGGGGCCAATTCAACGCGGGTGCTGTAGAGGTCAATCTCCCGTGTGATGGATGATCGAGGTAGATTCATGCGGAAGATTCCGTAGTCACCAGCCAATGTCAATTGAATCGAAACGTCGTAAACACCCGATGCCTCTACTTCAAACGAACTCTTCATTGACTCGCCGATCACGCCATCCCAAAGCAGGTGCGCTCCGTTGCTCCACTGGGGCCCAAATGATGTCATGCCCTGGATGCGGGATTTGCCGACCAAAGTGAAATCTAACTCACCTTCCAGCATTCCGGTTTCGTCGTGCTGTGGTTGTCGGCCTCTGATCTGGTGGAAATCAAATGATTCGTCAGGTGATGGGCTGACGTTTTCTGTGTTTTCTTGTGGTGATGGACCAATTCCGATGGTCTTGGGTAGATCAGGGCCAACAACACACATTGATACCGCGAAACAGATCAAGATCGGTAGCTGTCGGGAATTTGCTTTCATCGGTGTTTGCAGCAAGCGAGTTGCGGGCGTGATGATAGGGAACCGCTAGCAGATGAGATTTGCGAGCGTAGGGGGTTAGGCGAGTACCGTCACAAGTAGTATATCGCGAAAAATCGTTGAAGTTTCATTTGATAGCGTTTTGATGGATTGGCTCCATCGTGCCCCGACTTCTTCGAGGTGGGTCATCGGGACAGTGTGCAAATATCAATCTGGCCGCAAGGATCTTCTAATCCGCATAGCTTGCCGCTTGTCGTGCAGGGATTGTTGTTTCTGGTGGCCGTCTGTGTGGAGTGACCAAATTGCTGGTACGACTTATCCCAACCAACTGAGCGCATGCGCAAAACCGTCCGATACAAAACAGTGAGCTCGTCAGGTTGGAGCTCTTTGTTCTTACTTACGGGCTAGGTTATGCGAAATTCAATTACTCTGACGGCTTTATCGCTGCTGCTGGCTGGTTTCAGCATGCAGACGAACTCTGCGGTTTACGCTCAATATTCTGGCACTTCCGCGTACGGGGTTCCAGTTCCCGGTGTCGGCACCAAAATCGACTACGTGGGTGATGACTTCGAAGCAGATGAGTGGAAGTTTGTCCACAACATGCCAAAGAGCTCACGCGAACTCAACGAACGCAGTTACGGCCCCATGGCGTACTCAACCAATAGGCGATGGGCTGAGGGGCCAGAACGTGGTCAGCCTGACGTTCTCAAAGTGATCCCTACTCCAAGTAATGGATTGGTCGGTAGTACGAAAGCGCTTCAGATCAGCACGCTCCGATCTGGCATCCCGGGACGAAATACCAACGATGTGCAGCAGGACGATTTGATTCTCGGCATTGCGACACGCATTGGATCGACATTGCAGGTTCGTGAGGTTCCCAGTTGCGTAGTTCGTGTGTACCTTCCTGAGCCATCGTTATGGGAAAATCGTAGTGGACCGCATTTCGGAATTCGTCTTGGTGCACGGACGACTGCTCGCAAGCCTCGCGAAGGATTGTTCGCTGTTGGAACTGAAATGCGAAATGAGCCATATTGGCCCGGTTTTTGGATTCACTTTCGAAGTGAAACGAGCCGAGGCGTCGAAAAGGATTCGGCCTTCTTGAAAATTCGCAGCAACTCACGCGGAATTGACTTCAAGTCCAAGGAAATCCCCGCTGAACAATTTGGTTGGTGGACTTTCGGAATGTCCATGAGCTCTGATGGACGTGTGCATTACTTTGCAAAGCCAGGTGTTGAGGATCTGACCAAGGATGACTTCCTTATCAGTCAGTTGCCGTATGGATACAGAGCTGAACGGCTGAACTCATTCTTCTTTAATATCTGCAATAACAATAACGGGCGCACATGGTCGACACCTTTTGTCATCGATGATCCAGAAGTGTTTGTTGTTGATTCAAAACGTGTTGATCAGTTGGTCAAGCGAAAAATCGACTATCAGCAACGTCGTGCACAACGCACCACTTCCAAAAGCCGGAAGTAGCAGTGGTTTGCTGTAGGACGGCTTAATGAACAGAACGCGTTTGTCTGACCTCGGCAGCGTGCAGATTATTTCAAGCGTCGCCAAGCGTAATGCTTGGCGGCGTTTTTTTATGGCCGTTGCTGTCGTACTGGTTGGCATCATGGCTGTGATGACAGCCATTGTGCCTGAAGCAGCGACTGTCAGCCGGATAAGTGAATCGCTTCATCATTGATGACGATGGGCGTTGGCCGCCCGACCTATGTGCTTTCAGAAAAATCTATGTGCTTTCAGGAAAATTGATCCCCAAAATAGCTTTGCTGAATAGCTGGCTTGACCGTCATTCGGAACACACCGTGCTAGTAACGTCGAAGTGGTTTGCGTTGGTGTGTGTTGTTTCGCGGCCAATTGTGAATCCTGAGCTATTTGGTCTTCTGGGATCGTTACCACTGGTCACAAGTGTCTGTGACGTTGAAGATGAGTTGAACGTTTGCCCGTAATGTCGAATCTGCGTGAGAGCAATGTACGAACCACCGCCCGGTCATGAGGTCGTTTGCGAAACGAGTTACCGAGGTGAAGCTATGGAATTGCGGTTTGTCCTTGAGTCGGTTGGGGTTAAGTCGAAGATTCAACAATACCGCGGGGGGTGGCTGATTGTGGTGTCTAGCGAACACGCACTTCGAGCTAGCGACGAAATTGCCTCTTACCAATGTGAGGCAGCTGAGCAAAGCACTGAGCGTAGCGTTGCCATTCCCACCTATGGCGGCGCCATGGTGGGGGTCAGCGTATACGCTGGCGTGCTAATGCTGGTTGCTGTTTTGATGGGACGCTCGGCGTTCGGTCTTGATTGGTGGCTGGCTGGTCAGATGCAGGCGGGCATGGTGATGGACGGCCAATGGTGGAGAACGATCACGGCGTTAACTCTGCACCTTGATCCGGGGCACATTGGATCAAATTTGGTGTTCGGATGCGTTTTCGGGTTGATGGCAGGGCGAGTGCTCGGGGGAGGTGTGGCGTGGTTGGTGATTTTGTTCTCTGGTGCGCTTGGGAATTTGGTCAACGCGATGCTGCAATCTGCAGATCACACTTCCATCGGTGCGTCGACCGCTGTCTTTTCTGCCCTCGGGGTTCTTGTCGCCCATGCGTTGAAGCCGCGATCTGGACCACGTGAAAATTTTCTGAAGCGTTGGAGTCCCTTGATCGGCGGGCTTGTGATTTTCGGCTTCACTGGGATTGGCGGTGAAAATACTGATGTCACAGCACACGCGACAGGTTTACTTGCTGGATTGGTGCTTGGCTGGCTGGGTGTGGCGTTGCCACCCGACTGGCTCGGCAGTCGCCGTGTGCAGCAAATCTGTGGGGTAGCTGCCCTTGCCTTTGTGGTCGTCGCGTGGACGATTGGATTAGCAATTGCCGGCTGAGTGGTGAGTCGCGTGCGTGGTGAAATGTTTGCTGTGGGAGTTGTTGAACGTGGTATGATTCGTGAACTTTGTTCATTGGCTTGGTGTGGCTCTTTGTTGGGGTGTGTGGGGTTTACACTTAGCCCGGTTCTTTTGGTGCGGGGGGCTGACTGACGCACGCCGACTGTCGTTTGTCGTTTATCATGTAGTGGTAATCGATTTTCAGCGATGCTCGCGGTTGCTGTGCATCATCTCATTATCCAGAATGAATATGTCTCACTCTATGAAAACGCCCTTTTCTCGCTACACGATATTTCCGCTGCTCCTGTTGGCGGTAGTTTTCTGTGATGACCATTCGACTGTTCAAGCCGCTGATAGGCCGAATATCGTTTTGATCATGGCAGACGATATGGGGTACACCGACATCGGCTGCTACGGTAGCGAAATAGAAACTCCTGTCTTGGACCGTTTGGCTGGTAATGGGTTACGCTTTACCCAGTTCTATAACACGTCGCGTTGTTGCCCGACTCGTGCGTCTCTGTTGACCGGACTCTATTCGCATCAAGCGGGGATAGGTTTGATGACAGGGGATCGTGGCTACGAAGCATACCGAGGTGATTTGAATCGCCGCTGTGTGACCTTGGCGGAATCGCTTGGGCTTGCCGGCTATCAAAATTACATGTCCGGAAAATGGCACGTCACACGGCATACCGGTCCTAAGGCCGACCAGTCCAACTGGCCATTGCAGCGAGGGTTTGATCGCTTCTATGGAACAATCACCGGGGCAGGTAGTTTCTTTGATCCTGCGACTTTGTGTCGTGGCAATCAATATATCACGCCCGTCAATGATCCCGAATATCAGCCCAAAAGTTTTTATTACACTGATGCAATCAGTGATAACGCGGCAAACTTCGTGTCGGATCATTTGCAGCAACAGTCAGATGAACCTTTCTTTCTCTATGTTGCTTACACCAGTGCACACTGGCCGATGCACGCGCCTCAGGCAGAGATTGAAAAGTATCAGGGCGTTTATGACAAAGGGTATGACCCCATTCGTAAGAATCGATACGAAAAAGCAATCCAACAAGGTGTTCTCGACAAACGCTGGGCGATGTCTGAGGGAGCCGTCAGCTGGGAAAATTTCAAACACAAGGAGTGGGATATTCGTTGCATGGAAGTTTATGCTGCCATGGTCGATCGCATGGATCAGGGCATTGGGCGGATTATCGACGTCTTGGAGAAAAAAGGTGCGTTGGAAAATACGCTGGTCATCTATCTTCAAGACAACGGTGGATGTGCAGAGGGGTACGGACGCGCATCCAACGCTGATAAAAAAGAACGATTCGACTACAAGCCTTTTGGTCCCGATGATTTGCAAACTAAAATATGGCCTCCCATGCAGACTCGTGGCGGGCAGTGGGTCCGAACCGGTCCGGAAACGATGCCAGGCGGCGAGGACACGTTTGTGGCTTATGGCGTCGGTTGGGCGAACGCATCCAATACACCATTTCGTGGCTACAAGCACGACGGCTATGAGGGAGGAATCAGTACTCCTTTTGTAGTGCATTGGCCCGCCGGAATTCCTCACAATCAGAGAGGGAGTGTGATTCACGATCCGACTCATCTGATCGATGTCATGCCAACGTTTGTGGATGCTGCCAAGGGCCGGTATCCAACGGAATTTGCAGGGCAAAAGATTCAGCCCATGGAAGGTAAAAGCTTGATGCCGACATTTTCCGGTCAGAGCATCCAACGTGATGCCCCCGTTGGTTTTGAGCATCACGGGAACTTGGCCCTGCGAGATGGACGCTGGAAAATTGTTTCCGCATACCGAAGAGATCAACCAACCCGTTGGGAATTGTTTGACATGGAAGCCGATCGAACTGAGTTAAACGATCTTGCTGATACTCATCCCGAAAAACTCACGGAAATGGTCGGCAAATGGCAGGCGTGGGCGGACCGGGTGGGCGTGCAGCCATGGCCATTCAAAAATAAACCGGCGAAATGAGCGTATGATTTGCGTTGAATCGTAAAAACGTCAAGGTCCTGCCGAAGGATCGACTTCTCTCCCTTTATTGGGGGGGCCGTGGAAATGCCGTCGCAGGTTCATGGGGACGCAGGTAAACTCTGCAAACAAAAATGAAACGAAGGATCGGCTTTCGGCCAAGAATCCTACAACACAAATGGTGATTTATGTTCCAGCGTCTCGGTACAGGATTTTCACTTGCCAAGCAGAGTTGGGGAGTGCTTAAGTCAGAGAAGCAACTGATAGTGTTCCCACTTTTAAGTGGCATCTGTTGTCTGATGGTGATGGCAAGTTTTGCGATTCCTTTGTTCATCACGGGGGGCGGAGCCGAGTTGCTGGCCGAAGCGGAGCAGCAAGGGCAAGCCGGTGATAATGCAGCGTCGGTGAATCCGTTATATCTCGTTGTGCTGTTTTTGTTTTACTTTTTGAATTATTTCGTCGTTGTGTTTTTCAATAGTGCATTGATTGCCTGTGCGATCAAACGATTCTACGGTGGGACACCAACGGTCGGAGAAGGGCTAAAGGCATCGATGAGTCGCTTGCCTCAAATTGCTGGTTGGGCATTGGTGAGTGCTTCCGTTGGATTGATTTTGCGTGTGATCGAAAGTCGCAGTGAGAGAGTTGGGGCAATTGTTTCAAGTCTGCTCGGGATGGCATGGGCTGCGTTGACCTATTTTGTTGTTCCCGTTCTGGTTGTTGAAAGAGTAGGGCCGATCACCGCCGTCAAGCGTTCGGGGACGATCCTGAGAGAGGCGTGGGGAGAATCGATGGGTGCCCATTTCGGAATCGGTTTCATCGTTTTTCTTGCCATGTTGCCGGGTATTGGCCTCGTCGTTGCAGGATGCGTGCTGGTGGCCGCTACACCGCCCCTTGGAATTGCCTTGATTGTGATTGGGGTGATCGCATTGTTGGTCGTGTCACTCATCTCGAGTGCGGTCTCAGCGATCTCGCAAGCTGCGATTTATCTGTACGGTGCGAATGGTGATACTCCGCAAGGATTCGAGGCTGAGAGTCTCGGTGCTGCATTCGCTCCACGCAGGCGTCGTGGGCTGACATCGTAACAGCGGATCGCTTGTGAAACGCAGGCCTAGCCGAGCGATAAGGGAACTGGGCAGGGCATCTTGGTAACAGAAGCCCTGTTCAAATCTATTCAGGCTTAAAAGAGCTTGATGTGGTCATGGCAGAGGACAGAATGTCATGACTTGTCTGCATGGCGACTGTTGCGTCATAGTCTGCTCTTTTCCAAACATGAGAGCTAACTTCAACGCACACGGGGCCAGTGAAATTTCCCTTCCGCAGAAGCTGGTAAAGCAGTTTGTAGTCCATCAAACCTGATGCACCTGGTAGTAAGAACTGCACTTTCCCGTCTTTTTTAATCGCATCTTTGACGGCGACACCGGCTAGGATCGGAAATGATTTTTCAACGCTTTGTTTCATTGGGATGTCGCGGAAGATGAAGTGGCTGTAGTCGTACCACATCCGCAAAGATTTGGGTTGGTCGAGTTGTGCAATCAGCCAAGCCGCTTCGGACGGCCGAGACATGGCGTGTCCGCGATGGGGTTTGACCGCGATAACCACTTCATGCTTTTTAGCGGTGGCAACCCAGTCCGCGATTCGATCCACACATTTCTGTCTGGAATCAACCCAACTTCTACCACCAAGTATTGTCTGTATTACAGGAGGATCATCTGGCGAAAGCTCGCGGGCCAAGATGCAGTCCTGTTTCAGACGCTTGCTGTCGAGTGAGTGTTGTTCCTTGGAGCCTAGTGGTTGAAGATGAGACATCAATGAGCCCACTATCAGCCCTCGGTCCTTCAATCGGTTGCGTGCTTCAATTCGTTGGAACGATGAGAGTTTCTCGGTCGCTGTGAGAGACTTTGCTGCAACGCAAATTTCTATCCCATCATATCCAATCTCGCCAATCGCATCGATGGCTTCGTTCAGCGGGTAGGTTGGTAGACCGTAAGTACTGAAGGTCAGCGGGATAGGGTTGGTTTTGGGTGGCATCGCCGAGGCTGGGTTCGCTTTCAGGCCTGGTTTTGCATTCATCAGCCCAGAAGTGCCAGCCAGCAAGCCGGAGCCAACGATCATTTGCCGTCGTGAAAGTTCGGGATTTTGCATTTGAACTCTGGTGTAACAAACGAGATGGAGGAGTTGAGAATTGGTAGGGTAGATATTCTAAAACAACGAAGGGGCTCGGTGCTGTCGGGCAGGTTGAGGCTCGTTTGTTCAGTTGCAGCAGCTCTCATTTGCGGGTTGTATCCGACTGACTGGTAAAGGCACGAGTTATCGAAAGGCTATTCTTGTCTCTTTTCTGAATCCGACGTTTTGATCATGGGTTCGTGGTGAAAACTCATGCGTTCGGCTGGTTCCTGTGTTTTGCTTTCGGGCTGCTGCGATGCCTCAAAGAAGCCGTGGTTCCGCTTTTTTAGTTGCTGATGCAGGCGATTTTCGGTCGCCCACCGAGTCGTCGGTGTTGAGCCACCCCAATGTGAATGCCGGGAATTGGATGGATTTTGATCGCTGCAGCGAGCTTCTGGCCGATGACTCGGCTGACCGTAGGCATCGGTATGAGTTGCAGAATCGTTATCTGTAATTGACGCGTCGTGTACTGCCTGCGGTTGCCCGTCTGAGGAATTGGGCTCTGAGGGAAGATCATTGTTTCATGCGTGTGATTCTTGTTCAGCTGTTTCAGGATTGCTGGTACAACCATCTTGATCGTCGACTCACTGCGTATCAGCAACTCAATGATCAGCAGCTCCGCCACGCCATTTCGCTGGCCACCGCGATCGCGAAGGGGGATGTCGCTATCTTGGAGAAATTGGAACCGCGAGAGTTTGCGTTGGCGTCAGAAAACGACTGCCCGCCCCGCAGGCCGTTGATATTAAAAAGCTTTGCGGAAAGGGCGGCTATTATGGTGGGCAGACGTGGAATAAATTCAGGTCCGAAGCAAAACCGGTCAAAGAATCTTTCGGAGAAACAAAGAGATGGAATTACAGGCAGCATTCGATCATTTGCTCTCCAATGAATCGCCACTTGATGGATTGGATGCTCTCGTTTGGCATAGCCTCGCAGCGGGAGCCACTGCGAGCAAACATCCATGGGCGACTGGATGCTTGACGACAATTTCAAAAAGCGGGGACGAACAGTCTTTTCCGAGCAGTCGGACTGTAGTGTTGCGTCGTTGTGATGTAGCAGCGCGTACCCTCGATTTTCATACGGATGCTAGGTCACCCAAAGTTCAGGAATTGGAATGCGGTCAGGCTGCTGTTTGCTGGTTGTTCTATCACCCTTCCACCAAAATCCAATTGCGGTTGCAGGGAACGGCAAGTGTAGTGAATGACAGGCAGGCAGATGCCGCATGGGAAGCGGTCAGTTTGTTGAGTCGCTCCGCATATCTGTCTTTTGACCCACCAAGCAAAGCGGTCACCGGTTCTCGGCCGCCAAGTACCACGGAACGGTTCGTAGAGCTTGCGGAGTCTGAGCGAGGCCGAGAAAATTTCCGTTTGATCCGTACTCAAGTCGAATTGGTTGATTGGCTCTACTTGCGACAAGGAGGGCATGTGCGAGCCTCCATTGCGTATGATGAAAAAAGTAGCGTTGAGGCTTCTTGGTTGGTTCCCTGATTGTAAACCGTAGTCGCTCCAGCTATTTATCTGCTGTTCCGGAATCTGTTGCTCCGGAGTCTGCTATTTCCGAGTCTGGAGCGCAGGAGTCGCTCATGCTCCGGTGTTCCTGGTAACAGCGTTCTTGGTGTTCATCATGGGACTGCCTGTCACCCGCCTCCGATTCTGCATTGGTTGGTTGCTGATGATGGTTTTGTGGAGGCAATGCTGTTTTACCTGTCCCATGCGGTGCGGGGTTGGACGCGTTTCTATACTTTTGCGTTATGTGATGCAGGGACGTTACGCTCACTGCCAATTCCATCTCCTTGCAGAACGAGTGCATCGTGTCGAACCAATCAACGGAATGGCAGGTCGAAGTATTCTTTGAAGGGGAATGTCCGCTGTGTATGCGGGAAATACGGATGTTGAGGTGGATGGATAGGCGGCAACGCATTCGGTTCACGGACATCAGCACTGAGGATTTCTTACCTGACCAGTTCGAGAGGAGCATGCAGGATTTCATGGACGAGATCCATGGACGGTTGCCTGATGGTCGATGGATCACGGGGGTCGAGGTTTTTCGACGTCTTTACGCTGCTGTCGGGTTGGGGCCGTTGGTTGCGTTGACCAAGGTGCCGGGGATCTCTCACGGGCTTGAAGTAGGCTATCAGGTCTTTGCAAAAAATCGCCTGCGATTGACCGGTCGGTGCGATGCCTCATCCTGTGACATCGGTACGAGGACGGCAGAATCCTCGAATGCTACGCAGTGATTGACACCAGAGGATTGGTGGTAGCGTCTTTTGAGGGAACTTGCACCGCGATAGCATTCAAGTCAGTGCTTGTTCTCTCGGTCTCCCCGTTGCGGTCGCAAGCCGAGCCGCCGCTTCATTGAGCTTGCCGCCGTTCACGCCATGAAGTTTCGTCGATTGCCGAACATCAAAATTTTCGAGCCGACGTCAATTTCACCCCGATTGGGGTGAAATCGGAGTCAGCAGAAC
>Ga0315321_10002480_pt1 | contig 14298 bp, 7 predicted proteins | sample M180m21515metaG_FD_203464 | JGI IMG/M metagenome (GOLD analysis project Ga0315321, IMG submission 203464) | Ammonia-oxidizing marine archaeal communities from Monterey Bay, California, United States - M1 80m 21515 | ecosystem: Environmental > Aquatic > Marine > Intertidal zone | place: USA... | reverse complement strand
CCACCCCCGACTGGGCCAGCTTGGCGCGCCTGCTCGAAGTGCGGGTGGGCAGCCGAGCAGCACGCGTGGCGGACGCCTTGCGCATCGGTCGGGACCCCACCACAGCGGCCGAAGAATTCATCGCCCTGGGACCGCGCCTCGCGCTGGATCTGGTGGTGCGACTGGACCACCGCGTGGTGGCCGCAGGTCCTCGGGTGCGGCTGCTCGGCCTGCCCATTGCGGCCGGACTGCGCGCGGCGATGCATGCGCCAGAGACCCGCTGGCTGCAGGTGCCCGGCCAGCCTCCCGGTCAGGTCCAGGTCACCCCGGTGGCCGGCCATCCGGGCATCTTCCAGGTGCGACTGCACGCCACCGACCAGCTGTCGGCGATGCTGGTCCCTGTCGACCGCCTGCTGCCGGGTGGCCAGCCCGTGGCCCTCCCGCTGACTCCAGCCGAGCTCTACGTCGCCGATGCCCGCTCCTCCACGGGCCTGCGCACCTTGCTGTCCCTCGCCGAAGCCGCCCGAGACCGCCCCGACGCGGTCTGCGGCCTGCCGCATGTGCCCAGCGCCCAGCCGGGTCCTGGGGGCTTTCGGTGGACCCCTTGGCGTCCAGACAGCGACCATCCCTTGCGCAACTGGGTGCACCGAATCACCTTGATGCAGGACCATCTCGACGACCGTGCCACCTGCACCCTGTGGAAGACACCCCCCGCATCACCTCTGAGGCTGCTGCAGGCGCCCCAGGCCGGTGGCGGCGTGCTGAGTGTCGCCCGCTGGCCTCGGACCGCGTGCTCCCTTCCGGCTGCGGACTGCTTCGACGTGGAAGGGCCCGACGGCCGGGTGGTGCGCGCATGGGTCGACGGGCTCCTCGACGTTCTGGGGCAGGAGACCCAGCCGCTCCCAGGCGCATGGCCTCCGCGCTTTGTCACCCGCGGAGCCATCTCCGAGTCGGGCTGGAAGCGGGTGCGGGTAGAAGGCCGGGTCGTCCGCTGACCGATTGATTGGTGGAGAACCGCTCCTCGGATGCCTACAGAGGCTCTCCGTGGACCACCGCGATGGCGTCGAGATCGAAGCCGCCGGTATTTCCGTCGTAGGAGTTGGCGCCAGAGTCGGTGATGCGCACAAAGCGGGCCCGGGAAAGTCCGAGATCTGCGAGGTCGAAAGCATCGCCCCCGGCTTCATCGGGATTGGTGGGATCGATGTCGTTGTCGGGGTGACTCCACACCAGTCCCACCCCCGCGCAGCCCGGGTAGCCACCGGCTGCATCGGTCGCATCGCAAGGCCATTCATGCCAGGTCTCGCCGTCTTCGCTCACGGACACCCGGCCCGTCTCAGGCCAGCCGGTGAAGGCGTTCTCGAACACCAGCAGGTCGGGACCTTCGCCGTCGACCAGAACGATGTCGTCAAACTCCAGCAGGATGACCCCCTCGCGGCCCAGCGACACGACATCGAGTGAGCCGGCATCTCCACTGCCACATGGCGCGCCGAGGACAACGTCTGGAAGGTACTCTTGGCCAAAACCAGAGCCTTCGCCGGCCGCGTAAGCCACCAGGATGTCCGCGAAGGGGTCGGGCTCATCGCCAGGACGTCCGACCTCGCAGGGCACCGGGTCGCCTCCGCCACTTCCGGTGTCGGCCGTGTCCGCAGGGTCGCCCGAGTCGTCCGGCAAGCTGCCCGAGTCTGCAGTGTCGTCTTGACCGCTTAGACCCAAGCCGGAGTCTTGTCCGTTGGCTTCCAGGGCCTCATCGGACTTGGGCGCAGCGCAGGCGCAGGTGAGCAGCATCAGCGCAGCAGCGCCCGTAATTGTCGTGTTCATCTCGTCGACCTCCATCCCCGAAGGTGTGCGTGGGTGTCGTCGAGGCCGGTCTCCTGGCTGCTGGGTCGTCCGCTTCCTGCGCCTTCCCGGGGCCTCAAGTGAGGCGGTCCAGTGGCAAATGCAGGGGCGTCACCAGTCACAGTGGCGGGGGCCGCGCCGGCTCACAGAGTCCTCAAAGGACCCTACTCCGGCTTCCCGGTTCCACACTCAGCTCTGGAAAGTCCAGTGCTGAGGCGGCACCTCAACGAACGTGGCTCATGCGAGCCCCCCGCCCATAGCACGCTCACACGTTCGAGGGAGATAGGCTTCCCGCCCACCGTCGCCAATCTGGAAGGTGAGCCATCTCCTCCAAGTCCGCCCCCTTTCTCGTACCCCAGGGCGCTCGATGGGACTGCCGTGGCTGCGGCAAGTGCTGTCACCACCACGTTCTGGGCCCGGTGGAGCCAGAGGTCATTCAGGCGCTTGAAGCTCATGGAGTAGACAAGCTGTGGCCCGACCGCAAGGGGCGCCCCTGGGCCACGCACCAACCCGGCCCTGGCCCAGAGGGCTGGTATCTTGAGAAGATTGACGGCCACTGCGTGTTTCTCGACGACCACAACATGTGCACTGTCCACGGTGCGCTCGGTGGGGCAGCCAAGCCCGCCTTCTGCCGCGAGTACCCCTTCACGGTGGTCAAGGAGCCCCGCGGACTCGCAATCACGGTCCGCGAGAGCTGCGGTGGCTTCCACGAAGCATCGGTGGACGGCAAGCCACTCGAGGACCACGCCGCTGAAGTGGCTGCCCTACCGCGGGCCTACCCGGTGCAGGAGTTCGGCGCCCAGCCAGTGGCGCTACAGCCGGGCCTCGGGGTGTCTGCAGACGACTGGATCTACCTCGAAGATGCCGTCAAAAAGGACATCTTAGACCACGACCGGCAGCCCGCAGCCCACATCGCAGCGGCCCGGGCGCGCATGCTTGCGGCGGTTCGTCGAGAAGCCCCCGACCCCCAGCCACTCACGGCCATGCGGGCCACCGGAGCCATGCTCCAGGTGTACCGGATGGTGCTCGACCAGGCCGTGGCCCAGCCCGACGCCGTTCGCGCGGAGGTGGAGTTCGCCCAGAAGCTACGCGGGCACGTCATCCGCGCGATGACGGCCCTGCCAAGAGGGGTCCCTCCTCTCGACCGAGGGGCCCGAGACTACGTGTCGCTGCTCCTCCGCAGCCACCTCCTCGGCAAGCGCTTCCTGCCCCAAGGCAGCGTCGCGGCCGGCCTCGGACTGTTCCTGCACAACATCCACACCGCCGCCCTCGCTGCGGAGCGCAACGCAGATGGCGAAGTAGGGGTGAACGCCCTGAGTGTGGTGCTCACCGACCATGTGCGCCTCACCCAGAATCGCTCGATTCGCCAGGTACAGAAGAAGGCGCGCCCGGCCCTGCTCGACCTCTACATGTCGGTGAGCTGAACCCTTGAGCTGACTGCGCCCGAGAAGCGCTGGAGCGGCAGCGGCGCCTGGCTGGCCCGCAATACTCGCCGGCAGCTTCCGTAGAGCCCCCAAACCAAGCCCCGGACCTTGCGTGCACGCCCCGGCAGCCCATCACGACGCCCTCCTCGTCCGCGGACGCTGCGGACGCTGTGCCGAAGTCGTCGACCGAAGGCGCCTTCTCCGCAAGGTCGCCTGCAATCACTGCGGGGCGTCGCTCGCGCCATTGGGGCTCCACGACCTGCCCACCCGCCTTGAACAAGGCCGCTGGCGCTGGCGAGTGGTCGGCTACAGCTTGGTGGCCGTCGCCAGCTTTGCAGCGGGACTGGTGCCTCTGGCCCAGTCGCTGGTGCAGATTGCCGCCATCTTCGTGCTCCACGTAGTGCTGCTGCGGCGGCCCTTGCAGTGGCTCACTCCGGCGCGGCGCATGACCACACGGTTCACCGTGAAGCTGCTGGGGGCAGGGCTTGGTGCGGTGGGTGTGCTTGTGAATGTCGCGGTTGCACCGCTTCCCGGGGTGAGTGCGTTTGTCCTCGCCGGCGTTGGCTTCGCGCTCACCGCCATCTACGTGGAGGTCGGGCTCGCGGTTGTGCGCCGGCGCCTCAAGTGGGAGGCCGACGGTGTGGGGCTGCGGATTATCGAGTGGGCCCTGCCCGGCGCCTTGATCGGGGGACTGCTGCTCAGCACCTTTGGGTTGCTGGGCGCTGCAGCCGGCTCGCTGCACCTGCTCGCATCGGCCGACATCCCCACCATCAGTGAGCTGGCGGCCTGGCTCCTGCAGCTCGGAGGCTGAGATGGACCTCGCACTGTTGCGCTTTCTCGCGATGACACTCACACCGGCCATCACCGCCGCCGCACGACCCGGCCTCACCTTTGCAGTCGTGCAGACCATCGCCGCAGTGCTGGTGTGGACGGGCCAAGCCGCGCTCCCAGACGGCCTCGGCTGGATGGTCTCCCCATCGGCCGTAGTCCTTGGCTTGTTGTTCGGAGTGCTGGAGACCGCCGCCCGCCACGACCCCGATGTTGACGAGCTCCTGGCCGAGCTGCATCTCGACAAGGTTGTGGGAGCCTTTGGCGCACTCGCGGCCCCACTTCTCTTCGCCGCCCTCGGCCTGCCCGAGACCGAGTCAATGGCTCTCAGCGACACCGTGGGCGCGGGCGCGTCGGGTCAGACCGGCGCCACACTCGCCACCATCGTCACCGCCGACCAGCCCCCCATCGTCACCGCGGCCGCTGTCGGCGGCGCAGTTGGCATCAACGCCACGCTCATCTGGGCGCGCGCGCAGGTGCTTGAGTTTCTGCGGGAGTTCGATGTCGCCAAGGTGTGGCTGCGGGTCGAGACCGGGGGCGCAGTCATTGCTCTCATCCTGCTCCCGCTGCTTCCTGGCCTCACCCTGCTGGTAGGGGCAGTGTTTGCACTGGGCCTCGGAGCGCTCACATTGATGGTCCGCGGAGCCTCCCGGGCCCACGACCGGTTGGTGCGGGTGGCGTGTCCCTCCTGCGACCACCAGGTGCGGCCGGAAGCCAGCGGCTGTCCGTCTTGCGGGGCCTCACTCACTCCCACCCGCTTGCTCGATCAGCCTGGTCTTTTGCGGCGAGGATGGGGTGCGGCACTCGCCGAGCTTCGTCAACGAAGACAGGCTCTGGCAGCTTGACGACAGGGCTCCGTCCCCGCCAGAACCCGCTTAGATCGCGAAGCGACCGCCGCCGATCTCCAGACTCTCCCAGGAACTCCAACCAGCATCGGTAAAGGTCCACGGTCCACCTTGAGACCCCGGACATCGATCGCACAGAACAGCGTGGTGATCGCGATACCTACGCCGCCCTCCGCGAGACCCCCAGGGCGGGCACGGAAGGGATTCAGATTCCCAGCCGACATCCGATGACCCAATCGCGTCAGGCCTCGTCCCATTGTTCAGGCTCCGAGAACCCCGTCGTGCTCCCGCACGTCGCCAGGTCCCGGGCAGATGCTCCTTCATGAATTGCGTACCTTCACGCCGACCACGCCGACCACGCCGACCACGCCGACCACGCCGACCACGCCGACCACGCCGACCACGCCGACCACGCCGACCACGCCTCGCGTGCACCGGAGCCTTCATGTTGTCCCCCCGTCCGTCTGCCCTCGCCCTGATGGCCCTGCTCGCTGGCCCCAGCTGCACCGCACCCCAGCTCGACGCAGGCTCCGATGAAGGCACCGCCGACTCCGGACTGCCCAGCGCCGAGGTGGATCGCTTCACCCAGCCCGCCCTCTCCCTGCGGCCGTTCAAAGCCTCCGAAGACGCCTTTGTGGCCCATCACCTGGCCTTCGACGCCACGGTGGACCGCGACGGTGCTCGCCTCACTCGCCGAGGAGATGCGGGCTCGGTCCAGATCACCGTGGTCGGCTGGGGACGCGAAGGGGACCTCCAAGACCTCCATGACGCCCCCGCCGAGCCGGGCGCCTGCACCCCTGCCGTGGGCGCGGACGGCAACTGCATCCACCGCGTCGAGCGCCTTCACGACGGACTCGACGAGTGGTGGGTGGCGCTCGGCAGCGGCGTGGAGTTCGGCTTCGATCTCTTCGAAGCGCCCGAGGGGTCGGCGCCCATCGTGGTGGTGCTCGAGGTGGACGGCGCGGAGCTCGACACCGACGGCGACACCGCCTGGCTCACCGATGAGACCGGAGGCTTGTGGACCCTCGGTGGACTGGTCGCCTGGGATGCCGACGGCGAGCCCCTCGGCGCGCTGCTCGAAGTCGACGATGACAACCGGCTGCTGCTCATTGTCGACGACACCGATGCGCGCTGGCCCATCACCATCGACCCCCTCATCTCTACAGCCGCCGCGACCCTCACCAACGGCTCCACCACCGATGGCCACGGCTACACGCTCGGTAGTGCTGGCGACATCAACGGCGACGGCTTCGACGATGTCGTGGTCGGCGCGCCCTTCGACTCCAACGAGGTGCTCGTCTACTTTGGAAGCGCTTCGGGTGTGTCCGCCACGCCAGACCAGACGCTGTCCAGCCCGCTCAGCGGCACAGCCGACGATGACTGGGGCTGGTCGGTCTCAGGGGCCGGCGATGTCAACGGAGATGGCTTCAACGACGTCATCGTAGGCGCTCCCAAGTGGACCTCAAGCACCGGCAGCGCCGTCGTGCTCCACGGCTCAGCAAGCGGCTTGTCCAGCTCCGGCACCATCCTCACGGGCAGCAGCGTACTGAGCGCCGAGTTCGGCATCGCAGTCTCAAGCGCCGGCGACGTCAACAGCGACGGCTACGACGACGTCATCGTGGGCGAGCCCAGCGCCCCGGGCTTTGGAGCGGCCTACGTCTTCCACGGCAGTCCCACCGGCGTGGGCGCCACTGCCTTGTCGACCATCACCGCAGGCGCCAGCGGCGCCGAGCTAGGCACCTCGGTCGCAGCGGCGGGCGATGTCGACAACGATGGCTTCGACGATGTGCTGGTCTCCGACATGGCCGCAAACACCTACGCTGGCGAGGTCCACGTCCACCACGGCTCGCCCACCGGCGTGTCCACCACGGCCACCAGCACACTCTCCGGCTCAACGTCCTTCGCGCAGTTCGGGGCCTCGGTTGATGGTGCGGGCGACGTCGACAGCGATGGCTTCGACGACATCATCGTGGGAGCCATCGGCAACGCCACGGTGACCTGCCGGGCAGAGGTCTTCCACGGTGGGTCCACCGGCGTGTCCACCTCCGCCAGCACGACCCTCACCGGCACCATCAGCACCCTCTTTGGGCGCTCCGTCGCGGGACTCGGCGACGTCAACGCAGACGGCTACGATGACGTCATCGTCGGAGCGCCCAACGATGGCGCCAGCTTCCATGGGCTCGCCGGACTCTACCTCGGCAGCGCAAGCGGCATCCAGACCACCTCCGAGAGCGACGCCACCGGGCTCACGCCGGGAGAGCGCCTGGGATCCGCTGTGGCAACAGCCGGCGACCTCAACGGCGACGGCCTGCCAGATATGGTCGTCAGCTCCGGCTACGGCTTCCAGCACATCTTCGCCTACCACGGCAGCCCCACCGACCAGGATGCCGACGGGGTGCTGTCGGACACCGACTGCGACGACACCGACCCCACCATCTTCCCGGGCGCCAGCGAGCTGACTGGCGACGAGATCGACAGCGACTGCGACGGCACCGAGCTCTGCTATGCCGACGTCGATGGCGACGGCTTCACCGATGGCACCGTGTCCAGCGCCGACATCGACTGCTCGGGCACCGGCGAGTCCAGCTCCGCATCCACCGCCACCGACTGCGACGACACCGATGCCACGGTCTTCCCGGGTGCATCCGAGGTCGTGGGCGACGAGCTGGACAGCGACTGTGATGGCGCGGAGATCTGCTACGCCGACGCAGACAACGACGGCTTCACAGACGGCACCGTGGCGAGCGTCGATGTGGACTGCTCGGGCACCGGCGAGTCGACCGGCGCCTCACTGCTCACCGACTGCGACGACGCCGAGCCCACAACCTACCCCGGGGCCGCCGAGACCACCGGTGACCAGGTCGACAGCGACTGCGATGGCGGTGAGATCTGCCACGCCGACGCGGATGCCGATGGCTACACCGACGGTACCGTGACCAGTCTCGACACCGACTGCACCGATGTGGGCGAGACCACCACCGCCAGCGCGACTGCAGACTGCGACGACAGCAGCCCCTTCATCTACCCGGGGGCCACCGAAACCACAGGGGATGAGGTGGACAGCGACTGCGACGGCGGCGAGATCTGTCACGCCGACGCGGACTCGGATGGGTACACCAACGGCACCATCGCCAGCGCCGACGATGACTGTACCGATGTGGGCGAGACCACCACAGCCAGCGCGACTGCAGACTGCGACGACACCGATGCCAGCGTGAATCCCGCAGCGGTCGAAGGGGTGGGCGACGCGGTCGACAGCGACTGCGACGGCACCGAGATCTGCTACGCCGACGCGGACGCCGACAGCTACACCCTGGGCACCATCTCCAGCAGTGACATCGACTGCGAGGGCACGGGAGAGGCCACCACCGCATCGGCTTCGTCTGACTGTGACGACAGTGACGGCACCGTCTACCCCGGGGCGACCGAGCTGGTCGGCGACGAGGTCGACAGCGACTGCGACACCACCGAGCTCTGCTACGCCGATGCCGATGACGACGGCTTCACCGACGGCACCGTCGACAGCACCGACTCCGACTGCAGCGACAGCGGCGAGGCGACGGCAGCGTCCGACGAGGCGGACTGCGACGACACGGACGCCACAGTGAACCCCACCGCCGTGGAAGTGGTGGGCAACGGAACCGACGACGACTGCGACGGCACGGCGGCCTGCTGGCACGACGAGGACAACGACGGCTACATCGACGGTGCGACGACCACACTGTCCTTCGACGACGACTGCGTCGACCCCGGCGAGGCTCCGGAGGGCACCCCCACCGGGGAGTGCAACGACCGAGACCCCACCATTCACCCCGGCGCCACCGAGACCGTCGGCGATGGCATCGACAGCGACTGCGATGGCACGGAGATGTGCCTGCCCGACGCCGACGGCGACGGCTTCGCAGAGCTCGGCGGCACCGCGGTCCTCTCCATCGACCCGGACTGTGACGACTTCGGAGAGGCAGACCTTGGCGCCCCCCAGACCGACTGCGACGACACCTCCGACGCCGTGCGCCCCGGAGCCTCGGAGTGGTGCGACGGCCTCGACAACGACTGTGATGGCGAGACCGATCCCGCCACCAGCGTCGACGCGCTCACCTGGTTCGCAGACGCAGACGGCGACGGCTTCGGCGACCCGTCCACCACCTCAAGCGCGTGCACACTGCCGAGCGGCCACACCACCGACGCCACGGACTGCGACGACAGCCAAGCCGCGGTCTTCCCCGGCGCCGATGAGACCTGCGACGGGGCCGACAACGACTGCGACGGCATCATCGACCCGGACACTGCCACCGACGCGCCCATCTGGTACGCCGACTCCGACAAGGATGGCTTCGGCGACCCGGCTTCCGGTGTGGCGGCCTGCGAAGCGCCCGAGGGCCACATCGAAGACGCCACCGACTGCGACGACGACAACAAGCTGGCCTTCCCCGGCGCAGACGAGTGGCCCAACGACGGCCTCGACCAGGACTGCGACGGCTCCGACACCGTAGAGGCGGGCTTCGCCAAGGGCGGCTGTGCCACCGCGAGCAGTCCCTCGACAGGCTGGGGTGTGCTGGCCATGCTGGGCGGTCTCCTCGGCTGGCGGCGGCGTCGCTCGTGAGTCTCACCTGTCAACACAGCGTGGTGGTCGCAGCTTCGGCGCTGTGGCTGCTGCTCGGTGCCAGCCAGGCTGCGGCCCAGGCCCGGCCACCGACCGGCGACACACCCGACGGGCATGGCTTCGACCCCGCCCCGCTCGACCGCGAGGTCCGCGACCCACTGGTGGTGCATCGGGTGGGTGGCTGGGCCCCTCGCCAGGGCTACTTTACCGGCCTCTTCGAGTACGCCGACGACCCGCTGGTGTGGTGCGCCCGCAGCTCCGACGACGTCGGCTGTATCGACGAAGAAGCCTTGCTCGACGATGTCTTCACGCTCAACCTGTCCGGCGGCTACGCCCCGACTGAGCGCCTGCGATTCTACGCCAACCTGCCCACCTACCTGTCGAGCACCAGCGACCACACCCCCGGTGGCGGCGGCGTTGGCGACGTCCGACTTGGGGGTCAGCTCGCTGCATTCCGCGGCGAAGGAGCCCTCCAGCTCGGCGTGGTGTCCTGGCTCGATCTGCCCACCGGAGACTCCGAGCGATACCTCGGCGATGCCGGCGTGGGCGGTGGTGCGGCCATCGCAGGGTCGGTGTCGCTGGGTGCCCTCACCTTGTCCAGCGACCTCGGCGCGTCGTTCACACCCGCCAGCGCGCTGTTCCCCGAGGGCTTCGACAGCCTGCTCACCGGCCTCGCGGCGGGCTTTTCCCCCGCCGACAATCTTGGCGTCACCGTCGAGACCCGTGTGTCTCCCAGCTTTCTCGCCAACCCGGCCCCCGGTACGGGCGCGCCTGCAGAAGTGCTGTACTCCGCCAAGCATCGGCGGGGCCCGGTCCACCTCCAGGTCGGTCTCGCCCACGCCCTCACAGCCGGCCCGGGAGCGGCGTCCTACCGAGCGTTCGCGGGACTTGGGTGGACCTCCACCTCCAAGGTCGACCTCGACCACGACGGCCTGGTCCACGAGTCCGATCGCTGTCCCTACGCCGCGGAGACCGTCAACGACTGGTTTGATGACGACGGCTGCCCCGAGGAGCCTGTGTTCTTCGAAGTCATGGCTTCTGTGGGCGCCCGTCCCGTACACGGCCGGCTCGTCGAGTGGGATGTCACCGGCGCGCTGCCCAACGCCACACCGGCACTCTTTGTCGGCAACCCCGGTCGACATGCCGTCATCGAGGGCACCTACGGCGGCTGCTTCTACGGCACCACCGAGGTGGACGTGGTGCCCGGCATGGACGACGTCCCACTTCAGCTCTTCGCGCGCACAGGAAGCCTGCGTCTCAAGGTGGTCGGTCGGCGCGGCAGTGCCATCTCCAGCGCACAGCTCCGCTGGCTGCCCCAAGGCCAGGACCCCGTCTGCCATCCCTCGGGAGACACTGAAGTCGGAGCACACGGGCAGCTCACCCAGTCGGTGGGCGCAGGTCGCGTGGTCTTCGTAGTGGAGGCCCCGGGCATGGGTGCCCAAGTTGTCGCGGTCGATGTAGCCCGCAGCTCGGACACTGCCGTCGAGGTGGTGCTGGGTCCAGCACGTGCCCACTTGATGCCCGACCACATCGCGCTCTCCGACAACCTGTGGTTCCACTACAACTCCAGCGACATTCAACAGGACTCGCTGGGGCTCATCGGCGAGGTCGCTGCGGTGCTGCTCGCCCATCCCGAGCGCGGCAAGGTGCAGGTCGTGGGCCACGCCGACGACCAAGGCACCCCCGACTTCAACCGGGAGCTGTCCCTGCGTCGCGCCGAAGCCGTCGCACAGCAGCTCATGGCACTCGGCGTTCCCGAGTCGCGCCTCTCCGTGGTCGGCCAAGGCGCCCGCCAGCCCGCCGCCTCAAACCGCACGGCGCGCGGGCGCGCAAAGAACCGACGCGTGGAGTTTGCGTTCAGCCAGGCCCCCCGCGGATAGAGACTCGGCCCCGCATCGGGCACCGCCATCTCCTCTGTCCACCAAGCCTTCCGCGCACCGATCTGCCTCACCATCTTGATGGGATGTGGGGAAAGCGTTGAGCCGGTCCAGCTCGACGGTCGCCCGACCGAGACGCTGCTGTTGGCACGCCACGTCGAGCTGGTGGACCACCTGTCCCTGACCCGTGCCTCGCGCACACTGCCCATCGCCGACACGGTCACACTTCAGGGGTCCTGGCGATCGGACTGGCGCACGGACAAGACGGTCCAGTGGAGCATTCCGGTCCCTGTGCGCGGCATCGACTTCGGCTTCGGACGCAGCCGGGCGCCCGACTCCGTCACCCTCTTCGACGGCCGCGGCCGCAAGAGGCGCTGGGAGTACACCCAAGAGCATGGCAAAGGACGCCCCCACTCCTGGGACGTCTCCCGCGGACGGTTGCGCATCCGGCTTCCAGAAGGACAAGCGCCCCCCAACGGCTGGACCCTCGCAGTCCCCAAGCTCAAGACGCTCGAAGACCAGCTCCAGCACACCCTGTCCGACCAGGCCGCAGCCGACTTCGCCTTTCGCACCGTGCTGGTCGACGAGCAGAGTCGCCACGGACTCTTCCTGCCTGCCCCGAGCCAAGCCCGCTTCTCCATTCCCGCAGCGTCCTTGGGGACAGCCAGCCGCCTGCGCACCACCGCGCGCTTGCTCGCCCCCTTCGTCGGCAGTCCAGACATCGGAGATGGGGCCGCTGTGTCCATCCAAGCCGCTTGCGGACCTTCTTCCACGGAGCTGTGGACGGGCCACCTCACCCATGGGTCCCCCGTCGAGCTCGACGTCCCCCTGCGCTCCGGGTCGTGCGCCACCTCAATCACCTTTTCGACCCAGGGCGGCTCAGACAACGACAACAGCCTCGACTACGTCTTCTTCGACGAGCCAACTCTCTACACCCCGGCCCCCAGTCCCCGCAGAGTGCTGGTCGTGCTCATCGACACGCTGCGGGCGGACCGCCTGGGCGCCTACGGCTACAACCGCGAGACCAGCCCCACCATCGATGCGCTCGCCGCCCGCGGCACCCGCTTCGACAATGCCCACGCCCCCGCTCCCTGGACACTCCCATCCACCCGAGCCCTGCTGTCTGGCCAGGCGCCCGAGTCATGGACTCCCCTCGACCACATCGGCAGTCGGCTGGCGGCCGACGGCTTCGCCACCGCCCTGCTGTCCGGCAACACCTACGTGAGTCGCTACGTCGACATGCACCTCGGCTGGACCTGGCACGAGTACCGGCTGTTCAGTGGCGCCGACCGACAGCTTGAGCGTATGGAGGCATTTCTCCAAGCCCATAGCCACCAAGACACCCTCGTGGTGCTGCAGCTCATGGAGCCCCACCTGCCCTACCGTGAGCCCGACACGCTCCGCTCGATGTGGGCCGGAGAGACTCCCCCCGGCTTGAAGGACAGCTTCAGCGTGACCGACGTGCGGCGCTGGGAGACGAGGGGTCTTCTCGACGACGAGGCGCGGGACTGGATCAGCGACCGCTACGACCAGAATGTGCGCGCGGCCGACGATGCCGTAGCCAAGGCGCTGGCGCTGATGGGCGAAGACACCCTGGTGGTCATCGCGGCGGACCACGGTGAGGAGCTGTGGGACCACGGCGGCTTCGAGCATGGCCACGCGCTGTGGGAGGAGCTGATGCGGGTGCCTCTGGTGGTCGCGGGCCCAGGGGTGCCGAGCAGCGTGGTGACCGCCCCCGTGAGCCTGAAGGACGTCGCCCCGACCGTCCTCGGCCTGCTGGCGCTGGACGACGAAGGCACTACCGGCGTAGACCTCCGCTCGGCAATGGCCTTAGATGTCGATGCGCTCTCCATCTTGAGAGACCGGCCGCTCGCGTTCCGAGACCTGCTCTACCGCTCCGACGCCGTGGGGGTGCTGGTGGACGGCCACCGCAAGTGGGCCTCGCGCGAAGGCACCGAGCAGCTGTTCGACCTCGCCACCGACCCTGGTGAACAGGCTCCCATCAAGGTCCAACAGCATGCCGACTACCACGACTACCACGCCGCCCTCGCCAAAGCACTTGGCCGCGAGGTCGTGGCCGGCTGGCGCGTGGCGCTGCCCGGCGTCGGACAACAAGGGGGGGGGAGACGCGCCCGCTTCAAGGCCGACCTCGACCTCACCCATCCCGATGGTCTCACCACCGCCTTCTCGGCCTTTGACTCGCGCCAGCGTTCCGCCAGTCAGTCCACCCCCATCCAAGGAGGACTGCGCATCTCCCAAGTGCCCGGAGAGTCCATGTCCGCCGAGATCTTCATCGTTCCGGCGAGGGCTGGCTCAGACCCGTCCGCGCCCACACTCACCGTGCGCCAGGGCGGCCGCAGCTGGGGCGACCCTCCAGAGCCTGCGAGGCGCCACACCGGCGAGCTCCGACGTGCAGGACCCGCATCTAGACAGGTCGTGCTCACCCCGGCGGTGTTCCCGATGCCGTCCGACGACACCACCGGCGTCATCGAGATCGACGACCAGGCGCGTGCCGGGCTGGAGGCGCTCGGCTACCTCGAGTAGCGCCGTCCCTCAAGCCTTCCGAATCCGGGGCAGCGCACCTGCCAGCGCCAGCGCCAGCACGTAGGCCCCAAGTGCCACGCCGAAGGCGGTGCTGTAGCCATACATCCGGCTGATCACGACGGTCATCAGGCTGGCCATTACGCTCATCCAGCCGTTGATGGCCCACGCCCAGGGCACCACACCAGACGCCTCCGGCCGAAGCAGACGCAGCGCGAGCGGAAACGGCATGCCCATCACGAAGCCGAGCGGGAACAGCAGCACAAAGGTGAGCCCCATCCGCACCGCCGTGGGCAGGCCCAGGGCAAGCGAGCTCAGGATCGGTGGCACCACGAACGCCTGCACTGAACCCAGTACCACCACGG
>Ga0315321_10002479_pt1 | contig 14299 bp, 15 predicted proteins | sample M180m21515metaG_FD_203464 | JGI IMG/M metagenome (GOLD analysis project Ga0315321, IMG submission 203464) | Ammonia-oxidizing marine archaeal communities from Monterey Bay, California, United States - M1 80m 21515 | ecosystem: Environmental > Aquatic > Marine > Intertidal zone | place: USA... | reverse complement strand
ATATCTGTATTGCATTGTATATTCAAACATGCAGTACCGTACTCTAATTCGTACTCTTTCCTATATACGTTGCCGGGTAACTTGCCAGGCTTACGAGCCATTATAAAAGGCAAGTCTAAATCTCTAGCCACTGGTGCTCCAAAAACAAACCCTCTACTTTCGATACCAATGATTTTAGTAGCACCAAAGCTCATTGAAAGTCCAGTTAAATCTGACAACGACTTGTTAAATGCATTTGGATTTTCCAGTAGACTAGTTATGTCTCTAAATTCAATACCTTCTTTTGGAAATCCGGATACTGTTCTAATATGGTCTTTTAAATCTATATTATAACTACTCACTGTCGGCGAGCTCGTCATCATAACATTCCCAATATTCTGATAAATCTTCGCTTTCAGGATCTTTCCATGCATCACGCCATTTGTCTGTAGACCAACCAACTGCGGCTTCGTAACTTTTGCCCATTGTGTCATTGTAGTCCATGTTGGCCTCTAACAGTTGTTTGTCATACCAAACATCTTCTACAAACTCGCCCATGTGTGTTTCATTAACACTGAATGCAAGTTTCCTAGGATCTGCTTCTTCACCATGAGTTTCAAAGAACCAACTACCAAAGCCGCCTTTCTCTACACTCATGAATACCATTACAGGTGTACAACCTTCAGGAGTTTCGCCCTCATAGTCAGTAGAAATATATCCGCCTTCTCTACCTAATAGACAATATCCGTCTGTGGTAATTTCTTTTTCATCATAAGCAAAATCATCTGAGCCGTCTGCTGGAACTTCAGTAATAGTAAATCCGCCATCTGCAAAGCCGGAGTTGATATGTTCTATATCATCTACTTCATACCAGCCACCCATTTCATTACTATCTTCAAAGATACTTGGTGAGTTAGAATCCCTTTCTTCTGGATCTTCCTCGTCATTCCATTCTTCTAAAGTAAGTACATGTGGTATAAACGTTTCATATGCTCCTTCATCTTCAATTATAGGTGCCCAGTACTTTACAAATTCTTCAGTAACTGTTCCAATAGCACACTCGCCGCCGTAACGACCACCATCGACTCTGTAACGTCTTTTTGTGCCTTTCAACTTATCTGCCATTTTATCAATATCTTTATCTAAACTCATAATATCCTCCTAGTCTAATAAATCACCAATGTCGATATCATTAGGTATCTTGTTGGCTTCTTTTACAAAAAATGCACACTTAGGATTTGGCTTGTTCTCCAAAGGTGCAACTAATAAATGTCCGTTCTTCAATTTAGGGAAGAACCATTTTACATCTTGATAGATGTTTGTAATTTGTATTTCTTGTGCCTCTAGCATCTTCCTACCTAAAGGATTCATTGTTGCTGTTAAGAATCCTCTGTTGTTTAAACTAGTTAACGGCACTACTTCTATTCCAGTCAAATCTTCATCTGTTATTACTATGCTCCAATCCATAGGCATCTGAATAGTGTTTTCGCCTATTTGTAAACATATTGCTGGAGCGTAAAAGCTCTCCAGAAAAATTAAAGGAAGGAAATAATAATCCATCCAATCTGATTCTGTTGTGTCAAACACACAGAAACGTATATCATCTATTTCGTCAGGTACATGGTCAATTTCATATACATCGTTCTCTACTGTCAATATTTTCATTTGTACTCCACTTTAGTCACTTGGAACGGAAATCCTTGTTCTCTATAAAACGCCTTACGGGCCGTCAAGTGTTTCTTACTATATTTTAAATTACTCGTAATGTCAACAACATTTAAATAGTCTTTGTCCTCTGCTTTACGAATGCCTCTACCTATGCTTTGTATAACACGCACATAACTTTTGCCTGGCTCTAAAAGAACTAAGTTAAAAATTCTGGGTATGTTAATACCTACTGCCGCTACACCATATGTAGCAACAATGACTTTATTATCCATTTCACTAACTTCTCTGTATTCCTTTTGCCTGTCAGATACTTTCATCTCACCGCTAATAAATACCCACTCCGGAAACATTTCGGATAATAGTTGCCCTGTGGCAAGCCTGTCAATTAATACTAATGTGTTTCCGCCTGTGCTGAGACCAGTAATAACTTTACTAATCTCGGTAATTCTGTCTTTGTCTGTTACAAGCCATTTAAGTTCCTGTGCATAGTTATTAAATCCTAACACACCATCTTGCATTTGCAGTATGTTAATATCCAATTTTGCTAACACACCTTTGTCTTGTAATTCTCTACTACTTAAATTTCCAATCACAGGACCCAAACTACAAACACAGCCAATTGCTTCGTATTCGTCTTTGGGTATAGTTCCTGTAAGTCCCCATCGAACGGGAACATTTCTAAATGCCCCGCTCAACAAGTTACGGAGTACATCTGCTTTCGCTTTATGTACTTCGTCTACCATAATGCAAACTACGTCTTCTAGAAATGTATCTATAGGAAAGTCTGCTTCGTACTTCTTACTTTTCTTTTCCATTATACTCAGGCTTTGCCAAGTACAAATTGTGTGCGTTTTGTCGTACTCTTTACGGTCACCAAATAGTACACCTACATCAAGTCCTAAGTTTTTGTAATCACGTTCTGTTTGTACTACCAAGTCTTTGTTTGGAACAATAACTATAGTACGCCCATATGGTTCACACATATTGCTTAAGGCGGCTGTTATGAGCGTCTTACCGGCCCCTGTAGCCACTTCTTGAATGCTTTGTGGATGTTTTAAAAAGTTATTAATAACTTCTACTTGATAGTCTCGCAATATAATTGGTTCACCTTCTGCTGGGTGACCTTTGGGCCAAGCAACATCATCGAATCTAGTCTGTGTGATCTCTGGGAAATCAAATGACCAAACATTTCTGTTGTCTTGGACCTCAATGTCATATCCTGCTTGTTGAACAATCGGAAGCAATCTATCGAGTAGGTTCATATATGTCCTACCGCCTACGTCACAATACCTTACACAACCATCCCACCGACCTAACTTGTAAGCCGGCATATGATATGCATATGGTAAAAAGTATTTTACAGCGTCTGATACGTTACGTCTAGTCTTAACATCAAGTCCAACGAACTTAACGTTTACTTCGTCACGTATTTCTAGAACACATTTTCCCATTTAAACCTCTATTTGCTTTTATGTATTATACTACCAGTTGTAGCCTAATGTCAAGTAAAATTCTCTTCCTTGGTTATTATAAAATGGAACAACTTCAACTACATCGTCAAATGCGTTCTCAACCTTTAAAGATAATGTTACTTTTTCATTGATGTATCTAGTGTAGTACAAGTTCATCTTTTTCAAGTCCTCTAAGAACTCACTATCGATTATATCATACTGACTAGGTGCTCTGTCTAAATTGACAGCATACTTTACTTGGTATTCGTTTTTGCCGTAACGTTGTTTCCAACTAATCATAGCATCATACTTAGCAACTCTAGGTTGCTCTGTGTCTGTATACTTTAGCATAACGCTCACTGCACCAAAGTTCTGACTGTATCTAAAACCCTGTGTAATGAAGTCTCCTGCGTTGTAGTACTGTGGATTAACATACACATCACCTAACATAAAGCCTGATTGATAATCAATAGTTTCTGAAAACTCATATCTAAATAGACCGAGTGTTCCGAATCCAATCTCATATCCAATGCCTTCTTCTGGTTTTAGGTTTTCGTTACCTAATACAAAGTCGTCACCAAACTTTTCATATAGAGTAGGCTTTCTAAAACTGTTGCCAATATTTAAAAAGAACTGCCCTTGTGTCATACCAAAACGTAATGCATTTTGATCATCGTTGCCAATTCTAACACCAAAGTTATAATCGAATACTGCTGATGCATTAACACTAACGAATGCTCCATAGTTGTCATCTTCGTATGTATTAGATCCTGATGTTGATTCAGTTGCATAATGTAATGCTTCTGCATCTACACCAAAGTCAATAGACACCATTGAACTTAGGTCTTTATGTTCTGCTATTCGCAAAAAGTTTCTATAACTCTCGTTGCTGTAAGTTTCAATACCATCTGTGGAATACTTACTGTCAGTGGATGACCTACCTAGCGTAATGTTATCATTTCTAACACTAACATTGTAACGGTCACCTGTATCTACACAATCGTTTGATTGTGAAAAGTCAGCAGTGTAACAGTTGTCGTAATCATAATCATACTCAACAAACTTACCTGCGAATGTCCAATCGCCTGCATCAACAGATACTTTTGCTTGTTGTAAGTCATAAGAATCTTCTTCCGTGTTATCATTTCTAACACTTGGCATATCGGATCTGAACTTAGTGTATTCAAAATTATCAGTTGGTGCAATTCTTAGATAAGAAGGCGTTGATCCTTCGAACCTAATAGTGCTACCAGAATCGATAACGTCTTTGATTAACACAGTTCCTGCAATACTGCCTGAACCATATAGTACACCATTTGCACCTGTGATTACTTTTACGCTCTCACCTGATACAATGTCGTGTCCAAAGTTATACCATCCTGACCCGGGCTCATTGGCTGGTATTCCATTTGTGTACACTGTGGTATGTACTGTTTGAGCACCACGCTCGTTATAGCCTATAAATCCACCATAACCACCTGGGTTGTAAGTGAACGCAGGCATAATTGCACTAATCAATCTAGTACTTGTGACTGGGGTCGTCTCAGTCGATTGTACTTGTTGGGCAACTACAATTACTTCTTCTATCTCCTCTGCTTTTACAGTAGCAGGCGTCATAAATGCTATTGTTAATAACAATGCGCCGCCAACACTGTAAAACGTATTTTTAAGTTTCATAAACTCTCCTTATTATTGTACAACTAATTATACAGATTAGTGGTACGAAGTCAAGTGTTTTCTTAATAAAAGGTGAAGCCCGGAGGGGATCCGGGCTTCGTGGTGCTCTGTTGGGGGATGACTAACGTTTGAGCACCAGGGAAACGATAGCAATATTACTTATTTTAAATATGCCCCTTCATGCAAGTAGTTCTGGCTAGTGCCTGCCAATTTGCAGGGTCCATTTTTCTCAAGTCTGAGATTTTAAGAACCATTCGCAAACTAATCTCTCTAAGGATTGCGGCATTGTCTAGCATGAAGTTAATAATTTCTTTATCACCTTCTTCACCAAACTTGTATTCTTCAAGCATACCATCACGTACAATTTGCTTGATCCTAATGAACTTATCTGAGATACTGTTCATTGTAAGATCCAAGTAGTGACATCTTGACATAAGAGCCGCCAAGTGATCCTTAATCTTTTTAGAACGAACGTTTTCAAAGTCAACGTTAGTAATAAAGATACAACCACCTTTGAACTCAAACCTATCTGGAATGCCTTCCCTACGCAATGCGTTGGACTCTGACTTCCAAGTAATGTAACGTTTCTTACCTGAGTCTAGAGTAGCCTTCAACATGTTTAGACATACTTCGTCAAACAATACACTGTCACAGTCATCAAATACAAGTATGTTACCTGCCGCACTATTGTTATATAGTGTTTGGAACAAACCAATTGGCGTAACTGAACCTTTAACAACTTCAGTCCTTGCAGGCTTACCAGCAACTTCTGTTAGCATGTCATAATCTTCTAATACAGTTTCAACACCAAATGACTTACCAACACCTGGAGGGCCACTTACTATCATACCACGTACTGTACCTTCTGCTACAGCATGAGTCATACGATCCAAGATATCAAAACGTTCTTTAATACGTTCGATTGCTTGTTCTTCGTTTTCTTCCTCTTTAGGAGTGTTGTCGATTTTAGGCTGTTCAGCATAAACACTTGGAGTAACATACTCTAAATCCTGTGTAGGATCTTCTATAAGTACTCTAATGCTTGAAAACTTCTCGCCCATTGCTTCACTACCGTCCACTGTAATAAAGGCACCTTTTTTGCCTATGTTAAGTGGCTTGATGATTGGAAATACTGTATCAACGATTTCGTTTTTACGGTAAGTACCAGTCTTGATTTTTACATAATTTTGCTTTGTCATATTGTCATCCCCGACATAATGATTAATGTTAATAAGCCCTTCTTACTAACTTGTATATATTATACTAAATTCCAGTGTCCATGTCAACCTTTTTACCAGTTTTATTGAACTTTTTTCCTGTCCTTTATTGTTTAATATGTATATATTATACAGTCGTATGCACCCGAAGTCAACCTTTTTACCAATCTTTTTGGTAAATTATTGAGAAATATTGAGGTGTTTGTACGCTTTTTGTACTGCTTTTGCCTGATTATAAGCATCAGCAAGTGCTGAATGTAGGTCTTGTTGGGTACCAGAATCGTCTTTACGCATGTCTCTAGGCACTAATTGTCCCAGTGTTCTGCTGTCCGCTTCTTGCCAAAAAAACCAATTTTTGTGCTGGTCAAATTGCTCTATTAGGTTCTCTAGAATACCGTAATCAAACCTTGCCCCTTGAGCCCATTTAAGTTCTGTACCATTTAACCACTTGTTCAGATCAGAAATAAAGGTCAATACAGGAGTCCTGTTCTCATCAGAAAACGCTTCATCCTGTATTGCCTTATCTTGTTGACCCCACCACTCAATGGTGTTTGGATCAACTACCCTGCCCTTGGCAGTTTGCTCATCAATGTCCAACCTTACACTAAAAGGTGTATGCGGTTCTTCACTAGTGTACGGGTTGAACTTAACACCGCCAATAGTTAGGACCACAGCATCAGGCTTGGTGCCTAATGTCTCAATGTCGATCATTGCATGAGTAGTCATTATTTGTATTGCCCAAATAGTTTATCGAAAATTTCTTCTGCTTCAGCGGGTGTTAGTAACGCTTCATTGTAAGCAGAACGCTCTTCATGATTCTTAAGGCGCCATTCAGTGAAGTTCTCACTATACGGTCTCTGTGGATCATAAGTAAATGTAAAGCCATCGTCGAATGTTTGAATAGTCATATCATACTCCTAATTTATGTACTGCATAGTATAGCACTAAAAGATATAGTATGTCAACCTATTTTAAAATATTTTTTACACAAATGTTCTTCAATGCGGAATGCTTCTTTCTCCCATGGGAGTTCAGCATATGGTAGACGACCAGTTTCTGCATAATCATACTGCTTGTTTATCAGTTGTTTTGCATGTACTAGTTCATGTGTAAGATGTAGCAATATATCATCTCTGGTAAATGCAGTATCATAACTGTGTCTTGCTAAGTCTATATGTACTAGTTCCGAGTCGCCCCAACAATATCCTGCCATCTGTTGATCTAAGCGATGCAGTATGTTTATATCTATATCCACATCATGTTCACAATCAGGACATAAATCGTTCATCATTAGAAAACATTCTTCTACTACTTTATTTTTATGTTTGATTCTTCCTGTGAAGTAGATATAAATCATTACGATATAACAATATCTTCCATGCCTGCTGTTCGCAGTCTAGTGATGTGACCTATTTGCCACTGTTTAGTATCTAAGCCTTTCATAATACCCAAATACCTATTACGCAATAGGCTGTATTGATTTGTAAGGTGTGTTAGGTTAATAACACTATCCTCACTATCAACAAACTTTTCAGCATCTCTACTAGACAGTTGCCTGTTGTATGCTTCTAAGTATTTACGGAATGTTTTAGAACGTTCTCTACGAAGTTCTATATTTAAGTGTTCGAGAATTGCTTCAATCTCTTGTAGTTGATTGAAGCGATGCTCAGTGATGCCAGGAAGGGAAGAACTGGCTTTTTCCAGACTTCCCTTAATACCGCATTCGTATTTGGCGTCTTCTAGCTCGTTTTCAAAATAGTCGATTGAATCAACAATTTTGCCTAAGTCTGCTACTACTGAATTATACCAACCTGCCATTTTTTAACCCCAGTCGTCGTCTTCTGCGTCTTCTTCATCACCGAAACCAAAGTGACCTACAACTGCTGTCTTTAAGACACCATCAAATGTAATCACTTCATCTTCGATATTCCCTAAGTCTGCTTCCTCATCGAAAACTCTCACTAGGTGCTCTGCCGCTTCAACACGATCCTTCTTTGGAACATAGTTCTTAATGCTATCCCATACACTTACTAATAGTAAAATATCTGGATTCATTATTCAACTCCTTCCTGTGACGGATCATCTACTAAAGTTTCGTCATCAACTAAATCAGAGATATCTTCATCTTCTGTAATTTCAGGGATTTGATTCCACTCGTCCATTACAACTTGAAGACGTTCTTCTGTCCATTGTTTTCTAAACTCCTTAATCTCTTCTCCTGTGACAGGTGAGACATAAGAAAGTTTATTTCCTACTTTAGTTACGATTCCTTTTTGTTCAAGTAATTCTAAAATACCTGAATAAGGATTCATTCCCGATTCGTATGGAATTTTAATCTGTACACTTTCAAACGGTTTGCTGTAACGAGTTTTCACTACTTTACATGCCGCTCTAATACCTTGCACAGTACTAACTTTATTTCCATCTTCATCTTCTTTCAGTTTCAACTTCTTCATTGCAACAACAATACTTGAAGCATACACAAAACCTTGTCCTCCACTGATTTTATCATCAGGGTCAAACATATCTTGTGATGCGTATGTATGGTTAGTAGCAACAAGTCCAATTGGATGTGGTGCTAGTTGGTTAACTGTATTTCTAACTAAGGCTGTTAGTGCCTTTGGCTTTCTACCCATATCGCCTTTCATATCACCTTTTTCAAATTGTGCTACGTCAGTTGGTGTAAGTAACATACCTAGACTGTCTACAACAAATAGTAGTTTAGGTTGTTCCTCGTATGGTAAATCACCGTAGTTATTTTTATAGTCTTTCACAAAGTCACTGATAGTTTTAGCAACATCATCAATCATGCTAACACTAATCTTGAGAAGTTTCTCAGGAGTTGTGTCTACATCTAATGCTTGTAGCCAATCCTCATCAAGTGCATTTTCACTATCAAATAGTACTACTTGACAGCCTTGCTCTTGAGCGTTCTTTACTAAGTTACCGGAACAGATAAAACTTTTACCCGAACCAGACTCTCCAGCAAATACACTTACTTTACCCAAAGGAACTCCTTTTTGGAAGTCCCCACTAATTAGGTAGTTAAGTGTATAGTTACCAGTAGAGATCCAGTCTTGCGGGTCATGAAATCCAGCACTAATGCCAGAAATACTTTTCGTAATGCCTGTTCTAAACTTTGTTAAGTCAAATGGTTTCTGCATGTTAGTCTCCTTATGTACGGTTTCTAATCATGTTCAGAATATCATCTGCACTCGGTTTTGCTTCGCCTTCTGCCGCTGGAGCCGGGGCCGCTTGTGCCACTGGTGCCGCTTCTGCTACAGGTTCTACTGGAGCCGCAACTGGAGCCGCAGGTGCTACTGCTGGTGCAGGTGCAACTGGTGCCGGGGCAACTGGTGCCGCCTGTGCTGGTGCTGTTGTAGATTGTGTTGCAGTTGCAGGAACATCTACGCCATATGGCTTGTAGAAGTTACCCCATCTTTCGACATCATACAATTCACCGTCAACTGACGCTTGAAACATTTCGCTAATTGCGTTAATTTCATCTGCTCCAGGACGCTTCGGTAAGAAGTCTGCAAGGTTATGAAGACCATTTGTATCAATAGCCGCAAGTTCAGTTTCATCTAATGCTCTTTCTTTACGAGCCCATTTAGACGTACTGTAGTCTGCGTATTGACCTTTGGTTGTTTTAGTTACTCTAAAATCTGTACCATTAATATAGTCAGTAGGCATATTTTCCATATCTGGGTCCATAAGTGCCGACTTAATAATGTTAAAGATTTGAGGTGAAATGACGAAACGTCTGATTGGATTCTCAGGTGTGTTTGCTTCGGTCATTGGATTCTCAGTTACATACCCTTGGAAGATATATGAACGCTTTTTCCAATACTTTCTGCCCATGTCTTCTAGACTTGGATCTTTAAACCAAGGACGTACCTCAGTTAATACTGGACAAGTGTCTCCATACATTTCTGCACAAGGTACTTGTACTGTTACAGGCTTCATGTCTCCGCCTTTAATACCTGGGAAAGTCAAACGAATCATTTGTCTTTCTTGCCAAAAGAACGTGTTGTCAACGTCTGCGTCAGGTAAGAACCTGAGAGTTGCTGATGTCCCTTCGTCGATATTCCAGTGTGGATAAATGGCGTTGTCGCCGCCTGATTGTTGCTTTGATCCGGAACCTTTCGATTCCATTGCTTGTAGTTTTGCTCTAATTTCTGCTAAAGATGCCATAATAATTTCTCCTTATATGTGCCATGTTCGCTAGTACGTCTGGGTTTATGTACTAACTGTGGTTATTGTATATTCTTTAAGCCATGTTGTCAACCTTTTTATACTATTGCTGACAAATAGTTTTCTTTCCTGTAATACTATTTATTAAAAATTTCGAAACTCTCTATAAATTTCTCGTACTTTTTGCTTTCGGTTAATGCTAAATCTTCTGCCATTGCTACTTGCTGTGGTTGTTGTGCTGAAAGTAAAGAAGCCTTAACTGCTCTATATTCCATTGCATCTAAACTACCACCTGAAGATAATTTGTTACCAATCCCACCTAAGTAATTAGCAAGTCTGCTGTCTTTAGCAACACTGCTTAATTGACTAACTTGGTAGCCTAACTTAGCATGTGGATCTGAAAACTCAATTGGATCTTCTGCAATAACTTCTTTTGCTCCAGTGAAATCTGCACTTTCAATTGCCTTCATTATGTAACTTTCAAATGCTGACTTTTTGTTTACTAACTTAGAAAGTGTTTCGTGTGCATTACCTACTTTGTTATCAAAATGCGTTTCAGTAAAGTGATCTTCTAAGTTTACTTCGTTAACCATTTCAATGTTATCAAATTCTGCTAAACTTTCAACTGTTTTACTGTACGACTTAGGTCCTGCTATTTTCTTAAATGTGTTTTTAATACCTTCGATATGTTCTCTTGCAATACTAACATACTCTTGATTTGATTCATTAACTAGTCCTTGCTTGGATACATAGTTAACAAATTCTTTTAATGTTTTTAAATCACTGCACATACTTACAATGCTTTCGCCAACTGAGTCGTGCATTGTGCCGCCATTGTAAATATGTCTTGCCATTGCTCTTGCGCCTTGCAAGTTTTTACTAGGAAATAAGAAACGTTCCTCATTTGCTTGAATGAATATCTTACTAATATTCCTACTTCTAGCACCACGTGATTCTTCGTTTACAGCCTTAGTATGTTTTACTACTAATTTAACTGTGTCCAAAGGTTGGTAACTTGTTTTCGATGATCCATAAGATGAACCTAAACTTGCTTCTTGTACACTTTCCATATCTTTCTCTTTTTTAATATTAATTTTTTCACTGGCTGGTTTTAATGATTTACCAAACAATCTATAATCCATTGTCATTAAGTGTTTTCTTGCAATGCTACCTAACTGTGATCTTAGTGTGTCTGTTTCGTCAGAATTTTCAGATGCACTAAAACGTATTTCTTCACTTGCTACATTTAGTGTTACAAGTAAGTTCGGATTCTCTACAAAGAATCTGATTGCTTCTGCAGGGTCGCCTACTACTTCACCATCTTTATCGAAAGTATCTACTTCGTAGCCGTAGCCTTTTAACAAATTAAAGACTCTGTCTGCAACTGTTTTTACACTTATTGCCATATTATTTATCTCCTACTTGTATTTATCTTTTAAAGCACTTATGTAGTCTATATCTGTTTGATAGAAATTTTGCAACACTTGTAACGTATCAGGATTCATAAGGTCTTTTCTAAGTTTTTTATTCTTAGTAACATTTGATGTTTGTATAGGATATTGGATATCAATATCCAATGCTTTATTAACGTAATTTGCTTCATTTAATCTATCATAGTCTAGATACTTTATATTATACTTTTCCCAACTAGGTGCCCAAACACTGTATTGACCTAGTCCAAAAAGATTTTTTAAGCCGGGTCTAGTTATGCTTTCCTCGTATGTTGTTTTACTTGCATCTATCATTTGTTGCATAGACTCAGGCTTTTGACTATGGCTAATTAGTCCATACATATTTAAAAAATTTACACTGGAAATTAATATGTCAATAGGGTCTTTAAGAATACAAATAAACGTTACGTCAAATCTATCTGTAAAAGATTTTACATTTTCAGGATCCTGTAGTGCTTCTTTATAGCACAATGTAAAATCAAGTATAGGAGTTTTACTATCTTCTATAGCATTAAAATATTCTTCTTTACTGTATGTAGGTGCAGTATGAGGATCGTTATCTGGATGAGCTTGTATTTTTGGACGATTAAGTTCGGCTGTTGACCAAACATTAATTTCTTTTATATCATTGAATGAACTAAATTTACTATCTAAAACAAGATTGTTGTATAACCAAGTTGTGCCTGTTTTAGGAGGCCCGAAGCAACAAACAACATCTGAGTTTATCATAACAAGCCAATTGGCATAGGCTCATCGTATTCATCAAAAGGACCGGAACTATCATCGTCATCGTATGATCCTTCGTCTGCACCTTTTATGTTTTGGTTTACAACATCATATACCGAATCTTCAAACGATGCAATATAATTAATCATGCGTACAGCAATAAGCATACTCATAACTAAATCGTCAGTGTCGCCTGGCTGTGCGGCAAAACTATTACCTCTTGCAACAAACACTTTAAGTTCTCGTAAAAATGCTTTACTGTAAGTTTTTAACTTACCTTGTTCTATGTAACGTTTAAGTGATATGCAACCATCCATTTTTGTTTTAGCACTAGTATGGAAACCTTTACGTCCACGTTTACCTTGTTGCTTAACAGGATCGTGTAGCATTTGCCCTGGGAAGTTTTCTTCGCCTGTGTCTCTAATTACAACAAGTGCCGCTTCACCGATAGTATTATTTTCTACTGTCCAATAAATATCCGATGGTTCGTATGTTTCAATTTCTTGAAGTATTTGTCGCAAAGTTCTAACTTGGTCTTCAACAGGTGTTTTGTTATGACACCATTCAGCAACTTGTTTCATTGCTGGCAACTCTAGTACTTGTATTGCGGCATTATCTCCGCCTGTTCCTGCACTAGGGTCTAGTGTTATAACATACATAGCATCTTTCTTGGGCCTAGAATACCAACGGACTTCGCCTGTTCTGTACAGGGTATCTGTGTGCTTCATATTAGCCAAGCAAAGCGAGTCAATAAGTGTTTCGTTATAAATGATAAATTCACATTCATGCTCACGCCTAAAACGTTCTTCACCAATTCTGCTTTGTTCTGCTTCTGCCCATTCAGGGTCTCTGTCTGGATGTTGATCCCATGTTGCCATGTATCCTTTAAAACCATTAATGCCTAAATCTAATTCATTACCGTATTCATCTACAGTCTTTTGTGATTGGTGCCAAATACTAGCAAATGTATCTTCGTCACTGTTAGGTGTGCTTGTAACAATACACTTACCGCCTGTACTTAGTGTCGGAGATAGTGCTGTCCAAAACTCCGCGGCAATACGTGGAGGTACGAACGCAAACTCATCTAAGTATACTAAGGTTAAGGACATACCACGACCAGTGTTTTCAGTTGTTGTACTTGCTACAATTCTACTGCCATTATCAAAAGTAATACTCATTTTATTGTATTCACTTACACCAGCTCTAATGTGGTCTGGTACACTTTCATATGCATATCGTATACGTTGCATAATCTCCATTGCACCTGCCGCCTTGTGAGCCGCTACTAGTATTGTGCTGTCTGGTTTGAACATAGCAAACCAAAGTAAGTATCCTGCGGCTACAGTGGTTTTACCCATCTGTCTGCCCAGCATATTAATACTGTATCTATACTGGTTATAGTTGTTGATTAGGTCGTCTTGATATTCAAACGGTTCAAAGGAAATACCGCCCTTAGTAGGATGCTGTATCTTTACATAGTTTTTCATAAAGAAAGCAGGGCCGTTTTCGTTATCACAACATTCCTGAAATTCTTTCAGCATTGTTGCGTCATAACTAACTTTATCGTATGCGCCTTTTACAAGCTCTGTACCTACTGTTCCTTTTGGCATACAGTTATTTATGTAGATTTATGTGGGGGTTTGTTGTTATTTAGAACCGTTCATGAGATATGCTTTAAGTTTATCTCTAATTATGTTGGTTAAAACTTGCTTATCTGGTGTGCCGCTATTGTATGGATTTACGGGCTCTTTTGGTTCATCGTCTGCATCAACAGTAACAACTTGCATTGGTTCTTCGCTGTCATCACACGGACTGTGGTCATGGTCATGCCCAACTTCTTCTTTATCTTTTGGTAGGGTGATTCCAACTTTGCCCAGTAACATTTTTAATTCGTCCATGCTATCTGCGTTTGCAGACACTGTTACTGATCCTGTAT
>Ga0315321_10002476_pt1 | contig 14303 bp, 12 predicted proteins | sample M180m21515metaG_FD_203464 | JGI IMG/M metagenome (GOLD analysis project Ga0315321, IMG submission 203464) | Ammonia-oxidizing marine archaeal communities from Monterey Bay, California, United States - M1 80m 21515 | ecosystem: Environmental > Aquatic > Marine > Intertidal zone | place: USA... | reverse complement strand
AATCCGTGTTATCCGGGGTGGAATCCGTGTTATCCGGGGTGGAATCCGTGTTATCCGGGGTGGAATCCGTGTTATCCGGGGTGGAATCCGTGTTATCCGGGGTGGAATCCGTGTTGTCTGGGGTGGAATTCGTGTTATCCGGGGTGGAATCGGAATGGGAAACCTTTGCGTGAGCGGAATCCGGCTCCAGTTTATTTATCAATATGTAGGTGATCCCAGCAAAGGCGCTGAGGATAATGCCGGTGCTTAGGAGCATGGGAATCCAAGGCGATTCAGAGAATTTTGGCATAAATCGAACTTATAAAACGTTTGTGAATAAGTCAATTCCAAAGGGGTGTTGGGTGTAAGGGGGAGGCACCGGTCAATTTTCTCCCTCTCTCTCAGAGAGAACGTCGTGGTGAGGGTAGGGTTGGGCTGTGGGATTGTGTTTTCTTTGGATTTAGTGTGTGGTGGTTGGGTGTTTGGGGTGGTGCGCTATGAATGATTTTAAGGGCGATTCGAGGGCGCCGAAATATCGGCGCTTGGTGACGGGTTTGTTACTACTTCATTTTGGCATGTTGTTCATTTGCAATATGCCGCCCACGGCGTTGTCGGTTCAGCTGGATGATTTTTATTCGTGGTATCTAAGGGGGACGGGGCAGTGGCAGGATGGTTGGAGGATGTTTGAACGGCCTTCGGCTTTGAATGATTACTATGAATTAACGGTACGGGATGTTCGAGGAGAGCGTATGTATCGGGTGCGGGGGATGCGGGAGCTGAACTTGATTGTTAATTCGGGGGCTTATAATCCAGAGCAGCAGGATGAGGTGCTGGAAAATTATCTCTGGCGAAAACGTAAGGCGTTATCTTCCGATCCTCTGGCGGAGATTGAATTGCGCCGTTATACATCCACCATTTTGCTGGAACAGCGTGTGCCGCGGCGGCATCAACTAGTGCAGACTTGGGTGATGGAGGATCCGGGGCTGAGATAAAGATGGACCGGTTTTTTTACGAGCGCCTTTCGTCGAAGCCCTTAGGGTTGTTCCGTTTGTTATGGGGGGTGTTTCTGGTGTTTTATCTGATTGATGGCTGGTGGGTGATGCATCTGTACTCCGGGGCGGAAGGGTTGCGGTATCAGGGCTGGATGCCGGAAGGGCGGTACACCAATGGGTTCTGGAGTTTGTTTCAGAGGGCGTCGAACGGTTCGCCATGGTTTGAATTGGTGTACGGCGCGGCGCTGCTCTCTGCGGTTGCCATGGCTTTAGGCTGCTGGGTGCGTGTGACGTCGGTAGTGGCCTGGGTTTGCCTGAACTCCTTGATCACTCCATTAGCGTGGGGTTTTGCCGGGGTGGATTTCATTGTTTCGATAATGACGTTTCTAATGATGGTTGCCAGCTTGGGGGGGCATTCGGCGCACTGGTATGCTTTGCGGCGGGAATCTGCCGGAGATGGGACGGCTCCGGCGTGGATCTATCGAGTGTTTCAAGTACAGTTATGTTTCATTTATTTTTTCAGTGGTTTATGGAAAGTGACTTCGGATGTATGGCAGAATGGGACGGCCATGCATTTTGCACTGGGCTGGACGGCTTCATCGTCGCGCGTTGATTTTTCATTGATCACTCAATACCCAGCAGTAAACGCATTGTTGACGCATGGGGTGATGTTGTTTGAGCTGGTGGTGTTTCCGTTTTTAATTTGGTTTGCAGGAACCCGGAGATGGGTGCTGGTGCTGGGGCTGGCGTTTCATCTGGGCGTCTGGATTCTGATGGATTTGGCTGTGTTTGGTGGTGTGGTGATTGTGTATTATGTCTGTTTTCTGACGGCGACTGAGACGGCGATGATTGTTGATGGGGTTTTAAATCGGGTTAAAGGGTTCAAGGAGTGGTGGCTTAGTCCTGTCGGTAAAACAGATGATGTGAAATAAGGGCGTTGGCTTTTCCGCACACCCTAAACCCACTCCTTAAGAAGAGAGCAAAGGTACGGAGGCTTTGGTGGTGATCGGACGATACTGGGGGCAGGCGCTGATTTTACTCACTCATCCTCAGGGAGGGGGCTGGGGTGAGGGTCGGGCGTCCTTTCCCACCTTACTCGCGGTAGACGAGATCTTCCGGCTTGAGGGCTTTGACGCTAAGGGTGCCGGGGCTACCGACGGCGATGGAGGCTTGGACGCGATCGATCTTGAGCTGTAGGAGGAATTCGCCCGTTTCCTTACTGACAATGCGAAAGGTGTCGCCGGCTTTGACGCCGTCTTCGGAACCGCGGTTGATGACGGCAAAATTAAACTGTTCATCCACGGAACCAATTTGCCCGAAGGGTTGGGAATCGACGGGCGGCTTGGGGCCGTCTGGATCGCCGATGCGGATAGGGGTTTGACCAAGCTGTGCTTGTAGGTTGGTAATGACTTGGTTGGCTTGATTGAGGTTGCCTTGGAGGGTTTGGATTTGTTCGTTCAATTTCTCCTGCGCGGTGGCGGCATCCGCGAGTTGTTTTTGGATGGCGACTTTGTCGGTTTGAAATTGCAGGTTCAGTTGTTCGGCGGCCTGTTTGGCTTGGGCGACGGTGTTTGTCAGAGTGCGGCGGGTGGCTTCGATTTGTGATTTGGACGTGGCAGCCTGACGGTCGGCGGCTTGTCGGGCGGCCTGTTCAATCTTAAAGGAGCCGTTGAGTTCATCGATTTTTTCGGTCAGCTTCTTGATTTCATCATCCTTAAAGCTGAGGCCAGAGACGTAATTGGAGTTCTCGACTTTTAGGTTGTTTACGGTGTTGCTGAGGCTAGCGACTTGGGGTTGGAGGACCGCTAGATTGGAGCGGAGGTTGGTGATGAGCAGGTGGGTTTGGTTGGTGCTACCAGTGTAGTTTTTTAGATCGGTCTGGGTTTGAGTGAGTTTCGTTTGGAGGTTGGATAAATCTGTATTCAGTTTGCTAGTATCGCTTTTATGTTTGGAACTCTGCCACCAAAGGCCGGCTACGCTGGTGAGCGCGGTTAGGACGATGACGGCAATGAGGGCGATGGCGGTTTTCTTGGGGACCGTGTCACGGGCGATTTCGGAGCGTAATTGATCGGAAGAGGGGACGTTGGGCACGAGGCCCATTTCGCTGGCGGGTATCCAGTCGCTCATGCCTTCGCGAAACACGGGCACATCGGCTCCCAGCTGGCCGTCGCGGATCATGCCTTGCAATGTGACTTTGCTGACGCCTTCACTGTGTTCTCCGTCATGGACAAAGAACCACTGTTCCGATTCATTCATCGTTTTCCCTCAGCGTAGGGGGAGTGGGGCAAAGATCAAGACTAGTTCATTCCCTAGCGGTGAATGTAATCGCCGGGAGCGACCTGCTCGATGCCTTGGCCCTCGAAAAGGGCGATTGCAACGGTGGGTTGGGCGCTTTCAATACGTAAACGGCCGAGGAATTGGCCGGTACGGTTAAAGATGCGGTAGGAATCCTTATTCGCCAGACCATGCGTGGAGCCGCGGGTTAAGACCACGAATCCGAGCTTGGGATTTACATTACTCACGCGTGCCACAGCCTGATCGGCAGGAGGGGGTGCATTGGTATTTGGGCTTGGTTGTGGCGCGGCGGCGGGGTGTTTTTTTAAGGTGTTTTCCAGTTCGGAAATTCGGACCTGTGCGGTGGCTAGTTGCTGCGTCAGTTCGGTCTCACGGGGTTTGGGGCCGGAAGTGGCCTGCGTGGCAGCTTGGGTGAACTGTGACTGTAAGGCTTTGTTTTCCACAGTGGCCTTGGCTAGGTCTTCCTGTAGTTGACGGAACTGACGCTCCAATTGGGCGAGCTTGGCATTTGCCAATGGATCGGCGCGGGTTTGCAGATCGTTGACCTGGGTGGAGAGTGTTTGATTGGTTTGATAGGCGGCGGCCAATGTTTGCTGAAGGCGCGTGAGTTCGGCGTTGGCTTTTTGTAGGCCGGTTGAAACTTGTGTCTGCTCGGTCTGAGCATTTTGTGCAGCTTGCTGCCAATGAGTTTCGTTGGCCTTCACTCGGGTAAGTTCGGTCTTCAATTGCGTGTATTGCGCGCTCAAGGTTTGGAAGCTGTGTTGCCACTGCTGTGCGGTGGGTTGGGTAACGGCCACGGGTTGAACGGTTGGCGACGGGGCTTCTGAGAGTGGCGCGGTATTCAGAGGAGCCAAAAGGGGCAAAGGTGCGGTGTCCGTCACCATTTTTCCTATGAAAAGGGGCTTTTCAGCAACGGGTTCGATGGCTTGTGTCGAATTGCGGTGGATGTGCAAGTAGTGACCCCCGCCTCCCAGTCCCAAAGCCAAAAGGCTTAGCAAGGCGATCCAGCTCGCATTGCCTGAACTATTACCATCAGTGGCGGAGCGACTGGTATGAATGGCGCTGGCGTGAGCGGGAAGCCAATCCTTTTGGGAGTCGGTCCAAACCAGCGTGCTGGGAGGAAGGGCGCCGGATTGTAGCAATCCTTGCAAATCACCGACATCCATGGGCCCGCGTTGTCGACCCGATTTCAAGTAATACCATTTGGCTGAATCCATGCCTATTCCAACATAACCCATTATGTAGGTAGCGCAATGGGCGTTGCTACTTTTTCCGGGGGAGGCTAGATTGCCTCTATGAAATACTGGCTATGCGGATTCATCAGTATCGGACTGTTGGCTGCGGAACCGGCCGTGGAAGCGGCCAAGGCGCAGCCGTATTTGCGCTTTGAAGAAAAGGCCAAAGGCGCTGCCCTGGAAGTGGGCGTAATTCGCCTGCAGCACAAGGAGACTGGGGCACTGGTGGATTTGGTGGGAGCGGTACACATCGGCGATGCGGTGTATTACCAGCAGCTAAACAAGGAGTTCAAAACGTATGAGTCGGTGCTGTACGAGATGGTAAAGCCGGCCAACCTGGATCCGGCACAGTTTCAAAACCGGCCGCCTTCGAGCGTTAGCATGATGCAGACTTTTATGCAGAAGCAGCTGGATTTGGCTTATCAATTGGATGAGGTGGATTACACCGCGAAAAATTTTGTGCACGCGGACATGACCGTGAAACAATTTCGAAAACGCCAAGAGGCCCGCGGTGAAAGCATGTTTAAGTTGATGTTTAAACTGATGAAGGACGACATGGCCCGCCGCGCCAAAAATAAAACCGGGGCGGACATCAGCTCAGCGGAATTGCTGCGAGCCTTGTTGAATCCCAATCGATCGGTGGAATTGAAATACCTACTCGCTCGGCAGTTCAATGAAATGGAGCGGCTGACGGCTGGGTTGAACGATGAAAAGGGCTCCGTGATTTTAACCGACCGCAACAAGGTTGCGCTTAAGGTGCTGGCCCGCGAGCTGGCGGCCGGCAAAAAGAAGCTCGCGATCTTTTATGGCGCCGCGCACTTGCCAGACTTGGAGGAGCGTATGATCGAGAAAATGGGCTTCGAGCGCAAAGCCACACGCTGGGTGACGGCATGGAACCTGCAGGAGCGCGTGGGGTTGAAAAAACCAAACGCACCCAAGTCGGCTCGGTCGCCATCCTCCGCAAAACAGTAGAAGAATTTTCCTCCACGTAAGAAGATCGCGTTGGCGGCAAGGCCGTCGTTGGCAGTGAATTTTACACCCACCGATTGATCCAACAGCAGCAAATCAGCAGCGCAGAGCGCCCGCCAGCATTAGGGCAATGATGGCGGGCCGGAGGATTATGAAGTGACGGGGGTTTGTTTCTGTTGCAGAAGCTTTTTCTTGTAACGGCTTTGCACCACCTCGGTGAGTACGAGGACAGAAATCACAAAGTAAAAGGTGGCCTTGCTCATTGCGTGAATTTCGTGGCCGGCCAGTTTCAATTTAGCCAGGTGACCGCCTTCGCTCACCAACAGGATGCCCACTACGAACAGGATGAACAGTCCGAGCACCTCGTACATGCGATTGCGTGTCAGGAATTCCGTGACCCGGTCGGCCAGAAGAATCATCAACAGACCGCCGGTCAGGATGGCCACCATCATGATCCAGAAGGCCCCGGGTATTTGGCCACCGTCTTTAGTTGAGGTCAGGGCAATGGCGCTGAGGATGGAGTCGAATGAGAAGACCAGATTCATCACCACGATCTTAGTGATCACGGTTTTGCTGGAGGCAGGTTCGCGTTTTTCCCCGTCCTTTTCAAAATCATTCACCGCAATCATGTGAAAGATTTCCTTAGTGGCAGTGTAAATAATAAACCCTCCGCCCAGCAAGACAATGATAGCGTGGAGATTGAACTCACCCTCGATGACGCCCGTCCAACTGGGCGCAAACCAAACGTCCTTAAACCTGTCGATCATCGAAATCAACAGGAAGAGCAAGATGATGCGCAGTCCCATGGCAATTCCGATGCCAAGCTTGCGAACACCGGATTGGTCTTTTTCTGGAGCGCGTTTTGATTCCAGTGAAATGTAGAGGAGGTTATCAAAGCCCAGTACAGCCTGAAGTAGGATGAGCATGAACAGCGTGCCTAGAAGTGCGGGGAGATTTTCCATAAGCCTAGAAAAATAGATAATAGGGTTTGGGCATAAAAAAAGCCAGCCGTGAACGGCTGGCTCTAAGGTTAATATTAAATTATTTATCCTTCTGAAGGTTTATTTGAGTCGGAGCTACTACCTCCTGCTTTAGGGTTGAGTATTGGTAAACAACGGTATTTTGCATTTAAGGCCATAATCGCCCAGCAGGTTGCAATAACATCCCCGGTCTTTTTGGCGTGAGGCCCTTCTGATTTCCAGTGGCCATCTGGTTCCTGATATTTGATCAGGGCAGGATGCAGTTTGTCATCCCAGTCAGCCCAGCTACGTCCTCCGTGGATGTACATCGCATATGTGCCATAGAACCAGTAGTGATATTTTCCGCAGCCTACAACTTGGTGCGAATGTTCAGGATCTGGGCGATGCATATTAAGATAAGAGGCTGATTCATCCTGACGTTTTCCTTTGAGCATACCCCCAAGCTGTTGGCAATACATTCCAATCGAGGTTGTACTAGGTTTAGCTTTTCCTGCGGTGTATCCATAGATGCCGCCAGCTTTTCCCGTTGAGACATGCTTTAAGAAGACTTCATTTTTCTCAGAAAGTTCTTCTGGGATTTTGACTCCTGCTATTTTAGCAGATTGGATTGCCATCACAACCCATCCGGTAACAGATGTGTCTGATTTTTTGTCTGTCGGGTAACCGTAGTAACGCCAGCCCCCAGTTTCAGGGTTCTGAGTTTTTAAAAAGACATTAATTAAGTCATCCAATGGTTTTCCGTATGCAGGGTCTTTAGTTAGACTGTACGCTTCGCTTAATGCAAGTGTGCCGATCGCCTGCCCATACATACGGTCGCCGTCTTGTAGGGCTCCGTTGTCTCGGATTTGAGTCAAAAGCCAAGCGAGGCCCTTACTAAGAGCTTTGCCATTTTTAGTGTGATCTGCTGGTAGGTCACCGTTCGAAAGGTAGCAAAGAATGGCCATGCCAGTGTGGGCTACACGCCCATGAGTATGTTCCCAGTATCCGTCTTCTTTTTGTTGTTTGGTGAGCCAGCTCATAGCGCGTTCACGGCTGGCTTCCTGCATGCGCATCATCTCGGCTGAGGACATGACTGCTTTACCGGCATCGCCCCGATCTCCGAAGGAGAAACGCAGAGAACGGCGGTTTCGGGAGAGATGTTCGTTTTGGCCTACGATTCCTCCGGTGACACTGGAGAGGCCTCCACTGGGTCTAGGGGCTGGTCCGCCGCCTTGGCGTTGGGCGTTCAGGTCATTGCAAAATAGACCAAGCGCCAGAATCCAAATAGCGGTGGCAGGGTAGTTGGGTAGCTTTTTCATAATTGGGCTCCGATTTAACAAGCTCTAATATTGAGCAATCCTAAGCTAAGACGCTAGATTGTCGAGCCCTGTTACAAAGAAAATGACAGGTTGCCGGGTTGCTTTGTGCATCATATATCGGTAGCTTCGCTTCATGCGATTTGGTGTAGTATTGGCGTTGGTCTTGGGGATGGGGTGTTCGAAATCGACGACGCCCAAAGAAGACTCCAGATCGGGGACACAACGGGTGGTGCCCGCTCTGAGTGGGCTGATTTTTGACGATAAAAGCGGGTTATGCTTCGTGGTCGGTGAATCCATCCCCTTTACGGGAAAGGCTGCTTGGCACTATGCCAATGGGCAAACGATGCAGGAAACTGAATTTGTGGATGGCAAAGAACACGGCCAGGAACGGTGGTGGTACGAGGATGGGGCCCGCGCTGGCCAATGTTCGTATCGGGATGGATTGTTGGATGGGCCCTGCCTGCATTGGCATCCGGATGGGGATACGAAGGAATTGCAGGTGGTCTATCGCGGGGGGAGAAGGGATGGCGTGGAATTGGTGTGGTTTGCCAATGGCAGAGAGAAAAGCTCTGCACGCTTTGAGCTAGGGAAACAAGAGGGCGAATCCAAGGGATGGTATGAGGACGGAATCACGGCATGGGTTTCCCGATGGAAAGACGGACAGGAAGACGGTCCCAGTGCTGAGTTTTATCGCGATGGCAATAAGAAATCCGAGCGCGAGTTCAAGGCGGGACAAATGACAGGTATCGAGAAACATTGGTTTGAAAACGGTGCCAAGGGCTGGGAATCCACCTGGAACGAGGACCGTCGTGAAGGTGTTCGTGTGGAATGGTTTGATAACGGCCAAAAAATGGCTGAAACCATCTACCGCCAAGGGCAACGCCAAGGCCTCTCCAAGGGCTGGTACATGGATGGCAATAAGGCGTATGAGGAGATTTATCAGACCGATGAGTTAATGCGTGGCATCTACTGGGATCGGAATGGAACCGTTCAGCCGCCTGATGCCGTTCCTGCCGGGTTATTGCGTCGATGGGTATCCGGCGAGATTGAGCGGTTTTATATGGGGGCAACTGTGGAGATCATCCTGATGGCATTTGGCGAACCAGATACTGGTGGAAATGGAGCTTGGATATACGAAAAAGTGATGGTGGGCGGCCTAAGTCAGCAGATGATGCTGATATTAAAGAATGGCAAGGTAACATCCATCAAGGTGGGAAAATAAAAAAACCGGCTGGTATCCAGCCGGTTGTCAGCCCTACATGGTGGCTGAATTTAAATTTGCCGCTATTCCTTTTCAGGCTTGCCTTGGTTAGCTTTATTTTTGGCTTGGCCAGTCTGGCCGAGGGCTAGTCTGGGGCGCGGTGCGCCAGCACTTTGTTTGCCGGATTTTTGCTCGTCGCTTTTGCGGGCTTCCTGTGTTTTTTCTCGTATTTCTTGAAGTTGGGCGAGTTGTTCGTCTGTAAGAATCTCGCGGCGGCGATTGAGGAATTGTTTGTGCACTTCCACAAGGGCCTTCTTCATTTCTTCCTTTGAAGATTCCTTGTTGCCAAGGATGGTTCGCTTGCGCTTGATGGCGTGATGTCGGGCAGCTTCGAGTTGTTTGATTTGCTCCTCTTCGAGTTTGAGTAGCTTCACGAAATCCACATTTTTTTTCGGTTTGGCGTTGGTGCGCAAAATGGTGCGGAGCTGGGCGAATTGTTTTTCGCTCAGAAGCTCTTGGAGCTTTTCCATCTTTATTCCGTGAGCTTCCTTTAAAGCGGCTTTCTTTTCTTCCTGATTGAAATCCTTGTTACCGTGAATGGCTTTGGCGGTTTCATGGTAGGTTTTCATGATCGATTTGAAGGTCTCCGCTGCTTCCCCTGTCAGACCTAGCACTTCGGAGAGCGGCTTGCGTTGCATGCCGGGTTTGGTAGGGGACCCCTCATTTTCACTATCTTGGGGTTTTCCGCTGCCTTTTTCTGAATTCAAGGGCTTTCTAATGGAAAGGCGTGTGGGGCTTTCTGATTCACCTTTGCCGAGCTTATTTGGAGGGCCTTTTCGTTTTTCGCCCTCGGCAAATGTGGTTCCGGCGATGAGGCCGACGGTCAATATGATGTGGAAGATCTTCGTCATTTTTCCTCTTTGATAATTCAGAGACGATCCATATTTACAGGGAGTTACAGCGGATTTGAAGAAAAATGTGCGGGTTGCATTCACCACAGCGTAAGGCTAGGTTCCGGCATGCGTCTGACTTTGGCAATCCTATGGGCGGGGTTGTGGTTGGGGTGCGGCCAATCGAACGCTCCTTCTCAAGAACAAGATCTATCAGCAGTAAACGGCGATATCCTTACTATTATGGCCGATGCTCTGGTATATGATGAAACAGCCGAGCGGTCCTATCAGGTTGGGGAATCCATCCCATACAGTGGTAATGTGGTGTGGTTCCATGAAAATGGAATTCTACAACAGGAAACCAGATACGAGGATGGGCGCGAACACGGGCCAACGATTTGGTGGCACGAGGATGGATCTCGAGCAGGTCAGTCGGTGCACATCAATGGAGTTTTGAGTGGGCCACTGATTCAATGGCATCCAGGCGGAACTGCCAAGGAATTACAAGTAATGTACGAAAATGGTCGGCAGGTGGGCCGAGAAATTTGGTGGCATCCTAATGGTCGTGAGCAAAGTATCACACCATACATCGAAGGAAACCGGGATGGCACAGCCATGGGGTGGTTTGAGGACGGCAGCAAATCATGGGAAGCCACTTGGGTTAAGGATGAGCCACAGGGGCTTTACTTGGAATGGTATACAAGCGGCCAACTCAAGAGCGTGAAGGCTTACGCTGAAGGGGTGCAACATGGTGTGGAAACGTGGTATTACGAGCAGGGCGAAAAATCATATGAAGCCCAATGGGTGCGGGGTGAAAAACAGGGGATGTTAACTGAGTGGTATGAAAATGGATTAAAAATGTCCGAGACTCCTTACGAGGAGGGTTTGAAAAGGGGGACAGCAGTAGGGTGGTACGAAACCGGGGGGAAGGCGTTTGAAATAGTTTATTATAGTGATGAAGAGGTAGCTATTCAGGAATGGACGGAAGCAGGGGCGGCCATCCCAATCCCTCCAATTCCTGCGGGCCGAGTGCGGCCCTGGAGTGGTGGCGAAATTGAAAAGTTTTACAAGGATCGTACGCGGGACATCATATACATCGCGTTTGGGGAGCCAGATATCTCAGGGGGGAATTCATGGCGTTATGATGGGATCCCGGTTGATGGGAAATTATGTTCGGTTCTTTTTACTTTTGCCGGTAAAATTGTGACGGTGATTGCAGTCACGATGCCGGATGAATCATGAGTCTTCGCTTATTAAATTTTATTCCACAAACCACGCTGGCGATTTGTATGGTGGTGTTTGCGGCGTGCGGTAAGCCGGAGATGGAACCGGAGGTCAAGGCGAACGAGGTGGGCGCTCCTTCGGGGGGGCAGCCTGTAGATGGAAACCCACCGGAAATTGCAGGGCCAGCCGTCCCGGCGGGACGTTTGCGATTAGATGACCCGGGGGCTCTGCCGGTGTTGGCGGAGATGAATGGGCTTTACTATCAGGCTTTTGAGATTGCGGAACGTCCGTATAGCGGCAAGCAGATGGAGTATCATCCGGGCGGGATTGAGAAAAAGGAGATATTCTTTGTTGAGGGCGCGTTGAGCCGCATTACTGAATGGGATGAGAACGGGCAGAAGCGCTCGGAGGTAAATGTCTCCCCCACCGGCGTGCGCCGTGAGCAGTATTGGGATGCCAACGGGAAACTGATTGCCAAGCCTGCTGCCCCGCTGGCGCCCTTGGGTCGGACGATGAACTGGACGTTCGGTGCAGGGCGTGCCTCGATCGAGGTGGTGTATCGGGGGACATCATCCACCATTATTCGCAAGGCGTTTGGTGAGCCGGATGAGGAGCTGAATGGGGTTTGGATTTATCGTGGCATGAAAGTGCAGGCCGCGCAGCAGCTCATGACCACCGTTCGGTTCGTGATTCAAAACGACACGGTGCTGCAGGTTTCAGTTGAGCCTTAATGCGCCGCTTCCCTCATCTCATTTGCGCAAATAGCAAAATGGGTGCATATTGAACAAGCTCCTCGGGCTGGCTTCTGGAAAAAGAAAACCAGCCAATGAAAACATATACTCGTCCCTCGCGCGGAACGCTTCGCGCCCATCACCTTGTTAAATTCAGCTTGATTCCGTTCCTGTTTGTTTGTGTTCTGATCGTCCGCTGGCAATCGCCCATAAACAAGGCTTCGGAAACGCAGGTTGGTTCGTCATCCACTGCCGCTGAACGAATGTTTTTCTTGCGTGGTACGCCCTTGCCAGTGGGGCGGCTGAAAGGCGCGCAAAAGTTTCGTGACCTGAAAGAAGGGGCTTTTGCGGTTGGAAGTGCGGGTGTATTTCAGTCGGAAATCTGGCGTGCCCAACGGCGAAATACAGAAAACAATAATGACGCTTTCGGGCGGCTGGGCAGGCCGTTGCCGCCAGTAGGCTCGGTGAGTTTTCGGGGGCATCCTGCACACCCGTCACGAGTGGTCGTGAATTTGAAAGCAGGATTAAGTCGTGATGCGCTTGAAGCGGCTTTGGGTTCGGTGGGCGCCCGGTTGGATTCGGAACCTTCCGCTCAAGGTTGGGCGACCATCGAATTGCCCGAGCCCGGTGAAGCTGAGGCCGGCCTTGAGGGGGAGGCTTTGTTAATGGCCGGCATGAAGGCATTGCAGGTGGCCGGTGTGGCTGAGATCGTAGAGCCGGATTACCTCCTCAGTAACTCAGCGACTCCGGGGGATCAAGCCTTCGCTCAAGGATGGTTATGGGGGTTGCGTAATACAGGCCAAAATGGCGGTGTGTCGGGAGTGGATCTGGGGGCACCGACTGCATGGGATACGACCACTGGATCGGCCGAAGTGATTGTGGCCGTGATCGATACGGGTATTCGTTATACACATCAGGATTTGGCCGGGCAAATGTGGGTGAACTCTGGCGAAGTCCCCGGTAATGGTGTGGATGATGATGGCGATGGGTATGTGGATAATATCTACGGCATCGATGCAGTGAACGGCGACGGCGATCCTATGGATGACAATAGCCACGGGACACACTGCGCTGGCACGATTGGCGCCGCTTCCAATGACGGCTTTGTCCACGTGGGAGTTGCTTGGGAAGTGCAGCTCATGGCCTGCAAATTCCTGAGTGCAGATGGCTGGGGATACGTGAGCGGAGCGGTCAGTTGCATTGATTTCGCCGTGGCCAAGGGCGCCCGTGTGCTGAGTAACAGCTGGGGCGGTGGTGGTCATAGTCAGGCGTTGTATGATGCCATTGCTCGGGCTCGTGATGCCGGTGTGTTGTTTGTGGCCGCGGCCGGCAATAGCGCAACAGATACCGACAGCCAACCGCATTATCCCAGCGGCTATGATTTGGAAAATATCATCTCGGTGGCCGCGGTGGATCGCCGGGGTGATATGGCGAGCTGGTCGAATTTCGGCCGGAACACCGTCGATCTTGGTGCGCCTGGCGTCGATATCTTTTCTACGGTGGCGGATTCGGATAGCAGTTATGCGTATTACAGCGGAACGAGTATGGCCGCGCCTCATGTATCGGGTGTGGCCGCCTTGGTCTGGGCGGTAGATGAGAGCCTCGATGCGACCGAGGTGCGGTCGCGATTGCTGAATACGACCAGTCCATTGAGTGCGCTCGATGGCCGCACTGCGACGGGCGGGATGGTTCATGCGGCTCAAGCAGTGGGCGGCGGGGATGACAATGAGTTGGAGCTGAGTCTCAGCGTCTCGGAGAACCCCTTGCGCACTGGAGCCACGTCGGCGTTGTATGCGCGTGTGACTGATGGTGAGCCAGTGTTGCAGGCGACTGTATCCGGGATTCTGAATGGTGATCCACTTTCTTTTGCGGATGACGGGGATGCTCCGGATGAAACAGCTGGGGATGGCGTGTATTCGGCGTCTGTGGTCGTGCCGAGTGATCGTTCGGTATTGGAGGCCATCTTTGAAGTGGAGGCAGAGGCGGCCGGGAAATCGCCGGCGTCCGCGCGCATGGTTGTGCCTGTGACCCATGCCCCTGCCAATGATCACTTCAACGAACGCGCCGGCTTGAGCGGGCGACTTGTTGTGCTAACGGATTACACGAACCGCGGGGCCACCGCCGAGCAGGGCGAACGCCGGCATTATTACATGCTTCCGCAGAAGACCGTGTGGTTTACCTGGACAGCGCCACGCAATGGGCGCGCTGATTTGTGGTTGCGTGGGAGTAGCTTTGATACAGTGCTCGCCGTGTATCGAGGTAGCTCCTTAAACTCGCTCCGGCGTGTTGCTCGCAACGATGACTATGGCAGTCACTTGACCAGTCGCGTGCGGTTTCATGTGCGGCGCGGGCGCACCTACCAATTCGTGGTCGATGGTTGGGGAGGGGATGAAGGCGATATCGCCGGACGTTTGGTGGTGAAAAAACGCAAACCCTTCACCCGTGGTCGCAAATGGTGGCAACGGTAAATTCTGATGGGTTGGGTTGCACCTCGCCGGCCGAAAGGCCG
>Ga0315321_10002474_pt1 | contig 14315 bp, 8 predicted proteins | sample M180m21515metaG_FD_203464 | JGI IMG/M metagenome (GOLD analysis project Ga0315321, IMG submission 203464) | Ammonia-oxidizing marine archaeal communities from Monterey Bay, California, United States - M1 80m 21515 | ecosystem: Environmental > Aquatic > Marine > Intertidal zone | place: USA... | reverse complement strand
TGGACCGAGGTGATGCCGCCCGCCCGATAGCGGTGGATGAACGGCAGCACAGAACCGTCGGTGCTCAGGATGTGTCCCAGGCTGATGTTGGCCTGGAAAATGAGCATCTCCGACTCGAGAAGGGGCTGGTACAAGCGGAGGTTGGCCTTCGACTCGAGGAAGTTGAAGTCCCCACCGAACAGCTGGGTGACCGTCTCTTCATCCGACCGAAAGCCGCCGGACAGCGCCACCGAGGCCGTGGTGTAGACCCCGCGGGTGGGCTGGATGCGGTTGTTGCGCTTGTCGAGGATAAACGACAGGCCGCCGGTGCTGGTGATGCCGTTGCGGTAAAGCTGGCCGCCGAGCATCCGGAGCTTGTAGGCGTCGAGGTTGCGCAAGCCGGTGTTTTCGAAGGTGTAGTCGAAGGTGACCCGCATGTCGTCGCGGCGGTCGAGGTAGCGACCGACACTGATGGAAGCGCCCCGCTGGTACTCGTTCTCGATGAAATTTCGGTCGATGCTGTAGCCGTTGAGCGACAGGGTCCACCGGGTGTCCAGGAAGTACGGGTCGAACAGCTGGAGGTTCCACTGCTGCCGCTGACGCGAGAGCTGGGCGGCGGTCGACATCACGTAGCCAAGGCCCAGGAAGTTGTTCTTGCTCACGTTCATCGTGAACATGAAGTTCTCGATGTTGGAGAAGCCCGCACCGACGGAGAAGCTGCCCGTGGGCTGCTCACTGACGTCGACCTTCATGGTGAGCTCATCGGGGGCATCGCCACGCGGGGTGTTGATGCGGACTTCTTCGAAGTAGCCCAGACGGTCGAGACGCTGCTTGCCCTCGCGAATCGACGACCCCGAGTAGATGTCGCCTTCGTTGATGGGAATCTCGCGCCGGATGACCTTGTCGAAGGTGGGCGAGTTGCCGGTGATGTCGATGCGACCAATTCGCATCTTGTCGCCCCGCTGCACGCGGAAGGTGATGTCCAGCACGCCGCTTTCGGGATCGGGCCGCACATCGGGGACCACGTTGGCGAAGGCATAGCCCTGGTCGCCGTAGAGGTCCGAGATCTCCTGCATGGTGGCCTGCATGGTGGACAGCGCGAACCAGTCGCCGACGTCCATTGCCGGGTGGCCGGGGTCGAAGTTCAACAGCTCGCGGCCGGGCTCCTCCCAGCCATCGGGAAGCGGCTGTCCCTCACCGACTTCGGCGCGGGCGGTCTTCCACCGGTCGTGGAGGTCGCGCGCGGTCTCACCCGCGATGACCTGCTTGGCGGCCCCGCGAGTGAGGCCCTCCTCCTCGACAAAGTCACCGTCGATCTTGATCTTGCCAAGCTTGTAGCGAGGACCTTCATCGACGTTGATGGTGACGTGAATGAAGCGCTTGTCGGGGGACAGGTAGACCTGGGCCGGCTCGACCTGGGCCTCGTAGTAGCCCTCCTCCATCAGCACCTGACGCACGATCTGGACGTCGTCTTGGACAGCAAACTCGTTGAAGGTGCCCGAATTGGACAGCCACGGCAGGACCCCTGCTTCACGAGTCTGCAAGAACTTCTTGATCTTGCGGTCCTTGATATTCTCGTTGCCCGTGATCTCGACCTTCTGCACCAGCACCTTGCGATGCTCGGTGATCTCGAAGGTGAGCTCAACCATTTCGTCGGCGACTTCGCGCACCACTGGCTCGATCTCGACCAGGTAGAAGCCCTTTTCGAGGTACTTGTCGCGGATGCGGCGGATGTTGGCCTTGAGGTCGGCCTCGTTGAGCACCGAGAAGGCCGTGATGTCGATGACCTCGAAGAGGGCATCCTCATCGAGCTTCTTGTTGCCGGACACCTTGACTTCGCGGATGGCGGGCTTTTCGTCGACCATGAAGGTGACCGCCACACCGCCTTCGCCGCGAGTGACGTCGACCCGCACATCGTCGACGAAGCCGCTGCCGTAGATGGCCTTGAGGTCACGCTGGATGGTGTGGGAGTCGACCCGGCCACCGGTGCGGGTGGCCACAACAGCCAGCAGGGCTGCTTCCTCGACCCTTCGCAGTCCAGTGATCTGGACCGATATGATCTGACCTTGGGCCGGCGCTGGCGCAACAGCTTCAAGCTCCTGGGCCACGGCGACGCTTGGGATCGCAAGAGCCAGCGCAAACGGAGCCAACACAAGAGGGACGATGCGACGCATCATGCCTGCCCTTCGATGTCGGGAGAGTCGACGAATCGGCCGGCTTCGAGGCGCAAGCAGCGCGGGAAGCGACGAGCGAGGTCGAGCGAGTGGGTCACGACGACGAGGGTGGTGCCCTCTTCGGCGTTTAGCTCCATGAGCATGTCGAAGATCCCGCCCGCGGTGTCAGGGTCGAGGTTGCCGGTGGGTTCGTCGGCAAGGACGAGCGAGGGCTTGCGCACCAGTGCTCGCGCGAGGGCGACCCGCTGCTGCTCACCGCCGGACAGCTCGCCCGGACGGTGGCTGAGACGCTTGCCCAGCCCAACCCGCGTGAGAAGGTGAGCGGCACGGTCTCGGGCCTGTCCTATGGACGCGCCGCCGATGAGCGCGGGCAACATCACGTTGCCCAGAGCATCGTGGTCAGGGAGCAGGTGGTGAAACTGGAACACGAAGCCGATCTCTTTGTTGCGCAGCGCATCAAGCTCGGCGTCGCTTCGTGAGAACACGCGCCGGTCTCCGAACCATATCTGGCCCATCGAGGGTCGGTCCAACGTGCCGAGGAGGTGGAGGAAAGTGCTCTTTCCGGAGCCCGACTGGCCGACAACCGCCACCTTCTCACCTGCTGTGAGCGAAAGGTCGAGGTCTCGAAGCACACGAAGCTCTTGACCGCCCTTGTGGAAGGTCTTGGACAGACTCTCTATGCGCACGTCGAAGCCACCGCTCATTCGTACCTCAGCCCTTCGACAGGGTCGATTCCAGCCGCGACGGTGGCGGGGTATAGGGTGGCCACAAAGCTGATGGCAATGGCCGAAAGCGCCACCACTACGACCGTCTCGGGAACGATTACCACGGGCAAGCTGTCCAGATAGTACACGTCGGTGTCGAGCGGAAATTGGTAGCGGTCCAGCGCCATGCAGCCGAGCAGGCCCAAGATGGTGCCGAAGAAGGTGCCCACCACACCGATGATGAGCCCTTCGAGCATGAACACCATTCTCACGGCGCTCTTGCTGGCACCCATCGCCCGCAGGATGGAGATCTCGCGGGCCCGAGTGACCACGACCAGGATGAGCAGGCCCAGAATGTTGAGGCCGGCCACAAGTGTGATGATGCTCAAGAGAAGCCCCATCACGATCTTCTCCAGCTTCAGCGCAGCGAACAGACTGCGGTTGAGAGTCTGCCAGTGGCGGGCGTAAAAGGCTGCGCCAAGCGCCTTTTCGATGCGAGGAGCCGACTCGTCGACCTCATCTGGATCGATGACCCGCACCTCGATGCCGCTCGCGACGTCGTCGACCTGCAAGAACGCCTGGGTGTCGGCGAGGGTCATGTAGGTCCACTTGGTATCGTACTCGTACATGCCCGAGTGGAACACGCCCGCGACCCGCACCGGAAGCACCCGCGGCACGGGCAGTCCCATGGGGCCCGTACCACCGCCAATGGGGTTGATGACGTGAACCCGGTCGCCTGGGTAGACCTTGAGCTGGTCGGCGAGCTCCTTGCCAACGATGAGGCCGGGCAGCAAGTCCGTGTCGTCGGCGGACTGGGCGATGGCGCGCGGCGGCTCGTGGAGCGTGGCGAGAATTTCGCGCTGTTCATCGGGGTGGTCGACCTCACCAAGGGGGCCGATGGTGAGGTTGGAGACGACGTCAGTGACCCCCGGAGTGCGCTCGGGGTCGATGCCCTTGAGGATGACGCCGGCGCTGCCCCAGCTCGACCGAATCATTGCCTCGGTGAACATGAAGGGCGCCGCGGCCTCGATGCCCTCAAGCTCGGCGACCTGGTCGGCCTTTTCGGCGTAGTTGCCGAAGTAGCCGGTGAACGACAGCGCCACGACGTGAGCGTTGCTGCCGAGGATCTTGTCTCGCAGGTCGACCTCAAAGCCTTCCATCACGGCAATCACCATGAGAAGAGCCATCACACCCACGGTGACGCCCAGCACCGAGATGAGCGCAATGACGCTCACTCCGGCTTCATGACGGCGTGAGCGGAGGTGGGAAAGGGCGACGAGGAGGGCAAAGCGCATCTAGTTGGCATCGTCCGCGGAAGCGGACGCCTCATCCTGCTCAGAACCACCCTGCTCGGGCTTCATGGTCGGGAACAAGATGACGTCGCGGATGCTCTGGGTGTCGCTCAGCAGCATCACCAAGCGGTCGATGCCGATGCCTTCTCCGGCGGTGGGCGGCATGCCGTAGGACAGCGCCTTGATGTAGTCGGCGTCGAAGTACATGGCCTCCTGGTCGCCGGCATCGCGGGCCTCAACCTGAGACAGGAAGCGGGCCTGTTGGTCCTCGGGGTCGTTGAGCTCGTTGAAGCCGTTGCCGATCTCCATGCCCGCGATGAAGATCTCGAAGCGGTCGGTGAAGTCGGCGTCGCCATCGCTGCGGCGAGACAGCGGCGAAATCTCGGTGGGATAGCCGGTGATAAACGTGGGCTGAACCAGCGCAGGCTCGACATATTCATCGAAGAACCACTCGAACCACTTGCCCATGGTGGAGGGCAGCTCGGGGTGGGTGACGTCGCCCGGGTTGTCCGCCAGCCAGCGCTCGCGAAGGGCAGCGGGGTCGCGCACCTGCTCGGCGGACAGGCCGGTGGCTTCGGCGATGCCGTCGGCCATCGTGAGCCGGCGAAACGGCCCCTTGAACGACAGGGTGTGCTCACCGTACTTCACGTCGGTGCCGCCGGTGGCCTTGATGGCAACCTCTTCGAAGAGCTCCTCGGTGAGCACCATGAGGTCCTCCCAGGTCGCGTAGGCCTGGTAGAACTCGAGCATGGTGAACTCGGGGTTGTGCTTGGTGCTGACCCCTTCGTTGCGGAAGTTGCGGTTGATCTCGTAGACCCGCTCCATGCCGCCTACGACCAGACGCTTGAGGAACAGCTCGGGCGCGACCCGCATGTAGAGTTCGATGTCGAGGGCGTTGTGGTGGGTGACGAACGGCCGTGCTGTGGCCCCACCGGGGATTCCCTGGAGGATGGGGGTCTCGACCTCGACGTAGTCACGCGCCTCGAAGAAGTCGCGCACCGCCCGAACCACTTTCGAGCGCCGCAGAAAGACCTCGCGGCTCTCAGGGTTGACGAAGAGGTCGACGTAGCGGTGACGATTGCGAAACTCGGGGTCGGTGGCACCCTTGTGCTTGTCGGGCAGGCTCGCGATGCACTTGGCCGACAGCGCGATGGCCTTCGCTCGCACGGTGGCTTCGCCGGTGCGGGTGCGCATGAGCGTGCCCTGAACCCAGACGTGGTCTCCCATGTCGAGCTTCTTCCAGACTTCCTTGAAGGCGCCCTCTGGGAGGTCGTTCTTGCGGACGAAGATCTGAAGCCGACCCGCGCGGTCCTGGATGCGGGCAAAGCCCACCTTGCCCATCTCGTTCTTAAACATCAGGCGGCCGGCCAGCGTGACCACCGTGTCGTCAGTGGACAGGGCGTCGTTTTCGCGGTCTCCAATGATGGACAGCACCTCGGCCGTGGTGTGGGTGACCGACAGACCGTGGGGGTAGGGATTGGCGCCGGCCTCGCGAAGAACCGCGAGCTTGGCGTGTCGCCTTGCCTCGAATTCGTACATGTTCGAGAAATCCGGGGAGTTGGGGTAGCGGCGGCGCGGTGTAACCGGTCGACCCAGCCCGGACCGGTGGCACCCGCACTGCACGTGAGGACGGCCATCCTTTGCAGCGTGTGGGGCGCATCACGCGGCTGATAGTGTCGGGAGGTGGCCCCCAACACCCCATCCTCCGACTCGCCTCCCCTGCAGAGGAAAGCCGCACCAGGAGTGGCCCAGGGTGCCGCTCTGGCGGGCATCTTCGCGGTCATCTGTGGCGCATGGGCCATCGATCGGGCCTGGGTACGCGGAGACCTGGGTGCCGCAGCCGGGGTGGAGGTACTTCGATGCGATGAGCTGGCATCGGCTACGGTGAAGAGCGGCCCAGTGGTGCTCCAGGGGTGTGCGGTCCACCTTCCATCTGCGTCTCTAGTGCTGGATGGGACCCAAGTGGTTGGGGGCTACGCACGGCTGGATCCGCTCAACGGCCCCTCCGACGCCATGCCCCTGCTGCTCCGTGTGAGCGAGCCGGCCCAGGTGGGCCTGCTCCAAGAGGCCTTTATCGCGCAGTCTCTCGGCGACCCTGACGCATGGGTGAGAGACCGCTTGGACCAGCTGGTGCCCGAGCTGAGCTTGGAGGGGGCTGTGCTTCGAGGACGCCACCTCGACGGCACCGACCGCGACCACCTCCAACTCCATGCCGGTACCCTCACCGCGACAGCGGCCATCGTGGCGGACCGAAGGACCCTGCCCTCTCCCTGGCCACCCGCCGGACTGGGTTCATTGATGAGTGTGCTCGCGATGTGGGGATGGCTGCGTCCCCCGACGGGCATCACAACCGGACTCGGTCGAGGCGATGGCCCCACAATCGCCACATGACCAGCCCCAGCAGCAGCAGCAGTCCCCCCAGAAACAGCCGCTGGCCAACAATCCAGCCATCCGGCCGGTAGTAGAACGACACGCCATCTACCCCAGGCGGGATGGCAGCACCGAGCACGAGGCCACCAACCCGAAGGGGAGCCACCGCAGTGCCGTTGGACAAGCGCGCTCTCCAGCCAGGCGCCCAGGCCTCCGAGGCCACTGCGACGGTGGGCTGTTCTTGGGCGTCGAAGGTCAGATCAATCGCGGAGCCGCCTCGCTCGACTCGCTCGGCATCGAACAACGCGGCAGGCTGCCCGATAGCGTCGACCGGGACTTCGACGGGCACCGAGAGGGTGGCGTACTTTACGGAGAAGGCGAAGTGAAGCGCGCGGTCCGGGTTGGGAAAACGAGTGGCGGCCCCCGCGAGCCAAGCCATCTTCGCTGGCATCGGAGCGACATAGGTGTCGAGCGGCGCATCGCCGGCTTGCTCCAGCGGCGTCCACTCCGGCAACATCTTCGCGAGTGAGGCGGGCTGTTCCGGAAAGACCGCCACCACATTGATCCCGAGCCAGCGACGCTGCAGCTCGGAGGGCGGCTTGTCGAGGGGATACCACGGCCCGCGGGGGGCTCGATTGAGGGCGGTCATGAGACGATGGGTGTCGACGGACACCGGAAGGTCGTAGCCACGCACATCGCGGAGACCCGCCAGCGCGCCTGTGTTGGGTTGCAGGGCCCAGCCCACCCCAATCGCACGACTCCCCTCTGCGACCTCCATCAGCGGTCTCGCCCATGCCGCCGGCTCGGCCTCGTGAACATCTGGCTGTACGGTGTTCTGGTCGTTCCATCGCGCGTGGGTGCCGGTGAGGAGGACCACCAAGGGCACCCCCCAGCGCCACCGTCCACCGGGCAGCAAGGCCACTGCGGCCGCAGCCGGAATGGCCAGCAGCGCGACCGACAGCCCCAGCAGGCGACCATGAGCGATGGGTCCGGGAAGGCCCACCACCGCGGCGAGTCCACACAGCAAGAACAGGGCCCATGCCAAGTGCACCACCCCCACCTTGCGCTGGGCGGCCCCCCACACCGCCAGTGCCATCGCTCCGAGGCCGGGGTGAAGCTGTCCATCCGCCCACGCCCCGGGCCCTTGCCAGGTATCGGCGACGGGATGCCCAAGCGCGCCCGGCCACAGTAGATCGGCGAGCTGGCGGGGCAAGAGCGTGCCTCCGACGCGCGCGGCCAAGGTCGTGGACCGTTCGGCCTGCTCCAACACAGGCGCCCAGAGGGGTGCGGCCAGCAAGACACCGGCGGCCAGTCCCAGCAACGGCGCGGGCCGTCGACTGCGCACGGTCCACCAGCCGGCCCAGAGACCGCCCACATGCACCATTGTCCCGGGATGTCCACCGGTCAGCAGACCGAAGGTGGCCAGCGCGAGTGCCCAGGCAGAGTGGGCCTCCAGCGCGAGCAGCCCCCACGGAAGCCACACCACCGTCGAGGCGTGCGGATGCAGCAGCCACACCGACAGAAACGGCGTGGTGAGGCCCACTGCCGCCCCGACCGCAACGGCGATGCGACGGGTCTCATCGTCGGACCGCAGCAACCGTCCCCCCAGCAGTCCCCACCCCAGCGCACTCCACAGCAGCAGCCAGGCGACCCCCAGGTCCTGCGCAAGCGACGCACTCCACGGTGGCACCCGGAGCAAGGTCACGGGAGACAAGGGGCGGGACTGCGCATCCCCCAGAAGGGGCGCTCCCATGTAGATGTCGGGGTTCCAGAGAGGCGCTTCCCCCCGGCGCAGCGAGGCGACGGTCCGCTTGTCGAGGGCAGCGAGCTGAAGCGCGGGGTCGGACAGGTGGGGATGGGTCACCCGACCGCGGTCGTCTCCCTCCTGAAACAGCGGATGCACACTCAGGTGGTCGTGGGCACTCACCACCCTCGGACCGGGCAGCGCACCTGGGAAGCGCATCACCATCCCGGCAGCGGCCACTAGCACGGCGACTCCAATCGCCCGGCCCAGCCTGCTCATCCGCCTGTGTACACCCGCGGCACCCGCGTGTTGATGTTGGTGAGGACTTCGTAGGGGATGGTGCCGGCGAGCTCGGCCAGCTCCTCCGCTGTGACGGACTGTCCCTCGCCCTCACCCAGAAGCACCACAGGATCGCCGTTCCACGCACTGTCCCAGCCGATGTCGACCAGGAGCTGATCCATGCACACTCGGCCGACGACGGGATGGCGACGGCCTCGCAGGACCACATGGCTTCGGCTGGACAGCGCCCGGAAGTAGCCATCGCCGTAGCCCACAGGCACGGTCACAACGCGGGTGCGATGGTCCGGCGCCCAGGTGGAGCCGTAGGACACCCCGCTGCCCGGCTCGAGCACCTTGAAGTAGACGACTCTGGACATCCAGCGCAAGGCGGGCCGGAGTCCGGGGAGCAGAGCCACATCCGAAGAGGGCGCCACACCGAAGAGGGCGATGCCCGGACGCACCAGGTCGAAGTGACTCCGGGGCATCGCCAGCATGCCAGCCGAATTGGCCATGTGGCGCCAGCGCGGTCGCAGGCCCAGGCGCTGAGCCTGCAAGAGCACTTGCTCAAAGCGGTCGAGCTGCCGTCGGGCATGGGAGAGGTCGGCGGCATCCGAGTTGGCGAAGTGGCTGAAGATACCTTCCAGTAAGATATTCTCACAGTCCGACGCTGCCCGCAGCAGCGCTTCTGCAGAAGACCAGCGCACGCCGATGCGGTGCATGCCGGTGTCTACCTTGAGGTGGACGTGGGCGCGGGTGTGCATGGCGGCGGCCACCCGGTCGATGGCGCGCAGCTTGGCCACCGATGGGGCGGTGAGCGAGAGGTCGTGCTCGAGGTAGGCCGGGATCTGCTCGTCGACGATCCCGCCCAGCACCAGCACCGGACAGGTGACGTCGGCTTTGCGCAGCAGCAGCCCTTCCTCAAGGTAGGCGACGCCGATGGCGGACGCGCCAGCCCGCTCTAAATGGCAGGCCACCGGCACGAGTCCATGACCGTAGGCATTGGCTTTGAGTATCGGCATCACGGCCACAGAGGCACCCACATGGGCCTGCAGCACCCGGAGGTTGGCTTCCAAGCGCGCGAGATCGACCTGCACATGCGTGGGACGCACCGCGAGGCCCGAGCTTCCTGCGACAGAAGCGCGAGCGGCGAGGGCTTGAGCGGAGGGGGGGGACATTCGATCCGAGGAGCTAAGGATGCGGTCAGGCAGCCCTATCGCGGCCATCGAGGCCGGCACCAGCGCCGCGCCATACACGCTGTCTGCAAGCTGACATCGTCTTGTGGTTGATTCGGGCTCGTCGCGACCGGCATCCTCTGTTTCCTGCTCCCCAGCGCGCGGCTTGGTTGGGGGAGCGTATGGAGCCTTGATGCCCCCGCAGTCCACCCCATCTCGTGGAACCCGCCCAACCTTGCGACGGTTCGTGCCTCACATCGGGCTTGCCATCTGCGCACTTGGCGCTGCAGCAGCCCCACAGGCGTCCGACGCCAGCGTGACCATCTCGGGAACCGAGATCCAGATCTATTACGGGCCCTACGGCATCTGGAACAACCCGAGCTACTCCACCGGCTTTCAGTCCAAGTTCGGGGGGTCGAGCTTCGTCGACGTCACCTACCCAGGCACCCCCTGGGCACTCATGGCTGTGGAGTACACAAAGAGCGGCTCGAACGTCCACTACTACGCGCTTCAGAGGTCGAGCGCGACGGTCAACATGACCCTCTCGAGCGAGACGGACCTGTCCACATCGGCCACCAAGGAAGTCGAGCACGTCTGGAGTGCAGGCGACCTCACCATCACCCGCAACGAAAGCTGGGACATCGGCGACAACATCCTGCTGTCGTACTTTGAGCTCGAGAACTCCGGCAGCTCCAGCATCTCCAACATCCGGCTGATGTACGCCATCGACCCCGACCAGGACAGCTGGACCCTGGGCACATCGTCCACCTACAACGACACCCGCGATGTCGACGGTGACGGCACTGCCGACTGGGTGGAGTCTTCCGGCTACTACTCCGGCCAGACCATCGGCTTTGGCGCCTGCGACCCCAGCAATTCAGACCTCGGCCACTGGGCCAGCTGGGGCTCCACCACCGACGCCGACCAGATCATGTCTGATGAAGGCGGCGGCGGCGGCGACCTCGCGCTCGGGCTCCGCTGGAACTACAGCAGCTCGGTCGCCTCGGGCGACGTCATCGACACCAGCATCGTGGTCATCACGTCGAGCACCGCCTCAGGCGCGCGCACCGACTGGACCACCGCAGCGTCGACCATCTGCACCACCACGGACCCCTGTGATGTCGACGGCGATGGCTACGACGACAACTCGTCGACGTGCGGCGGCACCGACTGCGACGACTCCGACCGCACCATCAACATCGGCGCATCTGAGATCGCCTACGACGGCATCGACCAGGACTGCGACGGAGTCGACCTCACCGACGTCGACGGCGACGGCATTGACGGCCCGAGCGCCTACTCGAGTGGCGTGGACTGCGATGACTATGAGGCCACGACCTACCCGGGGGCCACCGACACCTGGTACGACGGCGCCGACTCCGACTGTGGCGGTGAAGACGACTACGACGCCGACGACGACGGCTATGTGCCTACAGGCTACGCCGGCCTGGCCACGACAAATGTGAGTGGGTCTGGCGCCCTTCCCGATGGGGACTGCGACGACACCGACGCCACCGTGAATCCCAGCGAGACCGAGGTGCCCTACGACGGCATCGACCAGGACTGCTCGGGCGCCGATCTCGATGACCTGGATGGCGATGGCTACGCGGGCACCTCGGCCTCCGGCGGCACTGACTGCGACGACTTCGACGCCGACACCTACCCAGGCGCCTCCGAGACGGCGGACGGCACCGACGAAGACTGCGACGGCACCGTCGACGAGGGCACCTCCTGGTACGACGACGATGGCGACGGCTACTCCGAGGCTGGCGGCGACTGCGACGACGGCGACAGCAGCAGCTTCCCGGGTGCGACAGAGACCGCCGATGGCGTCGACGAGGACTGCGACGGCACTGTCGACGAGGGCACCTCCGCCTACGACGACGACGGCGACGGTTACTCCGAAGACGACGGCGACTGCAACGACAGCGACATGGCCGTGAGTCCAGGCGCCAGCGAGACCATGGGCAACGGCATCGACGACGACTGCGACGGCACTGTCGACGATGGCGTCAACGATGGCGACGGCGACGGCTATGCCTCCTGGGCTGGCGACTGCGACGATGCGGACGCGTCGGCGTACCCGGGTGCCCCGGAGATCGAAGACGGCATCGACAACGACTGTGATGGCGAGACCGACGAAGGCACCTCCTCCTTCGACGACGATGGCGACGGCTACAGCGAGGCCGACGGCGACTGCAACGACAGCGACGCCGACATCAGCCCGGGCGCCACCGAAGATGAGAGCAACGGCATCGACGATGACTGCGACGACAGTGTCGACGAAGGTGGCGAGTACGCCGACGACGATGGCGATGGCTTCACCGAAGCGGGTGGAGACTGCGATGATGACGACGCTGACGTCAACCCGGGCGCTTCCGAGGATCCTGCGAACGGCACCGACGATGACTGCGACGGCGACACCGACGAGACTGCTGCTGTGGCGGATGCCGACGGCGACGGCTTCACGACCGCGCAGGGCGACTGTGATGACGCGGAAGGCTTCGCGAACCCGGACATGACCGAGCTGTGCGACGGTATCGACAACGACTGCGACGGCGAGATCGACGAAGACGACTGCGCCACAGTGGAAGGCGAAGGCCTGAGTGCCGACAAGAGCGGCTGCAGCGTGATCTCAGCCTCGACCGTGGGCTGGACTGCCGGACTGGCCGCACTGCTGGTGGGCTGGCGTCGCCGAGAGCCCGAGAGCGCCTGAGCTCACCGATTGGCCGACGGGATCACCAGAGTCTGCTTGTAGATAAAGGTGTGTCCCGTCTGGCCTTCGATCCACGACACGTCGGCCCCATCCACCGGTGAGCTGTAGTTCCACACCTCGAAGCGGTCGTTGCCCACCTCCACGACCGACGCAAAGCAGGTGTCGCCGCGGCTCGGCAGGTCGAGCACAAAGTCCACCGTGAGTGTGGCGGGGTCGACCTCCCACAAGCTGCAGCGCTTGGGCTGTCCCCAGTAGGCAGCCTGATAGGCAAGCGCTTGGCTGTTGGCGTCGAGGTCGCGCTGCTCGAGGTCATAGGCGCCGGTCTCCGTGACATTGCGACGGCCGATGAGCCAGATGCGTCGGTCGTGGGAGAACACCAGCGGCGAGTCGAACTTGCGCAGATCTGTGTTGCAGGTCCAGTCCCCCAACGCATCCGCTTCGCCCCGACAGATCTTGGAGCCCCAGCCGTCCTCATCGCCCGCTTCGTTGCGCACCACCGCGACAACTGCTCCGTCAACAGTAAAGGCGAGGTCGGTCTCACTGCCACCACCCACCAGCACCGGGTTGCTGCCCGGCACCCAGTCCTCCCACGCGCGGCCATCTTCTGAAGCCAGCCAGGAGACCTCAATCGCCGGATAGCTACCTTCCGAGAACTCGTAGACGTCCGCCCCACCACGGTAGCCGACCATCATCGCGCGCCCCTCCAACCAGCGGGTGCGCCAGGGAATGAAGGTGTCGTCGGCGCCGAATAGATCAGCGGAGTCGCTCCAGCTGCCATCGTCTGAGCGGGTGGTGACGAGGGCCCCGCCGGGCTCAAAGGAGGTGGAGCTGGTTCCGAGCTTCGCGAAGTAGAGGTGGAGACCGCTGTCGGTGGACAAGAAGCGCGGCTCTCGGAGGTCGGTCTCCATGAACAAGGTGTGTTCGAGGGTCCAGGACTCGCGGTCCTCGGAGCGCAGCACGTACATCATGGTCTCGGCACTTGCGAAGTGACTCGGCGCAGTCCGAAAAGCAAAGAACCAAGCATCGCCGTGGCGCACGATGTCGAGGTTGTTGGCGGACGGCTGAACGGTAACCTCGCCCGGAAGTCCGTCGCCGGGAACAACCTGCACCAAGTCATCTTCAAGGAATGGAGCCAGCGGCGCACCCGAGTCGCCGGTCTTCTGGGAGCATCCGAGGGCTCCCCCCATCACAAGTACTGCAGCGACCCGGTCCACACACACCTCCGACCTGCGGAGCTGCAGGGTAGCGGATCAGGGGACGGCTCAGACCTCCGGCGCGGCGAATTGCTTGGCGAGCCGCAGTCCCTGCATCTGGTAGTGACTGCGGGTGCCCGCAGCGCCGTAGAGCACGTCGGGCCGCGCCTCGTTGGCCATGAACTGCAGGCAGAAAAGTCGCTGGCCGTGCTCCAGCAGGAACGGCACATCGTGGGTGCGAATCTCAAGCACCAGGCGGGCGCCGGCCGAGGAGGTGGGGTCGCCGTCGATCCACCCGAAGCCGGGGTCGATGAAGCCGGCGTAGTGGGTGCGCAGCTCGCCCTTGGTGGCGTCGAACGGGACCAGCTCCGCGCACAAGCCCGGCGGGATTCTCAGTCGCTCACGTGTGGCGAAGATGTAGAACTGCTCGGGCTCCAGCACGTGTCCACGCACCGGGGCGGGCGGAAGGGCCGTCCAGTACCGCGGAATGGGCAGATTGCGTCGGGCGAGGTCGACCGGAGGCTGATGGCGCCGAGCGAGGTAGCCCACTGGCCCCCCACCCCCTTCGAGATCCACACTCAGCAGCACGCCAGGCCGCGCGGCATCATCCACCGGTGCAGGACTGCCGTCCGACCACACCACTACAGGCGCACGTTCCTGCTGAGCTTCCAGCGCATCCGCAGTCAGTCCGG
>Ga0315321_10002473_pt1 | contig 14318 bp, 12 predicted proteins | sample M180m21515metaG_FD_203464 | JGI IMG/M metagenome (GOLD analysis project Ga0315321, IMG submission 203464) | Ammonia-oxidizing marine archaeal communities from Monterey Bay, California, United States - M1 80m 21515 | ecosystem: Environmental > Aquatic > Marine > Intertidal zone | place: USA... | reverse complement strand
TGTTTTGCTGTTGCTTCTTCAATAAGATATTCCTGAGTTAACTTGTTACACTTTTCTAGAAGAGCTTCTGTTTTAACTTTCTTTTTTGTAAGAGCTTTTTGCTCTTTATAAAGAGTTTCTTTATTTTCAATTGCCTCGCGGTTTTCTTCATACTGTTTTTCTTTTCTGGATAGGGACCCTAATTGATTCTTTAGAAGTTGTACTTTTGTTTTATTTTGTTCCAAGAGCATCTTGTTTTTTTCCAAAGATCTTTCAATTCTTTTTTTCGATTCAAGTGCTTGATTATATTCTTCAATCGATTGGTCCAAATTATCTAGATTAATAAAATTTGCTTGCAGTTTTAACTGCAACGAATCCGCTTTAAGGTTTTTAAGATGTTCTCTGGTGTTTGGCAATTCATCCTTTGCCTTGTTTGCATCACAAATAAACTTACAATCTTTAAATTTCTCCCCACATGGAATTCCGTCCAAGAGTTTGAGCTTTTTTTCTTGTCTTGTAATCTTTGTTTTGGTTTGTGTTTCTTGGTTTAAAACTTGCTGCTTTTCGCGAAGAATTTCGGTATGTTGTTGTTTAAGGGCCACTAGTCTATCGAAATCATTAACATCTAAAAACTCTTGATAATCTTCAAAGGATTTCTGCTCTTTTTCAATTTGAGCACGTACTTCTAAGTCACCTTTTAAAATCCGAGTTTTTGCAAGAGATTTAGCTTTAATTTCTTTTAGAACCGCTTCGATGTCGATAATCTCCGCAGGAATTGAAGAGATTAGTTCGTTAATCTGCGCAAGTTCCGTGTTGAATCTTTCTATACTACCTTTGTAGATTTTGCATTTATCGATTTGATCATCGATGTCCATACGGATATCTTCCAAAAGATCTGTCTTTTTCTGGATTCTTTCGTTAAACTTTTTTGACTCCATTCTCTTAATCACAGCACGGATCTCGGTGGCATCTTTTTTAGCCAACTTGTGCTTCTGATCGAAGATTTGTAGATCGAGAAATTTTGCTACGATTTCTTTTCTCTTTGTCGAACCTTCCCGAAGGAAAGCCATGGAATCCATCTGCGAAGACATCGATGTTAAAAAGAAATCATCTATATTTCCAAAACGCTTTCGAATGTTTGCATCACTCTCATTACGAGTTGTACCGTTAAGAGACTCTGTTACGCCACCTGTGGTCTTAGAGAAGTCTAGATCTACCTTAGCCTCGATCGACATTCCACCACGAGATTTCTTCGTGTATTTGTTAAGATTACGGATAATCTTGAACTCATCGTGTCCTGCTTGGAGGCTTATCTTGCATTTAGCATAATCTTTATTTTGATTAATTATGTGGACGTTTTTCCGCTCTCCTTTCGAAGTTGTGTTAAAAATGCTATATAACACACTGTCGATAATAGAAGACTTTCCTGAATAATTCTTACCGAAGATTCCGACAAGTCCGGATAGTTTTTCAAAATTAATTTTATTCTTTTCACCGTAATTGAAGAGGTTATCCCACTCAATTTCTTTAATTTTCCAAATAACATTTCTAGATACCTCCTCTGATTCTTCGATCTGTTTGTTATAGTTTTTATTTAATTGCAAGATTTTTTCCATAACTTCGTCTTTAAGACTTAGACCCTTGCAATAAGCACGAATGTATTTTTCCTGAACTGTTAGATCTCTTAAGTTCTCGGATTTAACAGCTTTTCCGATTAAGGATGTCGAGGAGGCATTGTTGGTACCATCATTCAAAAAAGACACGGAAGTCGGAGACCACCTAGCATTCGCCAAATCACATGCCATCTTTAACTTAATTGGTGAAATATTAGAGTGAGCCCGAATACGCAGACGACAACCTTTGGGTACGTTTGCCTTTGGGAAAGTTCCATCATGATTAAGACTAATAGTTATAAATGGCCGAGGGTTTCGTATTCCAACATGTTGGACCTTAAAGGTATCCTTATCAGTGATGTTCCACATCAAAAAGCCTTTATTAATTGATTCTCCAAAGTTTTGTTGAATCGTAGAACCAGCATAACGCACTCGTCCTTCTCTATCCATCGCTTGTGGCTTGTGAATGTCTCCAAGAAGACCATAATCAAAATCATTAAAGATACTGACGGAATCTTCTCCTTCATCCATAACCCAACCTAAAGATGTTTGACATCCATGAATAGATCCATGATAAAGAGCTATGTTTATTTTACTGTCGTCAGTTGGTTTGCTCCAATTTTCTCTATCGAATACAGAAAGAACATTTAGTGTTAATCCCGGCAGTGGTTCGATCTCTCCGGAGTTCTTGAGGAGATGAAGGTTTGAATGTTGTAGAGCCTCAACAATCGGGGTGATTGCATCTTGCCGTGTGTCATTTTTAAGGTTACCATCATGATTTCCTAAAATTATATAAGTGGGGGCAATCTCCCCAAGATTATGCAGGAACGATGAGCACATTTGGAAGAACTCTGGTGATAACTGTGTCTTTGTATGTGCAATGTCTCCTGTGTGGACAATGATGTCTGGGGACATTTTTCTAAGTTTTTTGTACATGTCTTCGAATGCCATTTTGTATTCGTAATGATATTTAAGATTCCGTATGTGGGTATCACTTATGTGTGCTATTTTAATCATTTTTCCTCCGATTGTAAAATTTTGACTAAATATTCAAGGTACCAAATTGCTTTCTTGATATCCTCGGTTGGGTTTTCTTTGTGCTTGTATCTGGCTATGTATTTAATTGCATTTCCGATGCAAAAGTCTTTGGCCATGCCCAAGTCTTTAATGAAGTCTATAACTTCAATTTTTCCTTTGTTATAATGATCAGGGTGATCAACCATTTCTTTTTTCATTCACCCTCTTTGGTCTTGTAACGACCGTAATATTTGGTGATTTTTCCTTTAAATCCGACCCTCTTCATTTCTTCCTTCCAAAGTTTATGATGATGGTGGTAAAAATCATCTCCGTAGGTTTCAAAAATGTAATGATGGGCCATCTCATGAAGAAGCACATTGGTTCTTTCATAAGTTGTCATCTCAGTATCTAGATAGATCTCCTGTTCATTGTGTGGTGCTGAGGATGAGGGGTGGAAATAAAGACCCCACACGTCGTCTAGTTGTGACACAAAGACAGGAATTTTCTTAAGTTCTCCGCTCCAGTGTTTTTGGTTTAGTTCATCAAATTTTTGATCCCAGTATTCTTGCATGTTTTCTCCGTTGTATTTATAATGTATCATGTTTTAGTTGTTTGTCAAGTGTTTTTTCTATTTATTTCTTAGGGGGATAAAATGTGGGGTTGTTTATTGTATTAGCGGGGGTGATAATAGCGTGGCTAGCTATCCAAGCAAAAGTTGGATATACTGAAAGCGTTGAAAGATTTGGAGGGGATGAATTATGGTTGCCGGCAGTGATCTCAATTATGGTAATTATATTTTTCACTGCTTTAATCGTTTTATAATTTTCTTAGTTTTTCTAGAAATAAAATTTCATCTAAGTCGGGCTCATGAGCTCTATCTTTTCTATTTTCAAATTCTCTTGGAGACATAGACCCTACGTCTTCGGAGTTTTGAGTATTTATGATTTTCATATCAACATCGTACTTTTTGAAAAGCTGGATCATATAATTTTGTTTCTTTTGAGCATCTGCATCGAGAGCCAAGTAAACAGGAGTATCGTGAATAACAATTGCTTGAAATAATTTAGACTCCTGTCTTAATGTTGATCCCAGTATGGGAATCGCATTATCTCCTGCGACAATGGCATCAAAAACACCTTCGACAATTGTTATGGGTTCATCCCAATCTATGTATAATTCATTGAAAACTATATCTCTTTCTACTGGAGGATTGAGGTATTTCATTTTATGCCCAACATAAGATCTAGAGATAAAATAATTACAATCTCCATTATTGTTAAATGAAGGAATTATAATTCTACCCCCATATCTACCTTCTTTACAATAGCCAATCTTCCAAAATAGAATCTCTTCGTAACTAATCCCTCTTTTGTTTAAATATCGAATTGGAGTCTGAGAATGTCTAGGTAACCGCTTATTACATAAAGAAATAAACTCTGGTGGAAGATCTGTTGTTTGTTCTTCCTTAATGTCGTTCATTTCCATAAACATTTGGTCGAACTCTGAGAGATCTAAGCGACCATCAAATTCTAGCCATTTCTGTCTCTGTTGATAATTACCAAATTTCCTAACCACTCGATAAATGTTTTTACCCCTAACATCACAAACCCAACACTTCCAAGCATTTAATCCAAAATTAATAGACATTTTTTTCTTGTGATGTTCACAGTATGGGCAATGAAAAAGAAATTCACTATTGGACCTCCGACAATCCCCTAGTATTTCTTTCATGATTCTTAACTTTTCTTCCATTCTTCCTCCGATGTATATAATGTATCTCGGAAAGTTCGATTTGTCAAGTATTTTTTTTTATTTTATTCTGGTTCGAATTCTGCTTTAAGTGGGTGACCGTATTGCACGGAAGTTTGGTTTACCATGTGTGCTTTTGTTTCAGCAATCTCTTTTGAATATACACCAGCTACGCCCCTGCCTTTATTGTGTACATCAAGCATTATCGCCTGTGCTGCTGCTGACGGGTGGTGGAAAATTTGTTCCAATACTAGAACCACAAAATCCATCGGTGTATAATCATCGTTATAAAATACCACTTTGAATTTTTTTGGAGGCTCCACTTTCTGCTTTTGTTTGTCCAGAAGTTTTACATTATCTTTCTTTTGTTCTTTACTCATCGCACAACCCTCCCATCTTTATCCCAGCTAAAGCGATAACAACTGAATCTGCTTTGTCATCGGTACCTGGTTTGGGATTTCCATGTCTAGTATAGTATACCTGAAAGTTGCTGTATTTGGCCTCTACGAAGTTGATGACTCTTGTCTTGGTACAAGTACCCCTCTTGGTTACGATACCTACCAATTTTCGTGCTCTATTGGCAGGGATTAAGACGGGATGGATGTTTAAACTCTTTATCACCATGTAAGAACACATGCCGTTAAATCTTTGAAGACGAGCCATTGTATTTGCTGTGGTTTTTCCACTGGAAAACATCATGAACGGCGCTTCAATAAAAACGTGCTTAAACTCATGCGGAAGTTTTGAAATGTATTCCTCCAGCCTTAGACATCTCGCTTCCAATGTAGATTTTGAATCCATTTTAATATCATCACAGAAAACTAATTCTTCATTATCTTTCATTACAGACAAGCCCACTCGGCTTGTACTTAAGTCTAATCCTAGTATCATAAAAACTCCTTATCATATAATAACATATTAAATGTTATTTGTCAAGTTTTTAATTTTTATTTATTTATCCGCTTGTTTAAGTTTTTCATTTGTTTGAGTTTTTCTAGAGAATCTTTGCTCATACCGTCGGTTCCAGTCTTTCCCTTGAAGGTTCTGTCTTTCTTTCCTTTGGCTGATGATTGTATATCTCTAACGGCGTCATTGGCAGCGTCATTAAATCCTTTGTATCCAAAATTCATGTTATCGACGCCATCGCGATCCCTGTCTGGAAGTAAGTCATTATTTGCCTGATCTATTATGAATGTTAAAGCATCTTCTCCGTTTGGTGCCGCTTCTATTGCCGCAAGAACAGCTTGAACTGTTTGTTTGTCTAAATTTGTTCCATCCGGAGCGTCAACTGGGCCATCCAAATTTTGCCCCATAAGAGCTAGCATTGCTCCCATGACTAATGAGGAAATCGCTCCTTCTTCAAGTTGCTCCTGTTCTTTGAGAACACCTTCCATCTCTTCCTTTATAATCTGCTTTACTTGTTGTGTTGTTAATTTCATTTTTTTGATTTCCTTATATGTCTAGTTTAAGTTTGAAAGTATATTGATTTTCTTCTGTTTTTCGGACAGGTGTAGCCACTTTGGCTATGCCAATAAGATTTTTGTCCTTATCATAAATAGCTACCTTGGAGATATAAGTCACTTTTTTAAATTCTGGTTTTTCATCTACGAAGTCAGAATATACAATGTTTTTTATTTCTTTGGGTGTTTCATAATATTTCAAACTTCCCGAGGCATATGCTTGAGCAGTTGAGCTTGAAATAAATGTTGGATTATTTGAATAATTTAACTGGGAATATCTTGCGTGTGCAAACATCGTCATTGTTTGAATGTGAGTTGTTCCGCTGTACTCCATTAGAAAACTAGAAGAAAGAGATGTTAGCGATTGGGACTTGCCATCGTTAGCGCCGTAATTAAAATAAATCCATTTTGAGGAGTCACTAATGTCATAATCAATCGTATCCGGATTTAGAGACCATGAGCCCGTCAGGGCAACGAACCCCTCGTTGTATAATACAACCCCAGCAACCGAGCCAGAACCTGTCGATCCTACGGGACCAACTTGCACCAGTTCACCATTATAATTTCTATCTTGTAGTTCTCCAATGAGCGTACCAGACATGTAAAATTTTAAGTTTACGGTGCCTTTTTTTATCGAAGATCCATAAAGAATGGAGGGTATCGAAATCAAGTTGACCGTTTGTGTAGCTTTATCTCCAAAGGATGAAGAATATTGATAATGTGGCGATAAATAAGAGTAATAATTGAAAACATTTTGCAAGGCACTGACGAATGGTCTCGTCGCAGAATTGTAAAAATTTCTAGAAATACTAGCTGACATTCTGTAAGAGGATGTTATCACCGATTCAAATTGGAGGCTATTAAAAGCAGACCCAGTAATTGTTTTGAACGATGTTCTCATTCCGTCTTTTATAAGAAAAGGGTAAATGTAGTTATTTGCTGGTCGGTCGATGTTATATTCATAAAGTGAAATATAACCCACAGGTACATCCAAGCTATTCGCAGAATTAATTCCCGGAACATTTGGTCTGTTATTTATGTAGATAGATCCACTCTGAGTATAAAAACTATACTGTGGATACGCTTCGATCGTATTTGTGAACAGATCATCTTCAGAAAATTTGAAGATAGCCATTTCTAGTAGTCCAAGCGAACCCTGATAGTGAATTCAGTATCAGAACTCTTCTTGAGAGGCTCGCTTAGCTTAGCAGTTGCATACAGCTCATTGTTATCGCCGTAGAGTCCAACTGTTGTTATATAAGAAACCGGTTGATCCGAAGCTTGAGTTTTAACTCTGATTTTACTCTCAGAAAGATAGGTTGGATTTGTAGAGTAGTTAAACTCATTGTGATTGACTCGACAGAAATAAATTGAAGAGTTTAATTCAACAGTGTTGTTGAATTGTAAATTATACATTCTGGTTCTCAGGTTGTCCGCAGATCCTGTGATAGCGGAACCGGTTAGGACTTGGTTGATTCCCTCAGAGGTACTAGATGGACCGTTCATCAATACGTGTCCAAAACTATTGTTTAAAATACCACCCAAAGCAACATCATTGAAAATAGATGAAGAAAGGACCGCTACTCCGGCTTGATAATATAAAAGACCAACAGGGTAAGATTGATTAAGAGCAAGAACATCGGTTCCTGCACTAGCTGTTGCATAAAGAATACCATAGTCTCCAACCGGAGAATTAACCAAATAGCCGGTTGAACCACTGGCATCGGTTATCCGTAGTCGAGAATTAAAGACCGAACCATCTTCCGTATAAGCAGGGTGAACTCCAAGATCCAACTGGAATGTTCCTTTCTTTATCTCATCTTTCGTAAGGAGTCTTGAGAAATTTAAGAATATAGCGTTATCAATCTTATCGCCGCCTGCCAAAATGTCTCCATCTTCGTCAAATTGCAAAACTGAACCGGTTGCATCGTAACCAACAAGGACTTGCGCCATTTGGTTATAAATGTTAAGCTTTTTAGATAACTGGGTTACCGGAGTCAAAGAGGACTTTGCTCCTACTCCGACCGTTATATCGAAAATGTGGTTTGCCGAGGAACTAAGATAAGGATAGTCGTACACGGATTGGAACATTCCATGTGCGTAATTTTTGATGTTATTTGTTCCGTAAGTACCAGATACAATCGTTCCGGTTAATGGAATTGCTTCATGTAGTAGAGTTCTTGTACTAACTACATCCTTTCCAACGTCTAATGATTTATAAAAACTGTCTGCCATTTTGTCTCTCTTTGTTATACTACGCTTTTAATATAGCGTACGGGAATATCGAATGAGTATCCGGTTTTGACTCCGGTAACTCGAATCATTGCATCTATAAATCTAACTGATCTAGATGTAGTCGCATCATTTTGCAGCATTGTTGTTGTTCCACCAAGTTGTGTGAACAAGTAAGTGCTTGTCATTAAATCTAAAGATGCTTTTATTTTAAATTTAAACATCGTGCCCCGAGGGCCTTTTATTGTTTGACTTCCGTCATTGGTGTTCTCGCCATTATCGACGACACCATCAGCTCTATCAACTGTATAAAATGCAATGTTATCATCATCTATATAATCTGGGGAAATGTTAACACCTTCAGCTGTTACTAGCTTTCCAAAGCGATTATCCATTTGAACTATGTACGCGTCTTCAACCAAATCAGCTGAAAGTCCCTCGGATGGAGAGATTTCTGTTGTATCTAGACCTTGGTCAAAGCGTACGTGGTTACCACCGCTTAAAGAATCACCCAACAAAAACCCTTGAACTAGTGTGTCATTGTTATATGCGACAGCTGTATCTGGTATTCCTGCGGAAGTTGAGTTACCTCCACCTGTGGCACTATCGACTGCGACCATAAAGGCACCGCTAACATGCATTTTTGTATTTGGAGATGCCTGATTGAGCTTTATTATTGGAAGGTATAATAAATTTAAAGATTCGTAAGATACTAAATTGCTTTTCATCGAAGAAGCATTATTTGTAAAAGCTTCAAGAATGGGAGTTTGAAGAATCTCAATGTCATAATAAGAAGACCCACTAGCGTGATTTTTATTATAAAGAGAATAGTTTATCTCTTCATCGCCCAAAGCGAATTTGGTGATCTGGAAGGATCCATCTCCCTTGGATAAAGTCTTTCTTCCCAAGTCTGTTAGAACTGCATCGAGGATTATGTCGCCGCTGTTATCTAAAAATGCCATATCTTTCTCCTAAAGTATCATAATAAATAGAGTTTTACTCTAAATCTTCTTTTGTTTTCTTTTTTGATAAATTAAATTTAATATTGAAATCAATAATTTTTCCACTATCAGTTGATTTAACTCTTATTTTAAACTTTCTTCCCCAAATGCCATGATTTGCAAAACCCAAAGATAAAACATTAAGTTTATTTTTGAAAGTCTCCATATTATCAACATTATTTCTAGTATCATCAAATACAGATTGCTGGAAGGCTGGTTTTATTTGAATCAACCTTTTAAAAGTTCTATTTAAATAGTTTTTCTCTTTGTTAAAGTCGTAAACTGCGACAGAAATCTTAGAATCATCTGAGTCTTTTAAAAGCTCTACCTCGTAGATTGGTGTGGGATTCGATGGATCTAGCGAAGTACTTAAACTACGAAAAATATAATAATACTTTGTGTTGGGTAAAACATAATCCCTAAAGGATACTGATGTAGAATTCATTGAGTTTTGGACGTCCATTAATTTTTGATCGGCGAAGTCTTGGTAAGAAGTTGGTTTTTTGTCTATGCGAAACACTTCAAAAACTCCCTGCTGTGCAGAATACTCGTATTTCGTATCATTTTCGGAATCACTAGAATCGGTGTTGTTTACTCTTATCGGTTTCAAATATTCCGTTCCGACTCTTAAATCTAAGTAGATCCCTACCTCATTTTTAGAATTTGACTTATTAAAAAACATAGCAGCCGGTGATAACTGAGGGGTCGGCTTGACCGTGACAGACTGTGTCAACAATTCTAACTCGACCATTTTAAATGAAGGAGATGATTTTATGGTAAATTCTGCTTGGTAATTTTCTGTATCGACTTCGTAATCTGTTAGTTGGTATTTTGTACCATAAATCACCGATACTGTCTTGACTCTATAGGAGTAGCTTGTATCTTTTTTAATTTGCGTATCTATAATTTGATAGATTTCTTTATTCGCTGGTAAGAAATAAGTTTGTAGTGGGATTGTTCCTGCTGTTCCTAGGTATTTCTCTACTTTGAAGAAAATGTTTTCCACTTTACACTTTTCCTCGTTAAAAACTTGTTCATAACTCTTCACAAGTTCATAAGATTTACCTCTGATGAAATTTCGAAACAAATCTTTTTTGAAATTATTTACCATAGCGCTTTTGTTTAACTTAGTATCTTTGAGGACAATTAAGCTAGTTTCGTCGAAAGAGCTATCAATTTCCTCTAGAAGGTCCAACAAATCAGTTACTGGCAGTGACAAAGTTTCTAAATCACCAGAAGTGTTGACATTAAAATTCAACGCAGATGTGGTTCGCCCCAGAGATGAATTTATTAGTGATTCTTGATAATTTATTCCCTTGAGATAACTCATCACAACATCGTCGTCTAACTTGTTAAAAACGATTTTATTGTAATAAGGAAAATCTTTAAGGTTTACAAAATCTCGTGAGTCGTGATAATCTCCGATTATAATCTTTTTAAGTCTGTTTGTGCCAGCTGATGTTCTGGGAACGAGAGAAGCCTGTCGGCGGTTTATATTATCGAAAAAGTTTTTATTAATCTTATTAGCAACCAACACTTTAGATTCAGAATATTTCTCATTGTTCTCGTTTACAAACTCTAGATAAAAGTTTGGCATTTGAAGTTCTACTTCTTTTTCGATGATTCTCTCATACGAATCAGATGTGTAGTTGAAAATGCTTTTAACCTCGTAGAACTGGTTTAGCCCTTTTTCGATGACATCATTATTTGGTTTCACAGGAACAGAAACATCACAATTGTGATATTCAAACTGTCCAAAGTTGGCAAACAGGGAATAAATTAACTTTAAAGAGTTACTAGGAAAAGAAAATTTTACCTTTTGAGAATATTCCAATGTATCAAAATTATAATTCAAGTCTTTGAATTTAATTGACTGTTTAATCATTTTATAATGATGTCTTAGAGGATCTTCTGATTCATTTTTTATTATTTTTTTCTTGGTCATTAATATCTCCCTATCGGTCGGTCGGTTTGTCTGCGGGTTTGAGATGTTGATACTGGTTCGCTTACTGTGATTGTTTCGTTGGTTTGGGAAACTATATTGGAATTGGTGTATTCATAAGTTGCGACATCTTGGAGACTGTTGTTTGTCACAAGGTTATTGAATTGACGTTGTGGTTTCACACCTAGATTCCTATCGGAAATGATAAAAATCTTATCTACAACATTGGCCGCTTTTGAAACATCTACATTTAGCCCCATTGAGCTATTCGAGTATTGCATCATTCTGCAGACAACAGGGCCAGAGATTTTTTGAAATTTAGATAAATCTAGCGGTTCCCAGATTGGATTTGAAAGATCAGGGTAACCATTTGATGTATTCCCGTATCCTTTCAAATATTGAACCTCTTGCACTCCTATAAAGTTTAAATTGACTATATTTCTAGTCTCCGGTGAAGAAATTGCATCTATACTGGAGTTTAATAAAGCGTTGTTTGTAGAAGATAGTTTCGACCCTAATAGCGCTTTTACTTGTATTGGGAGATTAAGGCACTCTTGTGCGCTTAAAGTATATTTCGGGGTACTGATATCAAAATCTTGCTGCTGTAAGATTCTAGAATTAAGATTCATGTTTAAATCTTTTAATTTTAATACAGACAGGAGCTTAACTGGTGGTTCGTTTTCCGAGGAATTGTTTTCCGCGTATGTAGATTGAGTTGCTGTTTGCCCTATAACATTTCCAATCGGAATGAACTGCTCTTCAACATCAGTTGTATCATTGCTCGTTATTTTCTTGATGCTAAACTTATTTTTCTTCTTTGATAAGGCTTTGTTGCGAATTAATTTGTTTGTCTCTTGTATATTAATGTTCTCGATCCTTGTGGTGTCTTGAGAAACATCAGACGAAGAAATACTTATCGGGCTTAAAAACTGGGTCGAATTAATTGAAATGTTACTCAGTGCATCTACAACTGCTGGTTGTAGTGAGGCATTTTCACCAGTGTTAAAATTAGGTGTTGACGAAAAGAATTTAGATATTTCCTGTTGGATTCTACCAGAGAACTGCTGTTTGGTATAAGACTTTAGTCCTTTTTTAAATTCATTGTCTAGATAATTTATTCGATTAAAATTATCCGAAGGGGTAAAGATCTCATCGAAAGTTCTATCGACTGTTATTCTATTTGTAGAAAAGTTGCTCTTCAAACTGAACCTTCCGACTTTGTTTTGATTCTTTTTATCATCATAGTCTAAATTATTAAATAATTGAAACCGGAGAGTTTCATACATCTCGACAAATCTTTTAGTATCTGATACTGTGGAGTTTTTGGGAGACACAAGACTGTACAGGTTATCAATCATTTGGATTTGATCAGAAATAGAGACTTCATCGATATAGGAATAATAAGTTACATAGTTTTTAATTATTACATTCAAATCGGCCGGTGGATAAGTTTCTATTTTTGATACATTGTTTTCATAATCATAATTTGACTTTCGTCTCTTAAACTCATAATAAGATTTAAGGTTACTTAAATCAAACACCATGGTATTGTTAATGCTCTCAATCAGATCGAGCGTTGGATCATAAAATTGCATTGTCACAGTATATCGATAACTGCCGGGATCAGTGTGGCGTTTTGAAAAATCCGTAAAGCTAAAGCTTCTCATGGGTACGCCCATTAAGAACAGTTCCTTGATTTCTGATAATGTGTTCTCTTGGGTTACTTGTTGTCTGTAAATCTTTTTTGGATTCATACTAGGCACACTTGTGGATGATGGGAGATCATCTAAGACCACCACACGCTCGTTCATAATCTTTACTTTGGTGAAGTTTGTAATAACACCTGAAAAATCATCGTAGGAGTTGATCAAATTTTTCACTTCTATAATTCTCTTTACGTTTCCTTTTCGATCAGTATCCACTCTTTGTTTTTGAACTATCATGCTTTTGATCATAAATTTATTTATTATTTCCTCAAAAAGTGATTTGCTAGCGTTAAACAGGAATTTTCCATATTTTGTATTGTTCATCAGAACGTTTCGGATATCAACCGAAAACATGCCTGTAAGATTTGTATCTTCATCTATACTTATTTTAAGTGTGGTGAATGGTGTGGATTTTATCTTCTCAAATCCAGATGGTCGTTGTATTTTTGATGTTAAGTTTTTTATTTTAAAGTTCTTGATAACTTGCGGAGTTAAAACAGGATGATTCTCTGATGTGTGGGAGGAACCTGCCATGTATTTTCCGGAATGTTCATGAACCGGACCAGACCAGAGAGTTCCAGTGGGTAATCTAAAGATTGTTGTCTTGTCGGCAATTTTAAAATTGTTAATAATTTTTTCTGATTTAATCGGTCCGAAATCCCTTACAACATCATCAATGTAGCAAAATGCAAAAATTGTTAAATTAGCCAAAGTGTTAGAATATCTCTCTTTAAAAATGTGATTGTAATTGACACTATCACCATCGGGCACTTTATCTTTAACTGCCAGAGACTTTCTAAAATTAGCTAGAGATTTATCCAGAGGGCTAATACTACCATTTGTTAATTCTGTGATCATAGATGGGTCGGTTAGACAAATCAGTCCAACATTAACAACAGGAGACATAATGGGGTCTGATGACCAGATATACCCTTCATTATCCAAAGCATCTTTCACATTAACAGTGACTGACATCTCAAACATGTCTTTGTTATAATCGGTCAACTTTATCTGTTTTATAAACGCATTCGGTAGGTTTTCCAATCCAACTAATTCATTGGCCATTTAACACTCCTCCAGATCATCAGGATTAACTTGTGATCCATAAAAATTAACATCTAGGTCATCTCGGTCTGGGCATTTTATTTCTAAATCCAAAAAGATGTTTTTCTGTTCCAGTTCTTTAGTTCCGGAGCAAATGTCCTCTTCTGGGATTGAACCATCCACCTGAAGATCTAAATAATATTCTACGAAATCAGGCGTGATTTCTTGATTGTTTACCACTTCGTCTACTAACATATCATTTTCAATTTGAATGTCCTGTTCAAAAAACTTGAGTTGTTTTTCTAGTTTTATCTCGTCTTGTTCATATAGGTAGACTTCTATCTCAAAAGAATCTTTATAAATGAACCCATTTGTCTCCAAGATACTCATCAGCATTTGTTCTTCATCAATCCTTATAAACGTACCGTCAGGCTTGACAACATTGGGTATCTGTCGTGAAAATAATAGACCGTCAGCTGTTGATCCGTTATTGTCTACATTGTCAACGGTCATCGTATATTCAATTACATTCTCGATTTGTGGTATTTGAAGCAAAGCCTCGGTTGAGGAAGATA
>Ga0315321_10002472_pt1 | contig 14319 bp, 11 predicted proteins | sample M180m21515metaG_FD_203464 | JGI IMG/M metagenome (GOLD analysis project Ga0315321, IMG submission 203464) | Ammonia-oxidizing marine archaeal communities from Monterey Bay, California, United States - M1 80m 21515 | ecosystem: Environmental > Aquatic > Marine > Intertidal zone | place: USA... | reverse complement strand
CGGATGCCGACACGGATGCAGATGTGGACAAGCGGGTCGTGGCCTACTTCACCGAGTGGTCGGTCTACGACCGGGACTACCATGTGTGGGACATTCCCGTCGATCATCTCACCCACATCAACTACGCCTTCTCCAATGCGACCACCTCGGGCGGATGTGAGATCTACGACAGCTGGGCCGCCCTCGATAAGGACGGCGGCAACTACTACCTCCTCGAAGACCTTCGAGACGCCAACCCCCATCTCAAGACCCTCATCAGCCTCGGTGGCTGGTCGCTGTCGGGCCAGTTTTCCGACATCGCGCTGACGGAATCCTCGCGGGCCGCCTTTGTGTCCGACTGCGTGGACTTCATGGAGCTGTACGGTTTCGACGGCATCGATGTGGACTGGGAGTACCCGGTCGGTGGTGGGCTGGAAAGCAACACCGCCCGTCCCCAAGACAAGGAAAACTACACCCTGCTGCTGCAGGACTTCCGAGACGAGCTGGACTCCCGAGGCAGCTACCTGCTGACAATTGCGGCCCCGGCCGGCCCGACCACCATCGAGAACCTCGAGCTCCAAGAGCTGAGCGGCATCCTCGACTGGGTCAACCTGATGTCCTACGACCTGCACGGCAGCTGGGACGCCACCACCGGCTTCCACGCCCCCCTCTACGCGGCCTCAGACTCCAGCTTTTCGTCCGAGGCCTCCATGAACATCGACGCGGCCGTGCAGACCTACCTGGCCGCGGGCATGCCCCCGGACCAGCTCGTGCTGGGGGTCCCCTTTTACGGGCGGGGCTACGCAAGCGTCGACAGCGCCGACGGCAGCTTCTCCGACTTTTCAGGCCTTCCAACCGGCACCTGGTCCGGTGAAGCCGGTGTCTTCGACTACTGGGACCTCCAGACCAACTACGTGGGCCAGGGCGACTGGACGCGCCACTGGCATGCCGAGTCGATGGTGCCGTGGCTGTACAGCCCGAGCCAGCAGGTGATGATCAGCTACGACGACGCCGAGTCCGTTCAGGCGAAGATCGACTACATCGTCGACCTCGACCTCGGCGGGATGATGTTCTGGGAGCTGTCGGGCGACACCCGCACCAATGAGCTCACCGGTGTGATTGCCGAGGGCCTGCGTCCCTGAGTCTGCGCGTTCACCTACGGACAGGCGGTGGGCGCCGCGCATTCGCCCCAGTCCCGTGCGGGCTGACCAGCCTGACCCCATGTCGATTGACACTTGAGCGGTCGCGGACGGTAGCCTTGCGTGGTGACTATCACTCCCTCCTCCAGCGTTGCTTGCCACGAGTGCGACCTGTTGGTTCGGGTGCCCCCGCTGAAGCCTCGTCAGCACGCCCACTGTCCGCGGTGCAACCACCTGCTGACCGCCAAGCGGCCCGGCGCCCCGGCTCGGCTCCTCGCCTACTCCCTCACGGCTCAGATGTTTCTGGTCCTCGGAAACGCGTTCCCGTTCATCACTCTAAATGCGCGCGGGCTGGAGCAAGAGGTCACTCTGATCGGCAGTGTTGCAGTCCTGTTTACCGAAGACCACCGGCTGCTTGCCGCCATCGTGTTTGCGTCCATCGTGTTGGTTCCAGCCGTGCTGCTGGGGTGCGTCGCCTACGTGTCGCTGTCGATTCAGATCGGACGACTGCTTCCCGCAGCGCGCACCTGTTTGCGCTGGTCGATTGCGCTGGCGCCCTGGAACATGGCCGAGATCTTTTTGGTGGGCATCCTCATCAGCTTCATCAAGATTGTCGACCTCGCCGATGTAGAGCTGGGGCTGTCGTTTTGGGCTTACACCTTGTTCACGCTTGGCGTGGTGCTCTGCACCCTCAACTTCGATCGGCGGGAGCTGTGGACTCAGCTCGATGGACTGGGCGGGATGTCGGGAATGCGCGATGTCTGAGTACACCGCCACCGCGAAGGGCGTGCAGGGCTGCCCGATCTGCACCATGGTGCTCCCTCTCGGCACCTCCCACTGCTCACGATGCGGCACCCATGGTCATCCCGTCCATAGGGGAGCGGGCGGATGGAGCCCGAGCCTGCAAAAGACGTGGGCATGGCTCATCACCGCGGTGCTGCTGTACCTGCCTGCCAACTTCCTTCCCATCATGTACACCAGCAAGTGGGGCAACCCCAAGGGCAGCACCATCATCGGCGGTGTGGTGACGTTGTGGCACCACGGCTCGTACCCCATCGCCACCATCATCTTCGTGGCCAGTGTTCTGGTGCCGGTCGGCAAGATTCTCATCTTGGTGTGGCTGTGCCTCAGTGTGCAGCTGCGGTGGGTCTCCGAAGTTCAGAAAAAGACTGAGTTCTACCGCCTCACCGAGCTTGTCGGCCGATGGTCGATGGTCGATGTCTTCGTTGTGGGTGTGCTCGTGGCGCTGATTCAGTTCGGGAACATTATGGCCATTGTGCCCGGTCCTGCTGCACTTGCCTTCGCCGGGATGGTATTTACCACCATGCTTGCCGCGGGCTCCTTTGACCCCCGCTTGCTGTGGGCACAAAAGGCGTCATGAGCGAGGAGACACCCCCAGATCCCGCCGCCGATCAGGCCCCCGAGGCCACGGTTTCCGTTGTCAATCGCTGGAGTCCGGTCTGGCTGGTGCCGCTGGTGGCGTTCGGGATCGCGGTCTGGATGGTGTGGCAGCACTACGTGGGACAGGGGCCCCTAGTGGAGATTCACTTCGAAGACGGCGAAGGAATCAAGCCCGGCAAGACCCGCATCCGCACTAAAAACGTCGAAATCGGCGAGGTGCTCAGCATGAGCCTCTCCGACGACGCCGAGACGGTGATTCTGTCGGCGCGCATCCGCGAGGAAAACGCCCACCTTCTCCGTCTGGACTCCTCTTTCTGGATTGTTCGACCGCGGGTCAACGCCCTGAGTGTGTCTGGCCTCGGCACGCTGCTGTCGGGCGCCTACATCGAGATGTCGCCGGGCGTCGGCGAGGGCATTCCGCGCCGCAACTTCGATGGCTTTGACGGCCTCAATGCGCCGCCCGAGACACCCATCGGCACCCCCGGCCTCCACCTGACCTTGGAGAGCACGGCGGGCAAGCACCTCGAAGAAGGCACTACGCTGATGTTTGGCGGCATGGAGGCCGGCAAGATCGAGGACGTGCAGTTCGACCTGGAGCGCCGTCGCACCCGCTACGACGCCTTTATCGTGGCCCCCTACGACCAGCTCATCACCTCCAACACGCGCTTTTGGTTCAACAGCGGGGTCGCGGTGGAGGTCACGTCCGAGGGCGCTCGTCTGGAGTTTGAGACCCTGGAGACCATCGCTTCGGGTGGGATCTCCTTTGGGGTCCCCGAGGGGAAGGAGCCCGGCGAGCCCATCACCACCGCCCACACGGTCTTCGAGGTCTACCCCCGCGAGGGTGCCATCAACGAGCGCATCTACAGCCACTCCTTGGAGTACATCCTGCTTGCGGAGAAGTCGATTCGCGGCCTCCAGCCAGGCGCACCTGTGGAGTACCGGGGGGTCAAGGTCGGCGAGGTATTGCGAACCGACATCGACTACAGCGAGGAGGGCGTGCTGCTGCTGGAGCCCAGCGCGCGGATTCCGATCCTCTTCAAGGTGGAGCCGGGTCGTCTTGGCTACGCCGACTCCGACGAAGACAAGGTCGTCGCCGAGGCCCGCATTCTCGAGCTCATCCGCACGGGCTTGCATGGTGAGATCAAGGTCACCAACTTCGTTACAGGTGCCAAGGTCATCGAGCTCCAGCACCGACGGGTGCCCTCCAAGCGGCTGTCCTCCTTTTCGGGCTACACAGTCATTCCCGCGACAGAGGGGCGAGTGGACCAGCTCTTGGTGCTGCTTGAGAAGACGGCGCGAAAGGTCAACGCGATTCCGCTCGACGAGGTCACCGACGAGGCGCTGGCGACCTTGGACAAGGCCCAAGCCACCCTCGAAGGCTACGAGGGCCTGGCGAGCCACTACTCCGCAGGCTCCGAGCCCCACCGCGAGCTGGTGCGCAGCCTGAACACATTGGAGCGGACTCTGGCTGAGGTGACTCCATTGGTGCGCCAGCTTCGAGAGCAGCCCAATGCCATCCTGGTCGGTCCTCGTGGTGGACCCGACGCTGAGCCCACAGGGGCCGAGCCATGAAGACCCAGTTCCTTGCCGTCGCCGCATTGCTGGTGGGCTGTCGAAAGCCGCCGGCCATCGAGAACCACTACTACTCGCTGGTGCTCGAAGCCTCCGAGGACCGACCCATCGCCGAGCGCGACGCTCCGAAGGCCCGGATTGACCTCGTGGAGGTCACTCTGCCCGACTTTCTAAGGTCGCGTAGCCTGGTGTTGCAGGTCAACACCAACGAGATCCGCCACGCCAGCACCCACCACTGGGGGGAGCCTCTCGACGTATCGGTGGGCAAGGTACTCGCGTGGGACCTCGCCGCGGCGCTTCCGTCGCTCGACATCGCGCCGAGCCATGGCCGCGGGGCCGACTGCACCCTCTTTCTGGAGCTCGATCGCTTCCACGCTACCGGCGACTCGCGGGTGCTTGTGAGCGGCCGCTACACATTTGTGCAGGGCGACCAGATACACCGGCAGGAATTCGACGTCACGCAGGTGCAGCATGGCGACGGCTACACCAACGCCGTGAAGACGATGCGCCGGGCGGTGCGCGCGCTGAGCGAGGAGCTGAGTCCTGTGCTGGCGACGTGTACGCGGGCGACCGCGGAGTAGCTGGCGAGCGGGGTCGCCGTCTCGCCAATGGAGTCCACGTGTCGACCGAACAGCCTGCCAATCCTCTCCACGGCGTAACCCTCAAGGTCCTGCTGGAGACCCTCGTGCAGCGGTATGGCTGGGATGGCCTCTCAGACCGCTTTGGGTGGCGGTGCTTTGCCTCTGACCCCTCCATCCGGTCGAGTCTGAAGTTCCTTCGGAAGACACCCTGGGCCCGCGCAAAGATGGAGCGTCTGTACATTGCCGACGCAAAGACCCGTGAGAAGAAGCGACGGCGAAATGCGATGCGGGCGGCTCGACGGGCCTACAAAGCGACGGTCGAGGCTGCCGAGGAATAGGGGTCCGGTCAGGGCGCGGTCACCCGAAAGCCGAAGTGGTTGTTGCCGCGCTGGGGAAAGTCGTAGCCCCGGCCCCACGCTGTGATGGTGGCGGTGTGGTAGTTCCACGAGCCCCCGCGCCGCACCCTGTAGGTGGACTCCTCGCCTTCCACCCACTCCGCGGAGCCACTGGCTGTTTCGGGGTCGATGCCTGCGGTGTTGATGGGGTCCAGACTCCCGTCTGTGGCCTCATAATAGGGGGCCCCGCCGTACCAGTCCGCGACCCACTCCCACGCGTTGCCCGACATCTCGTACAGACCGCATGGGTTGGGAGGGTAGGTCTTCACGGCGACCACATGGCCATCATGGTTGGCCACATTGGGCACATCGCCGTTCCAGTTGGCTTCGGTGGCCACGGCCAGTCCGCTGGCGGTGGCATACTCGGCGCTGTGCCCCCCATCTGCATCGCAGCCCGCGGCATACTCCCACTGCGCTTCTGTGGGCAGCGCCCAGTCGTAGAAGTCCGCGAAGGCTGCCGCGCCGTACCACTTCACCCAGGTGACCGGCCAGTTTGCCTTGTCGGTGTCGACCAGGGAAAAGCCGTTGCTGGCGGTGTAGGTGAGCCACGACCGGTTGTCGGCATGCTCCACGCCCCCCTCACTCGACACGCCGCCTGCATCCGAAAGCTGGACCAGCGGCTGGTCTGCCCAGTCGCTGCTTGCCGATCCGTACACCCAGTCATGGGTGACCTCCGAGCCATCGGGCCAGCGCTCCGTCACCGCGACGACCTCAAGCAGACCCTGGGCGTCTGCTTGCTGGAGAAACGCGAGGTAGTCGGTGTTGGTGACCTCGGTGGCCGAAATCGAAAACGCGCTCAGCGACACCACATGGGTGGGCGCACTGCCGGGGTCGGCGCCGGGAACGGTGGTGGACGACACCCCCATGAAGAACTCACCTGCCTCCAGGTCGACAAGCTCAAGTGACACCTCGGCGCCGGTCTCTCCGGAGTCGTCGGCGGGGTCGGTCGCGGGGGGGCTTGTCGCCGTCTTCCCCGAGCTGCCGGCACATCCCGCCAACACCACACACGCACTCCACCGGGACCACGAGCGTGTCATTGTGCGCATATCGACTTCCTTGGGAATAGAGCTCTATAACGGTCATCTGCTGTGCCTCTGCCTTTCTCGGCCCCCGCGAATTGCGACGAAAGCGTCCACGCAGGCTTGTGGAGGCCAGCAAAAGGAGAAGCCGACCGCGAAACAGGTCGAGACGGTTCTTCATGGGGCGACTCTCGCTTGGTTGGCGGGAGGTTTGGTCGTGGATGGTCGAGCGCACGTGCGCTGTCGAGATGGATTGACGACAGGCTATGTTGGCCGCTCCACGCAACGTGGCCGAGTGGAGCAGAGGAGAGCGGATGAAGCGGTGGATGCTTGGCTGTGTCTCGCTGACGGGGGTGGTGGCGTGCAACTCCAATGCACCGCCGCTGCCCACAGCCGCCGAGACCTGCGCGCGGCACCATCTCGACGAGGCTGAGTGTGCCGCCAAGGTGCGGTCCTTCCTGGCGCCTGTCGATCCCATCGATGGCAAGGAGCTGGAGTGGCGGTTTCTGCGGGGGTCCCTGCGGCGGGCGGGGTGGCGTCCGATGCGGGTGGTGGACTGGGTCCAGAGCAGGGCCCACGAGGTCACCCCGGTGGAGGTCGAAGCCTTGATGCCTGGCGCGGAGGTGACGGTGGGCGATGAGGTCGCTCTGGCCGTGGACGCTCCCACCGGACTCACCACCACCTTCGCAGTCCCTCCCGAGCACCCCGACTCCGAGCTGCTGTTTGAGGTGTTGGGAGGGTTCATGGCCCGCGCCGTCCCCAAGTCGGGCCCAGCAGCCCAGCTGAAGACCATCCGGAATCCCGATGACCACACCGTGGAGGTGGTCCGTGTGCGTCGCATCGTGCGCTGGTTTCCGGGGTCGGCCCAAGAGATGGCTCTCGTGCAGGCCCGCCTGGAGGACCCCGGCGTGCAGGTCGGTGACGAGCTGCTGTTGCCCCTCAGCGACCCGCCGTCCGATCGGGTGGCCAGTGGCGTGAAGCACTGGCTGGCCAGCTTCTCGGTTTCCAAGCGAAAGCGGCTTCCAGCGTCCATGGTCGACTTGCACCGCCTGCAAGACCCGGCTGCTCCACCCGGAGCGGTCTTGGCCGGTACGGCAACGGTGGCGGTCGAGGGCGCGCTCTGGGGCCCGGTCGAGACCGACGGGGGGGACTGCCTGTCGTATCGGCGAGAGGGCCGCGTGCTTCTCACCGCCCGTCACGCCGAGCTGCGCACGGACCTCGACGGTCGGCCGAGCTGGGCTCTCCAGCTGCACTTCATGCCCGACAACACACTCGACTACGCCTACTTCGCCGACCACCGTGGGCACTGGGAGAAGCCTGTGGCCACCGTGGCCCACCTGGAACGCACCGACACCACCCTCCAGGCCCTGCTCACTCTGCAGACCGAGCAGCTGGGTCCGGTGACTCTCGACGTCCAGCTCGACTGCGCCCCCGCGCTCACTCCGGCTCAGGCGCCGGGGTCCATCGTCGAGCTGGTGTCCAGCCACACCGACTTGCCCGTGGTCCGTCACCCCACCGCCCGGGACCCCACCGCCCGGGACCCCAAGGGCATCCATCGGGCTGTGGAGGTGGTCGTGCTGGAGGATGAGGCGCCAGAGCTCCGAGACCGTCTCCGGACCGTGCTTCCCAGCGGGTGGCACGCCTACATCGGCCCGAAGCGGCTGGCAGAGAGCGGTCGTCAAGTGGCTGTGGTCGTGGCGCCAGCCGGCAAGCCGAGCGACCTCGTCCGCCTTGCCGAGGTCACGCCGGACCCCACCTCGACGCCCACCGCGCAGGTCGCGCATGTCGTGGATGAGCTTGATGCCCGCTACGGTCTGGTCATCGACCGGGCCAGCTTGTCCCACCTCGACGCCCACTTTGTCCGTCCGCCCGTCGATCCCGACGAGCAGGCCGCGGTGATGGCTGCCCTGCAACGCTTCTGCCCCACGGTGGAAGAGCCGGTCGTCCGCTTTGCAGGCGACGCATTTTCCTGTCGGTGGGACTGAATGTTGGCCTTGGTGCTGAGCGCGGCTCCGGGTGCACCTCGCGTCAGGCGCTGAGCTTGTCGTCCAAGTACCGGTCCTGGCCGGTCGTCTGGCAACCCCACTGTGGGTCAAGCCGGCGAGGGAGGGAGGCTGAAAGCGGCGGTGGTATGTGACTGATGGCGGGGCACAGAGGGCTTGGGGCGTGCGCGCTCAAGAGGCCCCTTTGCGTCTGGTCAGCTCGCCGCGACGAGGGTACTTCTGGAGCGTGTCCCGAAGCCAGTGCCATGTCCTGCTTGTCTGTGCCGCGAGCCCCGTGCTGATCGCGGCTGAACCGCTGGTCGAAGGTCGCCGCCGGGTGTGGTCGCAGGTCGAGCGCAGTCCTCTCGCTTCTGATGTGACCACCACGTCGCTCACCGGCCGGCTGTTCTACGAAGATCACCGGCAGCTTGGGCGTCACACGACTCGCCGAGACCCCGACGGCAAGCCCGGGCGGCGACCGAAACAGCGCACTCAACGCCACCAGCGCTACCTCGCCGCTCACCTCATGACTGTGGAGATGTACGAGGTCGACGACGCAAGGGGGCGTGGCTGCGTCCCGCTGGCTTGGGTTGGAACGGCAGCGGTAGGTCCGGACGGCACCTTCTCTGCGGAGGTGCCCGCGAACGACTCGTGTGCTGCAGAGTCGGAGTCGGAGCCTCGCTATGTGCTCGCGGCCCACACCAGCCACTGCGAAGGCGACCTCTGCTTTTATGTGGGGCGGCGGGTGGAAGACGCCTACACCTTGTGGTTCGGAGTGGGCAGTCCATTCGCAGGACCCACGATGCCCGACTTGGTGTTCCTTCCAGCGCGCGGCCCTCGCCTCAGCGTCGAGGCGCAAGCTGCCAACCACCATGCCTCGCTGGTCGATGTGGTGGTCGCCTTCCACGTGGAAGCGGACATCCCCTTCCGCCGCGAGGAGTTCGGTGCTGTCACGGTGCGCTATCCCTCGCCCTACTCCGACGGGAGGGCCACCCGGGCCGACCTCATCGATGCCAACAACCAAGGCTGGCCAAAGGGCGGCCTGATACTGCATGAATACGGCCACATCGTGCATCGGCGTGCCTGGGGCGGCGACTACGCAGGCTATCCCACTCCCATCCAGCGCTGGAACGGAAAGTCCCACTCCCGGGAAGTCCCATTCATTGCCTTGAAGGAGGGGTGGGCCAACTTCACCGCAGCCTATGTGACCGGTCGGTGCTTCCGTTCCGGCTACGACACCGCCAACACCTTGGTGAGCCTGCAGAGAGAGGTCAATGGGATCCACTTTCCCCAGAACCATCACCGTGCCCTGTGTGACTGGGTAGACCGTCAGCCCGACCAGCGACCTGGCACTGCGCGTGGCGACACGATGACCACCGACCTCTACACCCTCTGGCAGACTCTCGATACCACCGACGAGCTGTGGGCGGACCGCGGCCACACGCCGGGACTCAACATGTGCGATCTCGCTGCGACCTATGTTGTGTCGGGCTCCGTGGACGGACGCTGGGCGCGCTTCGATGCCGTCGCCGGTGTATTGGAGACCAACGACATCGCGTGCCCTGGGCTGCGAATGCTCCCCATCACGCAGGTGGCCGTGGACCATCGCCTGAGCCGCTGAGGACTGTCTTCACGATGTCTTTGTAGGGGGACGTGTGGTGTCGGCTGGCCGGGTCCATGTGAAGCGTGCCAGGATGCAGTCCGGTTCTTCCCAACTGTCTGCTTGAGGTGCTCCATGCCTGCCACCGACGCCATCGTGGTCCTGGGCCACGTGCCCGCCGACCCTCAGACCCTCTTCGATGCTTTTCTCGACGCTGCAGCCCATGCTGCAATGACGGGCAGCGGGGCCACCAGTGAAGAAGACGGCCGGTTCTCGGCATGGGGGGGCTACATCACAGGTCGCACAATCGAGACCGACGCACCCCACCGCATTGTGCAGCAATGGCGCACGTCGCAGTTCCCCGAGAACGCCCCCGACAGCCGTCTCGAGATTCGCTTCAGTGCTGTAGATGGTGGCAGCGAGGTCACCTTCGCGCACTCCAACATTCCGGCGGGGCAGGGCGTGTCCTACGAGCAGGGCTGGGTGGACCACTACCTTGAGCCCATGCGGGCCTGGTTTGGCTAAGTCATAGCCGCAGGTCGAGAGGCCCCACTGGTGGCTGGTCGGCGGAGAGCTCGTCTTCGGGCTGGACCGTCGGACTCAGAAGCGCTGATCGTCTTGGAAGGTCGCGAGGGCGACGTCCTTTTCGGTGAAGCGGGCATGGGCCCAGTCGGCGAGCCCTTCGGGGGTGACGGGCAGGCGGTCGATGGTGTAGCGACGAAAGCGGATCTCGACGCGTTCTACCCGGCAGGCAAAGCAGTCCACCAAGGAGGGCACCCGCCCTGGATAGGCGATGGTGACATCGTAGACAGCGTCGAGGTGGTCTCGAAGGCCCTGGACGGTCGCTGCGAATCCCTTGGTCCGGGGAACGAGGGTGTGCTGTGGGACCGGGAGGGACTGGGTCCGCGCGTATTCCTGGGACTTCGCCAGCTTGGCGGGGGTGCGCCGGGTGCCCTCGAGAAAAGACACCACCAGCACGGGAATGTGATTCCGTGCATATCGACTGAACAGGCGCTCGATGTTGGCCTGGTCCCGGGCCCAGTTTCGCGCGACGAAGATGCAGTCCAAGAAGCGCATCCCCCAGCCGGGTCCCGGAACGTACTGCATCATGTCCTTCACGAACCACTTCATGTCGGGCAGGCGGCCCACCTTTGATCCCAGGCACATCAGCACCATCACATCGGCGATGGTCTGGTGGTTGCTGATGAGTAGTGCGTTCTCGCCTTTTGGAAGGGGATCGCCGGTGATGCGAACATCGATGCGATTCTGGGTGTAGGCCATCCACACCCACCATCCCCACACCGCGCTCGCACACGCCCGGTTGAAGGCCCGAAAGGCAGGCTTGGAGATCGGCAGCAGCACGATGCTCAGCATCTGCAGTGGGTTGACGATGAAGACGAGGAAGCCAAAGGACAGCGCGCCCATCGTGAGCCCGGCGAGCGAGCGTAGAAACCAAGGCATAGGGCCCTCGTAGGGCTGTAGATTCACGGAAGAGCGGGCGCAGCAACCTACCCCGACTGCCCGTGGGACACTGCACTCCAATGGATGACCCAGGACAGGCCGGCTCTGTATCCATCGGTCTGTTTCGACCGCCATCCCTCCCGAATAACTGGGCCTGGCGGGGCGGTGGACTCAGTGAGGGAGGTTGGAAAACCGCAGGAATTCATCGTCTTGGTAGGTCGCGGTGGGCACCTCGCAGTCCGAACACCACCGCTTGATGCGGTCGGGCGCAAACAGCTCCGGGGGCATCTGGGTGGATGTCACCTGGTTTGCTTGCGCATACTCCAAGATTGGAGTGTTGTCGGTGACCGCCGGCGCGCCTTGGGTCGCCTGGGCAAGGTCGGTGCCGGCAAATCGCGCGATGAGCTGGTCGGCAGTGGCAAGGTTGATGGCTGCGAGGTCTTCGCCGACCGATGGACGCAGGTCTAGTCGGCGTTGGATGTCATGTGCCGAGACCGGGGGGGCGTTGGGCCCTTGCGCGACCAACACCAGCTCGCGGCGGTCGGCCACAAAGAGGACCGCTTCGGGGAACACATCGACAAATGCGCGGACCAGGGAGCGGGTGGCCTCGGCGGGAATCTGGTAGGCAGGCAGCCACTGACTGACGGCGCCGGTCGGCGACAAGCGGGCGCGGATGTGTTGGTACAGCTCACGGCTATAGAGTGCAGAGACGCCTGCGTAGCCGATTGGAGGAGGCTCCAGCGTGACCAGATCGTAGACGTCATCCTCGTTGGCGAGGACGCGCCGACCGTCATCCACAAACACCCGCACCCTCGGGTCACTCAACACCCCATGGTTGGAGTGCTGGAACCAGTGTGCATGCTCCAGCACCGACTCGGACAGGTCCGCCACGTGCAACGACTCGATGGACGGGTGGAGTGAGACCGCGTGGGTGGTGTTTCCCACCCCAAAACAGATGACCAGGGCGCGCTTGGGGTGCTCCTGAAGCAGCAGCGGGAGGTGGGCCATAAACCGCATGTAGCGCTGGGCGTGGGGGCTGGTGCTCGACATGGGATGGCCGTTTGTCCAGAGTCGGGCGGGGCCGTCCTCGCTGCCTGTGACAATGATGGTCTGGTCGGTGTCTTCGTGGACCGTGAGCACGCCTTCTCGCGCGAGCCGACCCGCGGGGAAGGACGCGTAGAGCGTGGCGTGCTCGGGCTGGGTGACAAACGCCAGGACGCCCACGATGGCGGGGATTCCCACTGCGAGCTGGCCCTTCTTGAGCGTGAGGACCGCCGCAGCGATGGATGCGGTGGCCAGCAGGGCGATGGTGTGCTGGATTCCGAGCGCGGGGAGTGCGATGAACCCGACCGCGATGGCGCCGACGAGGTTTCCGGTGGCGCTTGCGCCGAAGAGCAGTCCGACCTGGCGTCCGACGGTGTCGTCTCGACTCTGAACTGCGGCGTTGGCAAGCGGGAAGCTCATGCCCATTGCAATGGATGGCGCCAACACAAGCCGGGCGGCGCTCGACAGGTTGGCCATGTTCGGCGACAGACGAAGCTGGTCTCGCAACACGGTCTCACTATCGAACAGCGCGAAAGAGGTCAGTACCAGCAGCGCCACTCCGACCTGGGCGATGCCGAACAACAGCGCGGGACGGCGGAACCTGCGGTGGAGCAGGCCAGCCAGGACTGCGCCGGCCCAGAGGCCCACCAACACCACCGCAAGAGTGACGGAGAGCGCTGCTCGGAAGGCGCCCAGCGCACTCGAGAGGAACCGAAACCAGATGACCTCCAGGCCCATCGCGGCGACTCCGCTGAGTCCGAGGGCAGTGGCGAAGCGCCAGGGCAGGGGCCCTGGGGAGTCGGGGGTTGGAGGTGGGGTGGTCGGAGGTGGGGTGGTCGGAGGTGGGGTGGAGGAACGAATGACGAGCGCACCGATGCCAGCGACGATGCCAATGGCGACGGCCACAAGCTGGGTGTGCAGCAAGCCCAGCGCGGGCACCAGCCAGAGGTCTGTGGCCAGCGCACCGAAGGCCGCACCGAGCGTGTTGGCGCCAAACAGCAGACCGATCCGCCAGCCAGTGTCGTCGAGGTGGCCGACCAGGACCCGTCGCGCGAGAATCGAGCCTGTGGCGCCCATCAACGCCGCGGGCACACCCACAATGCCCAGAGTCAGCGCCAGACGATGAGGCAGGTCGGCTGGATGGGACCATCCATTGGCGGCGAGCGCCCACGATGGGGCCCAGCTCATGGACGGAAGACCTACTGCCAGCAGGAGGCCGCAGACCGCGATGCCAAGCTCCAAGAGGCCATAGGCGCGAAGGGCAGGGACCTGCGCGCGGTCGACCCAGCGCCCACCGAGCCACGCTCCGAAGCCGAGACCCGCCATGAATGCGCCCGTCCCGGCAGCGGAGGACTGCATCGTGGAGCCAAAGATGCGTGCGAGCTGGCGAATCCAGGTGACCTGGTAGATCAGCGCGCTCGCGCCAGACAAGAAGAAGAGCGGCAGGACGAGGCGAACGGTTGGCTCCAGTACTGTGGGGGGCCTCGGTTCGTGGCTCCGCAGCTCCCGTTGACGATCGGGCTGCAGACGAGTCGAACATCCGACACCATCCTCTACACCGACCGTGCAGCCGATGATGAGTGGCGGTGCATCGTGGTCTCCGAATCGAGTACTGAGCGGTCGGAAAGACGGCGTCACGACCCCACGTTCCGGTCGAGGAGCGTTCACACTTCTTCATGTTCCGGCAAAGAAACGGCAAGGTGGACGACCTATCCATGGTCCATGGTTGTTCTCCGCTCCGCTCTCGCCGCCCTCTCTCTCCTCACCCTTGCGGCGTTCGTGCGCCTTGTCCCCCATCGAGTGCCGCTCTTCTGGCGTATTGCCTACACCCCCCACGAGCTCGGCCTGGGGATTCACCCCTCTACCGAGACCGCTCTGGACCAGGTGCGTGTCTGCACGCAGCGCCGGTTTCGCCTTCGTTCGGGCTGGCGAAGCGCGGAGAACAACCTGCGGGTAGGCGGCGCCTCCGACAGCCAGCACCTTCACGGTCTGGCTGTTGACCTCACCGTGCCTCATGCTCACCGGGAAGTGCTGTATCTCTGCGCCAAGGAGGCTGGCTTCACGGGCTTTGGCTGGGGCAGCACTTCCACCCACCTCGACCTGGGACGCCCGCGCTGGTGGACCTACGACGACCAAGGACAGGTGC
>Ga0315321_10002471_pt1 | contig 14321 bp, 6 predicted proteins | sample M180m21515metaG_FD_203464 | JGI IMG/M metagenome (GOLD analysis project Ga0315321, IMG submission 203464) | Ammonia-oxidizing marine archaeal communities from Monterey Bay, California, United States - M1 80m 21515 | ecosystem: Environmental > Aquatic > Marine > Intertidal zone | place: USA... | reverse complement strand
GCCGACCCTGTTACTGCTTGGGTTCTTCTTCATGTTCCTGCGCAACGTTCAGTCAGGTAGCGGCAAGGCGATGAGCTTTGGGAAGAACAAAGCCCGGATGCTTACTGAGGCGCAAAATACGCACACCTTTGATGACGTCGCTGGCTGTGATGAGGCGAAGCGAGAGCTCGAAGAGGTGGTTCACTTTCTTAGGGATCCACAAAAGTTTACTCGTCTAGGTGGCAAGCTCCCCAAGGGCGTTTTGCTCATGGGCTCGCCCGGTACGGGCAAGACCTTGCTCGCTAAGGCTGTGGCTGGTGAAGCCAAGGTGCCGTTCTTTACGATCTCAGGATCTGATTTCGTCGAGATGTTCGTAGGGGTCGGCGCCTCTCGTGTTCGAGACCTATTCGAGCAAGCCAAGAAGCATGCCCCATGCATCGTCTTTATCGATGAGATTGATGCGGTGGGTCGTCATCGTGGAGCAGGGCTTGGTGGGGGTCATGATGAGCGAGAACAGACGCTCAACCAGCTGCTGGTCGAGATGGACGGCTTTGAGTCCAATGAGGGCATCATCATTGTGGCGGGTACCAACCGCCCAGACGTGCTTGATCCAGCCCTCTTGCGCCCAGGGCGCTTTGACCGTCGAGTGACGGTCCCGCTGCCCGACCTCAAGGGGCGTGAGGCGATCCTCAAGGTCCACACCAAAGAGGTGCCTCTGGCACCGTCCGTCGAAATTCCGGTGATCGCACGCTCGACTCCCGGATTTTCCGGAGCAGACCTAGCCAACTTGATCAACGAGTCGGCGTTGCTTGCGGCGGTCAACGATGCGCACCGTGTTGAGCCCGAACACATCGAGTCGGCGCGAGACAAAATCACGATGGGCTCAGCTCGCCGCTCGATGGTCATGAGTGATGACCAGCGTCACGCGACGGCTGTTCACGAGTCGGGTCATGCGGTGATCGCGTTCTACACAAAAGGCGCAGACCCGCTTCACAAGGTGACTATTATTCCTCACGGGCGGGCGCTTGGGGTGACCATGCAGTTACCCGAAGAGGATCGCTACTGCATCAACCGGACCGACAGCTTGACCCAGATCAAGGTCTTGCTCGGTGGCTACTTAGCTGAGCGCAAGTACTTCGGTGAGGATGGAACGACCAGTGGGGTGAGCAATGACCTCAAGCGTGTCAAACAGGTTGCGACCCGTATGGTCAGCGAGTTCGGCATGTCGAGCCTTGGTCCTATCTTTTTCGGCGGCGACGGCGACGAGGTCTTCCTGGGTCGAGAGATGGCGACACGAGCAAGTAACCAGAGCGACGCAACGACTCGAGAGGTCGACCAAGAGCTGCGTAAGATCATCGAAGATTGCTACGATGAGGCGGAGACGCTGCTTGAGGAGCACAGCCGTGAGCTCGAGCTGCTCACGCAGGCGTTGTGCAGCCACGAGACGGTCAGCGGCGTCGAGGTTGATTATCTGTTCGAGCATGGGGTCATGCCGGAGCGTGTGGCTCCGCAGCCCGTTGCAGAGCCGGAGTCGACTCCCGTTGCTGCTAGCGAGGCGGACACCTCCGACGACCAAGATTCGACTGGCGACATTGGTGGAGGCTTGCTGCCGAATCCGGCTTAGCAAGCGGTGACCATGTCTCAACCGCCGTGGCTGAGTGGCGAATGCCCTGTGATTATGGGCATCCTCAACCTGACCCCTGATTCATTTAGCGATGGCGGTGAACTCACCGATTTGAGCGCGGTTTTGCGACGCGCTGAGGCCATGGCTAGCGCAGGCGCACACCTTTTGGACCTTGGCGCGGTCAGCACACGCCCGGGTGCGCCTGAGGTTTCGGCGCAAGAAGAGATGCGTCGTCTCTTACCCGCAGTAGAGGCTTTAGCGAAGGAGGGCTTCGCGGCGCTAAGCGTCGATACGTTTCGTGCCTCAGTCGCCGCTGAAGCCCTCGATCGTGGGGTCGCGATGATCAACGATGTGCGCGGCGGTCACGAGGCGGGAATGGCTGAGCTTATGGCTGAGCGAAAGCCTTGGGTATGTCTGATGCATATGAAGGGTCGTCCTCAAACGATGCAAGCCGGAGCGATCGACTATTCGGATGTCGTCTCTGAGGTTGGCGCTTGGCTTCGTGAATCGGTCGAGAGGGTATGTCGGGCGGGGCTGCCGAGCGCCCACGTGGTCGTTGATCCAGGGATCGGGTTTGGTAAAACCGACGCTCACAATCTAGCGCTGACCCTAGCCGGTTCGACGCTTCGCCAACAGACCGGGTGCGACGTGCTTTATGGCGCCTCGCGCAAAAGTATTGTCGGGCGGATAGCCTCGGTAGACGAGCCTCAAGAGCGCCTCGCAGGTAGCCTAAGTCTTGCTGGGGCTGCCTACCGGTCTGGTGCGCGCGTGTTTCGTGTCCACGATGTCGCGCAGACGGTTCAGTATCTAGCGTTAGAGGGAGCGATGCGAGAGCACCAAGCGCTCACCGGTGCGCACCAAGATTAGTTCGGTCTCGATCGTTTCATCGGGACAGAGTTTTTGCACCACTCGGCGATAAGCCTCGAGTTGGTGTTGATAACGCTCGACGAGCTCGTCGTGCCGAGTCTCGCTGGTGACTTTCCAGTCTGCGACGACGAGGCGTCCATCACCGCGTCGATAAATTAAATCGATAAAGCCGGTTCCCATACGGGCTGAGCTGTTGGGATCTAACCAGCTAGCGGGGCAGGTAAAAGCGAGCTCTCGAGCGACGATCTCAAGGTGCTCAAATTCCTCTGCTAGTGGGGTTTGAGCGAAGCGGTTTAGGGCATCGTGGGCAGATTCAAAGATCTCAGCCATATGCTCGCTCGGCAGCTGCTCCATCATTTGCGCTAAAGCCCGTTCGGTGCTGCCCACGATTTGATCAGCCATGGGTAGGCTAAAGTCGAGCTGCTCGAGCACCAGGTGAACCAGTTCACCGACGGCCGTTGCTATGGTTCGTTGTTGAGACGGCTGATCGGTGGGCTCATCCTCACGGGCGTCGGCGCGACGATGTCGCTCGCCTTGTTCGGCATCGATCTGACTTGGCGACACGCTCAAAGGGCGAGCAACTTGCCAGTCCAAAGGAGCAGTTAAGCTAGGTTTAAAGCGAGTCAGTCTGATCGTCTCTTGCGGAACAAAACGGAGCCGCTCGAGATGCTCACACTCGCCACGTCGCTCGGCGTCGAAGACCAAGTCATCGAGTGGATCGTCTGCGCCTTGGGAACACCCTACGATCCATAGATCGTTTCGGGCGCGAGTGCAGGCGACGTAGGCGAGGCGTCGGTCTTCGGTGATGCGTTGCTCTTTTTTTGCCGCACGGATCGACAGGAGGGGACCGATCCAAGGACCCCTGGACAGGTTGATGGCGATTTTACGATCGTGGGTCTCGGACGGGTCAGATCGTCCTCCTCCTCCGCCGCGTGGCATGCTCGCAGCGACCACCCATGGCCACTCTAAGCCTTTTGCTCCATGAAGTGTCATGACCACGACACCATCTGATGCCAACGCCGCTGGAGCGAAATCTGGAGCCTCTCGATGACGTTCCAGCCAGAGCAGAAGGTCCTGCGTCGGATCACTGACCGCTGTGAAGAAGTTATCCATGAGTCGAATCAGATCGGCGTGCGTTTGACTGTCGTTGATCCACGGCCCCGGACACCAGTTGTTCACGAGCAAGTGGCTTCTTAGCTCTGTGAGCGCTCCTCGTTGATACAGCGCGCGCAGCGCAAAGAGAGCAGCGAGTTCTTCGTAGCGATGCTCAAGGTCACAGCGCTCGATGTGCTCGTCGTGAATTAAACCCGAGGATAAGGCTCGCTGCAGCTCCCATTGCTCCCAGTTGAACAAAGGCCCTTGAAGCAAGCCAAAGAACGAAGCGGAGTCAGAATGCCCGGACATGAAGGCGAAGAGATTCAGCAGGTCCTGCATAGCCTCATGCTCAAGACCGTCACGGCCGCCGACCGCAATAGCGGGCACGCCGTGCGCGGTTAAGACCGCACACCAGTCATCGATCTGTGCTCGCGTCCGCGCAAGAATCGCGCAGTCGCTCGGTCGAAGACCTGGCTCGTCGCGCAAGCGCTCTGCAATTAATGCTGCCACGCCGTTTTGAATTTCAAATCGAGCCTGACTGAGCTCACGAGATGGCGGAGCATGCCAGCCCAAGAAGCGAACAGAGCCCGGATGTGCATGGTCCCGAGCCTGCATCTGGGCAGCCTGTCCAAAGTGCTCTTGAAACCCATGAGCTACGGTATTGAGCACCGCATGGTCGGAGCGAAAATTACGCTTGAGCTCGAGGGCTTTGGCGCCGGCCTCGAAGAGTTCAGCGCAAAACAGTTGATAAGCCTGCAAATCAGCGCCACGAAACCCATAGATGCTCTGTTTGTCGTCGCCCACAATAAATAGGCGCCCTGGCGTAAAGCGCCCCTGGTCGTCTTGATGAATAGAGCGGAGCAGCTCGCATTGTAATGGGTCGGTATCTTGGAACTCATCGACCATCATTTGCCGAATCTGTTGGCGGCATATCCGCCTCACTCCAGGGCGAGAGCGCAGCAGCTCGACAGCATAGCGTAGGGCATCATCAAAGCCGATCCGGCGATGAAAGACCTGCTTGGCTCGAAGGGTGCGTAAAAGTCGTGGGACGTGGGGTAAGAGTTGATCCCAAAACTCTGGTTTCCAGCGCGCCTTGAGCGCGCAACGATCGCGCAACTCCAGCATGCGCAGCTTGAACTCCTCGCTCGGCACCGCCTTGATCTTGGCGAACGCGCCGAGCTCTTTGGCGAGCTCTTCCCAGTTTGGATCCTTCGTCTGCGCGTCTTCAAGCAGCGCGTTCATTTTGGCGATACGGTTTTTGGCGCCGGAACCAAAGGCGGGAAAATGATCCTGTAGGCGGCGCAAGTCGGTGACCAAACCCGCCATGATTTGGATCGCTTCTTGTTCGCCAATCAAGCTTCGGATGGTGTCGAGTTGATCGTTTGGAAGCCAAGGAGAGCGAGACAATTCGCAAAGAATTTGGACGACCCAATCGCTGCGAATAGGTCGCTCGAAGAGCCCTTGGTTTCCAAGGGCTGTTTCGTCGGCTAGCGTCTCCCAAGCCATCGCCCGTCGAACCACCGCGAGCGCCTTATCGTTGGGCTCGAGCTCGAGCCGAGCGGGCAGCCCGATGGTCTCTCCGTAGTCCCGCAACAAATCCAGGCAGAAGGCATGAAAAGTGGAGACTCGAATGCTCGGGCCGTCGAGTAATGCGGTCGCACGTTTCTGGATGGCCGCTTGGTCGAGGTCGCATAACCCTTCGATTTCGGTTCCGATTGCCGCCAAACCAGGCGTCGTCTCGGTCCAGCCTTCTGCGTGAGCGAGCTGGTGCAATAGCCCCTCGATGCGGTCGCCCATCTCGCCTGCACCGGCTTCGGTAAAGGTCAGCAGAACCAAGCCTTGCTGTCGCTCTATGGCGCTGAGCCCGCTGGGCGCTCCATAGATAAGCCAGTGCGCCGCTCGACGCGTGAGCTCCTCGGTTTTCCCGGCTCCAGCGCCAGCGCTCAAACAGTAATTCTTGCTGAATTCGCTACGGACTTGCTCGCGTACGTTTTGGTCGCTCATGAGTTCGCTTTCTTGACGGCCTGACGAATGGTCCCTTCAAACTTCGGCCCTCGCTCCGTCAGGGTGTCGAGCCATTCGCTATCAAATCGTCGGCACGCGGAGCGGACGTCACAGTTGCCGCAGGTCTCATTGTCTGACGAACCTGCCATGGGAAACGTACCGTTTTTAAAGTGCTCCTTCGCCCGCTCAAGGGCTTCGAGCGCCCAAGGGATCTGCGAGTCACTTGAATCGATCGGTAGGTAGGGCTCTTGCCCCCCGCCTAAATAAAACATTGCTGCTAAGTCAGCCTTTTGATCAGCGATCAGATAGGCGGCGCGCTGAAGACTTTTCCCGCCCGCTTCGTCGGACACCAGGTCAGAAGCGCTCTTCGCAGAACCGCTTTTCAAATCGAGCAACACACGCCGACCTTCATGATCTTCGATGATCAGATCGCAGCGAGCATGAAAGGCTGCATCTGAGTGCTTTTCGGGTACATAGGTCTCGACGCCGAGAACGCTTAGAACCTGACCCGACTCAAAGAACTCGGCGAGGGGACGAAGTCGCACCCAGAGACTGTCGAGCAAAACCGCCTGTAAGCCCTCGTTGATTGCAGGCTCGTGGTGAGCCAACTCATAAGCTGTCGCCTGCCTCAACAAGTCGCTCGCGTTCTCCAGTAAAGCGGAGTTGGTGATCATCGGTCGGGCGGCGCGCTCGACAATTGAGTGCAGTAGGTTCCCAGTCCACATTGCATCCGAGAACAATTCCAGCCCTTCGTTCGTTGCGCTGCCACGCAGCTTGAGCTGCTTTTGAAGAAAGGCCTGCCGTGGACACCGCAGGATGTTGCTGACGGTGGTGGGGAACCATGTGGTCGGCTCATCGACTTGCCAGCCAAGCGCTTGAACGTTGGGCGCCGCGGTTCGCTCGATCGTGACCTCCGCCGCGTCCACAGCTTGGAGCTCCTTGCTTAGAGAAACTGCCCAGCGATCCGCTGCTAGACGTCGCCCCTTTCCATCGTGGGTGATCCAGCCGACGGATAGTGTTTCACTCGCTGCGCGCCAGGCATCCAGCCAAGCCTGCTCGCGCACGATAGCGAGCTCAGGATCAAAGGCGTCGAGTCCGATGCGCTGAAAGGTGGTGCGATCGTTCGGGCTCAGTAGGGGTGCCCGCTGCGCCATGGCTTGTGCGAGGTATCCTCGTTGAGCGCCTAAGATCAGCACGTGCTCGTACGCGCTGTCCGGCCAAGAAGATGCGTCGAGAAGATGTAGACTCGATTGAGGCCAACCGAGCGAGGGGCGACCGCGCCCTAACATCTTTTGCAGCTCATCAATAAAGGCACCACCAGCCAAACGAACGGAGCCAAGGGTGCACAGCTCATCAGCTGCTTCGAGCACACGAGGGCTAAGCGTATCCGCCAATTCGGCTCGCCACATTTCGAGTGGCTGAGTGTCCGAGCTGTCGACGAAGCTTAGCTTGGCGATCGCTCGCTGGTCTGGATCCAAACCGAGCCCCACGCGCTGCGCGCTCGCCCATGGCAACTGTGCCTGAGTGAGCCGCTCCTCAAGCGGCGCCATGAGCGCAGGGTCGAGCACCACGAGCGCAATGCGTTGACGCGGGTGTTGCGCTAAGAGCTGCATCACCGTCATGGCCATTTGGTCATGGCTGCGAGCGGCGAGCGCAAAGCCGGAGCTCCGAGGCTTGGGTTCAACGGTTGAGGGGGCAAGCCGGTCAATCAGCACCTGCAGTCGATACGGTAAGGGGGGAAGCGGGAGACACCAGACCTTGTGATTTGGACTCGTCGCTGCTTCGGCGAGGCTCAGCGCTGAATGACCAGAGCAGGATCGAGCGACGCTCAAAACCGTCTCGATAAATCTTAGAAGCTTGGGTCGGTGAGCGAATGCACCACTGATCGCAGCAGGGTCGATCGCCTCAAGGTCCGCGTCGAGAAGCGCTCGCGCCAAATCGAGTTGATCGCGCCAGCCGCCAAGGGCTTGGTTACCCAGTAAGTCTGAGTCGTTAGCGAAGGCCTCGAGCAGGGCGATTCGAAGCTGCTGAGTTGAGCGAAGCTGACCTTTGATCTCAAAGAGCTCTGGAACCTCATGAGGAGCGACGATGGAGAGCCCGGATAAGGGCAAACCTAAGCGGCCTAGCTCGCTCGCAAGCTCCACCCGAAGACTACGCCGAGCAAAGGTGCTCGGCGCGATCAGAGTGCGGCGTCCAAAGGGCGCCTCTTTGATCGCTTCAGCAAGTTCTTCGACCAGTTCAGCCCACCAGCTCATCGCACCTCCTAAGATGATCATAGAGGGGGGGTCTGACACGCTAAAGAGGGTTTCTCATCAATCGCCTAAATACGCTGTTTAAGCCGGATCTTTTGATCAGCCAGCTGGGTCTGGAAGTCTCTTAGAGACTGCCCCAGCGACAGATAAGCCTGAGCGGGAATCACCAGCGGGACGATGCGCATCGAAAACGAACACTTACCCTCAGAGCAGGACCAGCTGCCTTGGTGGAGATCACTGGCTGAGCGCAAGGGAGCTGAGCGCTCAAAAGCACCCACTCGACTTGAGACCACTACATCGGTGCTTCGGCTGGAGCTAATCCGCAGCGGAAGCTTGCGCTCGCTTTGAGCGAAGCGTTGCGCCCAGACTCGCTTGATCACAAGGGGTAGATCAATGGCACCATCACGTTTCAAGAGTTGGGCAGGGGCTCTGAGCGTCAGGTTCAAATGCAGCCGCTCGTCGATCTCTTCAACCCGGCCTTCCACCAACTCACTGCCCGGCCAGAAGGCCCCTGTGACGACGTTTTGCATTAAGAACCGTTGCTTATCGCCCTTGCCAACTCGCCGAATCATACCGGCGGTATGACCGCGGTACACCATCTTTGCTTTCCATAAGCGCTCGCCTTGGTGTTCGAGCTCAATCCGCGTGAGCTCCTCAGCCGCGGGGCGCTGGGGAACGGTGATCCATTTCCAGTCCTTGTCATCGATCACCAACGCGTCCGTGCCTTGAATATCGATGCGTAGATTGTCGCGGTCCAAGTACTCCGCTGTGGCATCCATGAAGCGCGCCTTGGCGACGCCAGCTTGTTGCGGAAGATAGACGACCGCATGATTGAACTGCGACCCAGGTAAGCTGCGGTCAATATCGCCGAGTCGCCAGGTTCGAATCAGCGCAAGCTCGGCTTGGATCCCAAGGCTCCTGAGCATACTGATAATCAGCATGCTCTTATCCTTACAGTCGCCGTAGCTGCGATCGAGAACTTGATCGGGAAGGTGAGGCTCCCAGCCTTCGATCACTCGCGCATAATCTTGCTCATACTGAATCTGTTCGACCGCAAAGCGATAGATCGCATCGATCTTGTCTTCGGTGGTCCCCGCACCCTTGACCAGGCTCGTTGCTCGTTCGCTAACTTTCGGTGTGATCTTGCCGCTTTGGCGAAAGAGATCCCGGACCCAGCCCACATAGGGCTCCCACTTGGGCATCGTTGAGAAACGGATTTGGCTGCGATAACGCCACGGCGCCTGGATGTTGATCTCCATCACCGCAGGCCCTACGTCGTTGCGCTCAAATGACCAGACGCTGATTCCCTTTGCCGCGGCCTTCTTTAGGGCTGGTTTGGGTCCGACGACCGTAAACTTAGGGGTTTGATCGACACGCGCCGAGGCGAGCGTAAAGCGCGCCTTAACAGCATGTGCATCGGAGCTTTCAAACCAGAAGGAGCCCTCGATCAGGCCGTTGATCAGCCGTGAGGGTTGGGAGGTCGATTCGTATTGCAGCACCAACACACTCTCAGGCCCAATCTCGCGAAATCGAATCTTGCCGCCGCGCTGAGAGACCGGGTCCACCCGCTGCCCATTCGGCTGAACCAGATAAGCGTGATGAATCTGACGGTTGCGAAGACCCGAGAGGTTGATCTTTAAAAATCGCTGCGCTGCGCCTCGATCAAGAAACCAACGGACCAAGGTGACGACTTGTCGCCGGCTTCCATCGGCTTGAATCAAGTCCAAGTGATCATCGAGCAAGAGCACCTGGCTGACCGCTTTGGTCGGCCGGTGCTTAGCCCGCTCTTTGACCAGCAGCTCAAGCTCGGTCTGAGACGGACGGTGCCAATGCGGGATCTGAATCTCTTCTTTGGGAAAGCGCAGCGCAGCGTAGCGCTCCGCCTTGATCACCTGTCCATGGTCAGGCTGAACACCCGCTAAGCGCCTGAGGTAGGGTTGCGCTTGATCGGCTCCTTGGCGTGCGGCGAATTGTTCAGCCATCCAGCGCAAAGCGCCAACAGAGTAGGGGTTTTGAACCAGAAGGGTCTCGACTGATTTCACCGCCTCGTCGAAGCGGTTCAGGCTGATCAGCAGCGATGCACGGGTGAGCCTTCGACCGATGTCGAGTTCATCAAATCGGATCAGCTCGTCAACGAGCGCAAGCGCGTCCGACAAGCGGTTCTCGCTCTGAGCCTGTTCGCGACGATGGGACTTAAGGTCCCGAGCGCCTGGTTGCGCTTGGCGTAGCGCCTTGATGCGTTCCTTCGCTTGATCTTTTTCGCCAAGCGCCTCGAGTTGTTTGCGAAGTCTATTGATCGCATAGGGCCACTGCGGGTCTCGCTCGACGACCTTGAGCCAGTAACGATAGCTCGAGCCCTTGGGCGCCTGACGCTGAATCAGCTTACCGACCGTGATCTGGGCTCTCCGGTTGAACCCGTCAAAGTCTGCGAGCCGGGGAAGCACCATACGAGCTGCTCGGTCGGACTGCTGAAGGCTGAGCAGCGCATTCGCTTGCCAGACCTTTGCCGCCAAATCATCACCCAAGCCCTTGGCTGCTGTCATCACCAGCTCCTTGCGCCGGTTGTTGATGGCTAGCTGCAGCGCAATCAAAAGTTCGGCGAGACTTGGCTCTTTGGCGCTCTCAAGCAGAGCGATCGCATCAGAGGCGCGGCCGAGGTCAGCTAAGCGAGCGGCGCGCAGCAGGCGCCCCAAACCGGGGTGACTGACCTCGCGATAGAGCGTCTCGGCGTAGCGCTCAGCGTCAAAGCGCTCAAATTGATTAGCGAGCGGCGTCAAGCGCGCTTTAGGCTCGATCGACTCGAGCGCTACGAGCCGACCGTCCTCACGGTGGGCGAGCACTTGGAAGGCCCCTGCGCCGACGCGCGGGCAGCTGCGAATCTCCAGCTGATGGACCCCAGCTTTGAGCGTATCGGTCAATTGAACGGCTTGTTGCAGTCCGCTCTCAAGCCCCGCGAATTCGACGAGGGGCTTATTGTTGAGCCAAACACGGCGCTCATCGCCACCTCGCAAGCTCAGTCGTGCCGGTTCTTTGATTCTAAAAGCGGCGACCAGATGCTGGCATCGCTGCCTTGTCGGGAAGGTCCAGTCTTGAGGATAGATCAACGACTTCCCGCGAGCCCTATGGATGGTGCGCCAAGGACGCTCGCCCAAAGGAGTGGCAACCAGCGCTTTGGGGTCAAACTTACGCTGAGGTGGGTCAACACGCGCCAAAGCTGCGCCGCGACTGCTCTCGAATCCGGACACCATCAACCAAGAACTGATCTCCCCCTCCGAAGCGGGGTCCCGGTAGTGGTTTAGCCAGACGCGTTCCAGCGACCGTCGTGTGGCACCAGGCGCTATGCCGGCGACCGTCGCCTCATCATGAACCGCTAGAGCAGCGATTAGCTGGCGAGCGGTGAGCGCGTCGAGAAGCTGAGCGGGAGGCGAAAAGTAACGCAGTAGAACGGCAACATCCTGAGTGCGACTGCGACGAATCGCTTGGGTCAGCGTGTTCATCCACGGCTTGATCGTCCCGACACGGCTTGCGGCTGCTAGGGCTGTGATGTCTTCATAGAGGCAGCGCTCCCAGCCCTGCGGGCAGTCGAGCGGTTCGGCGGGCGGAACCGACGCTGTCGGCACGTGGGCGCAGCCGACGAAAAACAAAAAGAGCCCGCTGAGCAGGCTCCTTCCGTCATGAATGAGCACCCGACTCACTGCTCGGTCTCGCTGGCGTCGGTGAATTCAGCGTCGACGACGTTGTCATCGCCACCCTCAGGCGCTCCGGGCTGTTCGCCTTGGCTGTAGAGCTCTTCCGCCATCTTGCCGGCTGCAGTCATCAGGCTGTTGACCGCCGCTTCAAGCGTCTCGGTCTCTTCCACGTCGAGCACCGCTTTGGCGTTGTCGAGCTCTTTAGCGACACTGGTCGCAGTGTCCTCAGCCAGCTTCTCTTTGTTTTCTTCCAAGGTCTTACCGACCTGATAGACCTGAGAATCGAGCTGATTGCGTAACTCCACGCGCTTGCGCAGCGCTTCATCTTCTTCGGCGTGTGCGGCAGCTTCACCGACCATCCGCTCGATGTCATCGTCTTCAAGCGTTGAGGAGTTGGTGATCGTTACGTTTTGCTCTTTACCGGTCGCCTTGTCGCGAGCCGAAACGCTCAACACGCCGTTCACGTCGATATCAAAAGTCACCTCGATCTGCGGCACGCCACGCGGCGCAGATGGGATACCGTCTAGGTTGAAGCGGGCTAGGACACGGTTGTCCTTCGCCATCTTACGCTCCCCTTGAAGCACCACGACCTCCACCGACGGTTGCTGGTCAGCTGCCGTCGAGAAGACCTCTGACTTCTTTACCGGCACCGTGGTGTTACGGCTGATCAAAACCGTGCTGACACCCCCGAGGGTCTCTAATCCCAGGCTCAGCGGGGTGACATCCAGCAAGACCATGTTTTTCACGTCGCCCGAGAGGATACCCGCTTGGACAGCCGCACCCATAGCGACCACTTCGTCGGGATTGACCGAGCGGTTCGGCTCTTTACCGAAGAAGCTTTTGACCTTGTCTTGAACCATCGGGATCCGAGTCGAGCCACCGACCAAGATCACCTGATCGATCTCGCCAGTCCCGAGGTTGGCGTCCCGAAGCGCCTTTTGACAGGGCTCCATGGTGCGCTCGATCAAGCCGCCGATGAGCTGCTCGAAGTGCGAGCGGTTCAGGTCGACATTGAGGTGCAAAGGCTCAGTGCCTCGTGCGAACAAGAAGGGAAGGTTGATGTTGGTTTCAAAGGCGCTCGAGAGCTCGATTTTAGCCTTCTCTGCTGCTTCCCGAAGGCGCTGCATCACCATCTTATCACCGCTGACATCCACGTCATGGTCTGCTTTGAACTGGGCTAAGAGCCAGGTCACCACTGCGTCATCAATATCATCGCCGCCGAGCGCCGTGTCGCCGTTGGTGCTGACCACCTCGACGACGCCATCGCCCACATCGAGAATAGAGACGTCAAAGGTGCCACCACCGAAGTCGTAGACCGCAACCTTGTGGTCTTCTTCCTTGTCGATCCCGTAAGCCAAGGCAGCAGCCGTCGGCTCGTTGAGAATACGGCGAATGTTCAAGCCGGCAATCTTACCGGCGTTTTGAGTCGCTTTACGCTGCGAGTCATTAAAGTAGGCGGGTACCGTAACGACCGCGTCCGTGACCTCTTCGCCCAACGCCGCTTCCGCAGCGCTCTTGAGCTTTTGAAGCACCTTGGCGCTGATCTCTTCAGCAGCCCACTTTTTACCCGCAGCGTCGAATCGAACCGAGTCGTTCTCACCAGCGACCACATTGTAGCTGACGTGATCTTTGATCCGCTCGACCTCAGCGAGCCGCTTACCGATAAAGCGTTTGACGCTGCTGAAGGTATTTTCGGGGTTGGTCACCGCCTGACGACGGGCCACCTGGCCGACCAGCGTTTTACCCTCTTTATCAAAGGCGACCACGGAGGGTGTCGTGCGCGAACCCTCTTGATTGACCAAAACTTCAGGCTCGTTACCTGAAAGCACTGAAACCACTGAATTCGTGGTGCCTAAATCGATGCCGACGATTTTGCCCATCTTGATTGCCTCTTTTCCCTACCACTCAAAGCGGTAAATGGTTGTTTACTCAATATATTATACGCCCAGGAGGGGCACTCGAACGCAAAGTAATCACGCAAAACCCGTTGTCAAGTGCCAGGCAAAAGCCCATGGGTGCTTTCGAATCGGATAAGCCGAGCGAAGGAGACCGACGTGGAAGGTGCTTTAGCAGCCCTGCGTTCGAGCGCGACGCTGGGTAGTCTCTCCGACGCTGCATTGACCGCTTTAGCGGCAAAGATGAGGCGTCTGCAGGTCGCTCGAAACAGCGTGATCTTCTCGTATCAAGACGAAGGTGATGCGGTTTATCTGGTCGTTGAAGGCCGGGTAAAGGTTCATCTTCATGATGAGGAGGGTCGCGAGCTCATTCTTGCGGATCTAGGCGTCTCAGCCGTTTTTGGTGAGATGTCCTTGCTTGATGACTGCCCTCGCTCGGCGACGGTGACCGCCTCCGAGACCTGTTTGCTTGCCACCTTGAGCCGCGCCGGGATGATGGAGGTCATCCAGGAGCACCCTGAGGTTGCGATGGCTTTTCTCCAGCTGCTGAGCCGGCGCCTTCGGGAAGCCGACCAGGTGATCTTTGATCTCGCCTTGCGCGACGTCGTTGAGCGTCTCGCCCGGATGCTGCTCTCGGCTGCTGTCCCTCATCCCACCGATTCGGAATGGATGATTGTCGATGGGTTGCCGTCCCAGAGCGAGATCGCTGCTCGAGTCGGGGCGAGCCGCGAGACCATTTCACGTACATTTGCTCACTTTCGCCGGATTGGCCTTTTAGCCATCGAAAACCGTTCCACCATCCTAACGGGTGCATTTATTGATCGATTCGATCATTTGATCGGAGGATAACCATGTCTGATTTTGACGACAACGGGTTCCCACGAATTATTAAGTCTTCGAAGGACGGCTCGGGCCG
>Ga0315321_10002470_pt1 | contig 14322 bp, 9 predicted proteins | sample M180m21515metaG_FD_203464 | JGI IMG/M metagenome (GOLD analysis project Ga0315321, IMG submission 203464) | Ammonia-oxidizing marine archaeal communities from Monterey Bay, California, United States - M1 80m 21515 | ecosystem: Environmental > Aquatic > Marine > Intertidal zone | place: USA... | reverse complement strand
AGAAGGCGGTTTAAAGCGGCTATGCGGATCGGCATTGTTTCGGACATCCACTGCAATATCACTGGCCTTAAATCCGCTCTCGATGTTATGGGTGAGATCGATCAGCTACTGTGCCTTGGCGACAGTATCTTTGAGTATCGGTTTTCAAATGAAGTCGTCGCAGAGCTCCGTACCCAGGACGCTCTGGTTATTCAGGGCAATCATGAGGAGACGTTCTTCGGGATTGGCGGTGTCCGTGCCAGGGCCGCGCCATCCATCGAGGAAGATCACGCGCTTTGGCTGGCGGATCAACCGCTCCGCCGCGATATCGTGCTGGATGGCCGCCGCCTGCACCTTTGCCACTCCACGCCGTGGGAGCCGCGCGGGGCATATATCATCCCCGAAAACCGGGAAATGGCGCGGTTTGGCGATACCGACACAGACGTCGTGATGTATGGCCACACCCACCGCCAAACCATCCAGACCCTCAACAACACACTGATCATCAATCCCGGTTCCGCCGGTGATGCCCGCGACAGCTCCAACGGCCGCCGCCTAAGCTGCGCCGTGTTGGAAACAGACCCGCTTTCCGCCACTATCATCGATTACGACGCCACACCTCTCTAAAGGACTGCCCCATGCTCGACGCTGATACGAACCCGCCGATCATTCGCCTCAACGAAAATGACAATGTGGCGGTGGCGCGGAGGGAACTCGAAGCGGACGTTGCGCTGCCCGGGATGAATGTGCGCACACGCGAAATCGTGCCGCCGGGCTATAAGGTCGCCGTTCGGGATATCGCAGAGGGCGAGGCGATCCTGAAATACAACACGATCATTGGCTTTGCAGCGCGGGACCTACAGGTCGGTGAGATGCTGCACAATCACAATATCGCCTTCCAGGAATTTGATCGCGATTACGCCCATGCGACCAAGTTCAAGCCAGTAACGGAACTGCCGGAAACCGAGCGCGCCACCTTTCAAGGCTATAAGCGCGCAGACGGGCGGGTCGGTACCCGGAACTTCATCGCCATTGTATCCACCGTGAACTGCTCGGCGACGGTTGTTCACGCCATTGCGGATCATTTCACCAAGGAACGGCTGGCGGCATATCCGAACGTTGATGGTGTTGCCGCATTTGCCCATGCCATGGGCTGCGGTATGGAAATGACCGGTGAGCCGATGGACCTGCTGCACCGCACGCTGTCCGGCTATATCCAGCACCCTAATGTGGCGGGCGCGCTGGTCGTTGGCCTTGGCTGCGAGCGCTGCCAGGTGGGCGGATTGTTCGCCGCAGAGGACCTAACGGAAACCCCGAACCTCCGCACCATGATCATGCAAGAGCAAGGTGGCACCCGCAAAACCATAGAGCGCGGGATCGCTATTGTTGAAGAAATGCTAGCTGAAGCGAACAAATGCACACGCGAGGAAGCATCTGCCGCGCATATCAAAGTTGGCTTGCAATGCGGCGGATCGGATGCGTTTTCCTCCATCACTGCAAACCCGGGGCTTGGCCGCGCGATTGACATTCTGGCCCGCCATGGCGGCACCGGCATTCTCTCAGAAACACCCGAAATTTATGGCGTTGAGCACACACTAACGGCCCGCGCCGCCACAGTTGAGATTGGCGAAAAGCTGATTGAACGCATTCGCTGGTGGAAGGATATTTATGCTGTCGGGCGCGACGTGCAGATCAACGGCACCGTCAGCCCTGGCAACCAGAAAGGCGGCCTCGCCAACATTCTTGAAAAATCTCTGGGTTCCGCCATGAAGGGCGGCACGGGGCCGTTGATGGCGGTTTATGAATATGCAGAGCGGGTGAACCAATCCGGCTTCGTGTTCATGGATACGCCGGGCTTCGACCCCTGCTCCGCCACTGGCCAGATCGCAGGCGGCGCTAACCTGGTGGCATTCACGACCGGGCGCGGATCCTGCTTTGGTGCCAAACCGACACCGTCCATCAAGCTCGCCACCAACAGCCCGATGTTCCAAGCACTTGAAGAAGACATGGACATCAACTGCGGCAAGGTTCTGGATGGCAACGCGGATATGGAAGCCATGGGCCAGGAAATCTTCCAGCACTTCCTGGATACAGCCAGCGGCAAGCCAACCAAAAGCGAACTACTCGACCTCGGCCGCCACGAATTTATTCCCTGGCAAATCGGCATTGTAGGCTAATCCCATGCAGCCCCATGACCTGACCGCGACCGAAGCCGCCACTGCAATCAACGCCGGATCCCTAACAGCCGAAACGCTTGCCAGGAGCTGCCTGGAGAAAGCAACGGCGCTCGAGCCAGCCGTCCACGCTTTTGCATACCTCAACCCAGATCAAGTGCTGGACGCTGCACGGGCGCTGGACAAGGGATCGGCCACGGGCGCGCTCCATGGCGTTCCCTTCGTCGCCAAGGACATCATCGATAGCTATGACATGCCAACCGGCTATGGCTCGCCCATATATAAAGGCGCACAGCCGTTTGCAGACGCATCGCCCATCGCCATGGCGCGGGCGGCAGGCGGATTGCTGCTTGGAAAGACTGTTACGACCGAATTCGCTAATCTCAGCCCGAATGAGACTGCTAATCCGCTGGATACAGCGCGCACGCCGGGCGGGTCTTCTTCTGGGTCTGCGGCTGCGGTTGCGGCGCGTATGGCACCACTGGCTTACGGCACGCAAACCACGCAATCGACGATCCGGCCAGCCGCGTTCTGCGGCGTCCACGGCTATTGTCCGACCCAAGGCGATTTCCGCATGTCTGGCGTACGGGAGGCCGCAGGTACATTTGACCGGCTGGGCCTCATCACCCGCAGCCTTGACGATATCGCCCTCCTCCGCGCCGTGCTGTTGCGCGCGCCGGTGCCGAACCTAGAAGCCACAAAACCCAGCATCGGCATATGCCGTGATCTGGTATGGGATGAGGTAGACCCAGCCCTCCGCAATGATATCGATGCTGCAGCATCCCGGTTGGAGGCTGCGGGCGCATCCGTTCGCGATATCACGCTACCGCCGGAATTCGCGAGCCTACCTGATACGCATCGCCCAATCTCCGCTTACGAATTCGCGCGCAATTTCGCGTTTGAGATTGACCAGCACTGGGACCAGATCAGCCAACGCTTACGGGATGGTCGCATCACAGACGGCCTCAACACCACTTTGGCAGACTATAAATCCACCTTGGCCCACATGTATCGCTGCCAAGCGATGCTGCCAGCGCTGTTCGCAGATGTTGACGTTATCCTGACGCCATCAGCGCTCGGCGAGGCGCCGCTTGGTATAGACGCTACTGGGTCCGCCGCCGTTGGCGCTGTATGGACGCCGCTCTTCCTGCCTTGCGTGACACTGCCAGTATTCACTGGCCCGAACGGCATGCCGATGGGCCTCCAAGTCCTCGGCCCGCTGCACGGGGATGACGCAATGCTGGCCCATGCCAAATGGATCGAGCAGGCGCTATAACGGCCCAATGCCATTCCGTTTCGTCCACACCGCAGATATCCACCTGGACTCGCCGCTGAAAAGTCTGGCGCTCAGGGATCCGGATCTTGCCGCACTGGTAGACGCCGCCACACGGCAGACCTTTGAGCGGATCGTAGACCTTTGCCTCAACGAGGACGTCGATGCCCTGCTTATCGCAGGCGATCTGTATGATGGCGATCAGACATCTATGAAGACGGCGGCGTTTCTGGGAAGCCAGATGCGGAAGCTCAGCGACGCTGGCGTGCGGGTCTGCTTGATCCGTGGCAACCATGATGCCAAGTCTAGGATCACGAAACAGCTGGACCTGCCGGAAAGCGTCAAAACGTATAGTACGCGCACGGCTGAAATTCTGCACATCCCGTCCCACGACGGCGCGCCAGTCATCGCGATCCATGGCATCAGCTTTCCGGCTGGGCAGGTGCCGAACAGCCTGCTACCCCGTTTCGATGGGCCAGTCGGTGACTCCGTCAATATCGGGATGTTGCACACCAGCCCAGATGGCGCAGAAGGCCATGATGTTTACGCCCCCGTCGCAATCGCAGATCTAGCGGCCCATGGGTTTGATTACTGGGCGCTCGGCCATATCCACAAGCGACAGGTTCACCGAAAGACGCCAGCCATTGTGATGCCGGGCATCCCGCAGGGACGGCATGTGAATGAAGCCGGCGCCAAATCTGTCACCTTGGTGACAGTACATGATGACCGGCAGATTTCACTGGAAGAACGGTATGTCAGCGTCGCGGAATTTGCGCGGCCTGCGCTCAATATATCCGGGATAGATAGCTGGAGAAATGTCCGGCAAGCTATTGATCTTGAATTGAACACCTTGGAGTCCGCCAAGCAATCCGACCATGTGATTGCCCGTATCCTGCTAACGGGTGCGACCTCGCTGGCATGGAGACTGCGGCGGGATGCAGACCTGTTGCAGGAAGAAGCCCGGGCAGCCGCTAGCGATGTATGGATCGAAGGGCTGGAGATCGCTTGCACCGCCCCGCAATCGGCCTCCACCACCGATGCAGGTGCTGTCGCTGAGCTGGCACGGCTGATGGCAGGCATCGCCGCTAGCCCTGATTTCCTGGACCGCGCGGTCGATGAAGCCAATGCGCTCATCCGTGCTCTGCCCAGGGAAGCCCGCGACGTGCTTGGCGATGACCCAGCCGCTGTCGCTGCTGTCGCCGCCGAACTAGCGCACGCCGGATCCGATGAAGTTCTGGCACGCCTTGCCGTTCCTGCTGTCGAGGCGGACTGATGCGCCTCAATCGCCTCGGCCTCGCCGCGTTCGGCAAGTTCACAGACGCCTCGCTGGACTTTGGCGACAAGCCTGCAGATGGCCCGGATTTGCACATCCTCTATGGTCCCAATGAGGCTGGAAAATCAACAATCTATGCCGCGATGTTGGATTTCTTTTTTGGCATCCAAGAGAAGAGCAGCTTCAATTTCAAGCATCCCTATAATGCCATGCGCATTGAGGGGGATGTTGCAGATGCCGATGGCACAGCAGCGCTTGTCCGCATCAAGCGCCGCACCAATGACCTGCTGGATGGCGGAGGGCAACCGGTCACGCTCAATCCATTCTCGTCGGGCCTTGCTGGCCTGGACCGGGACAGTTACGCGGCCATGTTCTCCCTGAATGAGGCCTCGCTGACGGAAGGCGGCAAAAGCCTGCTCGCAGCAGAGGGCGACTTCGGGCGCATCCTCTATGGTGCCAGTGCTGGCCTAGCCGACTTTGGCAAAGAATTGGATGCCGTAACGGCAGAAGCCGAAGCCTTCCATAAAGAGCGCGCCCGCAAGACTGAACTGAAAGCGCTGTCGACTGAGCTTGATGATCTCGCCAAGGAAAAGGCAGAGATCGACACGCTCGCACCAGAATACGAACGCCTGCTCACTGCCAAGGCCGCTGGAGCAGAGGCATTGGCCGAAGCCGAGGCGGCAGAGCATGCAGCGCAGGCGGCGTTGTCGCAATTACAAAATCAGGCGAAGGCACTGGAATACCTATCTGAATTCAAAGACATTCAGACCCTGATAGAGCCTTTGAATGATTTGCCAGAAGCACCAGCCGGACTGGATGCTGAGATCACCCGTCTCCGCGAGGAAGCAGCAAGCCTGAACACCCAAAGCGCTGACACAGCAGAGACGCTGAAACAGCATGAGGAGAAGATTGGCGCGCTCATTGTAGACGAAGCAGCGCTCAGCCAAGCAGACGCGCTCAAGACACTTGCCGACCTGGAGGGCCGCTATCGCGCCGACGCCCGTGACCTGCCGCGCAGGTTGGAGGAGCAAACGGCATTGAAAGCTGAGGTCGCAAACCGGTCCAAACGCATGGCCGGTGATGCGGTCGAGGATGTACGAACGCTTTTACTCTCGCCCGCTATTAAAGGCACCGTGCTTGACCTAGCAGACGCCTGGCCAGCCTTGCACGCACGCCTGCAAGCAGCAGAAACAGAGGCTGAGAACGCGGCTTTGGCCTCATCCAACGATCTACTAGATGTTGCCGCTAGGGCGGAATTGGAAGCAGCTCTACAAGCTTATGAAACAAGCGATGCGAGCACCCGCGCTAACCTTGCCGCAGATATCGTAGCCACACACCAGAGAGCGTTCAAAAGCGCTATGGACGCCTTGGCACCCTGGAATGGAGATATCGCCAAGCTCCACCAGATCACACCACCTAGCGCGGAGACGCTTTCAGGCTGGCGCATGTCCTTGGATGAAACTGCGGCCACAATTGCTCGCGCCACGACAGATGCGACTGACGCGACAGAACGTGCGGCAGAAAAACAAGCCGAAATTCACTCAAAATCCGCGTCCATTCAATCGCTTGACAGCCACCAATTAACGTCATTAATGACTAGGCGGGACGCAGCCTGGGCTGCCCACCGAACTGCCCTAGACGCCACCAGCGCCGACGCCTTCGAACGTCTTCTGCAAGAGACAGACGCTGCCAATGCCGCACGGTTTGCGAACGCCAGTGCAGTCAGCGATTTAGCCGCTGCACATGAAGCCCTCGCAATTGCCAACACACAGGAACGTGCCGCCAGCAAACGGGTCAAAGATGCAGAGCTGGCCCGCGAAGAAACGCAGTCGTTCATCAAGACTTTTCTTGAACGCGCTGAACTTAAACACATTTCTGATGTCAGCCAAATCAGCGATTGGTTTACGGCGCGATCCACAGCGCTAGATACGGCTGACGCTTTAACTGACGCCGAGGCGCAGCATCAATCCGCCGTGAATGATGCTGACAGTTTGCAGCAGCACCTGTCTGGATTGCTGAATGTGGATGCGTCGCTGCCTGCCCTCGCCAATCTCACCCGTACCCGGCTTGATGCAGACAAAGCGGCGCGCGCTGCTGCACAGCAGCAGGCCAAGCGTACTATTGACCTGGAAAAGCGCCAGTCCGAAGTCAACGCATGGCGCAACGAATGGACGGCGGTGCTTGAAGCAACTTGGATGGCGCCCATGCTGGCGTCCGTACAGAGCGTCAAAGCAGCGTTGGTGGATCATGACGAACTCGCCGCCCAGATAATCACCCTTGATACGCTGGAGCGCCGCATTACCGGCATGGGAGATAACCAGGCAGCCTTGCAGGAAGGCCTCAGGCGCATCTTCAGCGCATTGGGTGAGGATATCGCAGGCCTTGACCCGCTAGACGCCTACAATGCCCTCCAAGCCCGCGTGAAAGAAGCGGAGAAACAGAACGCAGATCGCATTCGACTGCAAGAAGATATCGACACAGCAACGACCCGCCGCCGATCTCTTGAAGTCCGCATGAAGGCGCATCATCAGGATATAGCAGCCACTTTGAAATCAATTGGTGCCAATGACTTACTGAGCGCACCTCAAGTTCTATCTGAAATCCAAAACCGCACCCAACTGCGCGAGAAATCTGGCCAAGCAGCACGCGCTATCCTGGACCGTGTCGGTGGGGATGATATTGCTGGCGCTGTTGCATCCCTCGACAGTTTAGACCGCAGCACGCTAGCCGCTGACCTTGAATCCGCTGACACGCGCGTCCAAACCGCAAAAGCCGAGGCGCTGCAATCCTATACAGCCAATCGGGATGCTGAACGCGCGCTTGAACAGATCGGCGGCGATGCGGCCGCAGCAGAGATCACACAGCGCCGCCAGACCGTGATAGAGGAAATCGCCGACAGTGCCCGCCGCTATCTTCGCCTAAAGCTGGGCGCTATGACAGCAACAGAGGCGCTTGAGCAATACCGTGCCAGCCACCAGAGCGGCATGCTCACGGGCGCATCCACTGCGTTTGCCCAGATAACGCGCGGTGCCTATTCCAGCCTCAAAACCCAGGCAGGCGGCAAGGGTGAGGAGTTGATCGCAGTCACCGCCAGCGGTGCGTCCCGCCTGGATGATAAATCCATGTCTACCGGCACCCGCACGCAGCTTTATCTGGCGCTTCGGATCGCGGCCTACCATGAGTTTGCAGCCCGCCAAGCCCCGCCCCCATTCGTGGCGGATGATATCTTTGAGACGTTTGACGATGGCCGGGCCGAGGTCACATTCGAGCTTCTGGGCAAAATGGCGGAAACCGGTCAGGTCATCTATTTCACCCATCACCAGCACCTAAAGCCCATTGCAGAACGAGCCGTGCCCGGTGCGCGTTGGTTGGACCTGACAACTCTGCTCTAGCTCCAGATTGCGCCTGACTTGCGGCCTAGGCCTGCTTGGCGCCAGAATTACGGTAATCATAGAAAACCGCTCAGGAGGAAGCCTCATGGAAGTCGGCGTTTCACTGAATATGTTGCAGCAGGAGGGGCGGTCTGACGCCTCTGTCATGCAGAACCATCTAGCAATTGGGGACCTGGTGGAGCCGCTTGGTTTCGATTCCATCTTCGCCCTGGAACATCATTTCACGGGCTATTCCATGTCGCCCCAGCCAACACAAACACTGGCCTACTTCGCGGGGCGCACCAAGCGCGTGAAGCTTGGAACGGCGGTCATCGTTCTGCCATGGCATGATCCCGTGCGCGTAGCCGAAATGATCGCGCACCTGGACATCCTTTGTGGTGGGCGCTGCCTATTCGGCTTTGGCCGGGGTGCCGCGCGCACCGAATACGCCGGATTCCGCGTACCGATGGACGAAGCCCGCCCACGCTTTGCTGAGGCCGCAGAGGTCGTCATGAAAGCGCTCTCCAATGACGTGTTCGAGCATAATGGCGAATTCTTCAAAATCCCAAAAATGTCGATCCGCCCGCGCCCGATTTCGAAACCGGAAACGCGCTTCTATGCGTCATCAGTTAGCCCGGAATCAGCGGAACTGATCGCAAAAATGGGCTTTGGCATGCTGGTAATCATGCAGAATGAATGGTCCAAAGCGGCACAGGACGTTGTCAAATTTCGGGAAATGACAGCCAGTGTTGGCCACACACCGCGCCCGCCTATCGTCTCCACCAACATCTCCTGCGCAGAAAGCCGGGATGAAGCGACGGATCTGGCCGCTGAATATCTTGGCAATAAGTGGGACTCGATTGAGAACCACTACAAGTTCTCAGACGGCGAGTTAGCCAACGTGAAGGGCTATGAATCCTACGGCAAGATGGCGAAGACCTATTCCAAAATGAAAGACCCAGGCTTCCGCAAATCTGCCAATGAATTCTATGTGTCGATCCAGGTAGCCGGTACACCGAAGGACTGCATTGAGCAGATCGCTGAGCTTCGACGCCTCACTGGCACGGAGCATCTGGTTGGCGAATTCTCATTCGGTGGCATGCCGCACGAGCGCGCCGAGCAGAACCTCCGCCTCTTCGCTGAAAAAGCGCTGCCGACACTGAAGCATGACCCATCTTTCTGCATACCGATAACGCCCGCCGGTGAGCTAGACACATCAGAATCCGGGCACGAAGACGTATTCGCACCCGCTTGAGCTTTAGGAGAACGCACAGATGGCCGTCGAGATTAAAGAACTAACCCCGGGCTTCATCGGCGAAGTGTCAGGCGTGGATCTGACCAGGGCGCTGACACCGGACGAAGCCGCGACAATTGAAGATGGCATGGACCGTCTCGCCGTGCTGGTATTCCATGATCAGCACATCACGGATGAGCAGCAATTGGCGTTCAGCGTGAACTTCGGTGAGATCGAGCGACCGGATAAGAAATCCAACATCACCCAGGCGAAGGACCGTCGCTTGAGCGAGGATATGGCGGATATTTCCAATCTGGATAAGGATAACAAGCTGCATGGCCGGAGCGACCGGCAGCGATTGTTCAATCTCGGCAATAGGCTCTGGCACTCAGATAGCTCGTTCCGTGCCACACCTTCAAAGTTCTCGCTGCTATCAGGACGCATCGTCCCTGCAACCGGCGGCAACACCGAATTTGCCGATATGCGCCAAGCCTATGACGCCTTGGACGACGCAATGAAAGCCGAAATCGAGGACATGATTTGCGAGCATTCACTGCTGCATTCGCGCGGATCACTTGGGTTTGATGATGATCTGACTGAGGCGGAAAAGCAGGGCTTCGCGCCAGTGCGGCAAAGCCTGGTGCGGGTTCAGCCAAACACAGGCCGGAAGTCCCTTTATCTTTCCGCCCATGCTGGCAAGATTTTGGGCATGCCGACGCCAGAAGGTCGAATGATCCTGCGCGAACTGAATGAGCATGCAACCGCACGGCAGTTCGTCTACGCCCATGAATGGCGCGCTGGCGATCTTGTGATGTGGGATAACCGCCAAACCATGCATCGCGCACGCCCCTTCAACGACACGAAGGATGTCCGCGATATGCGCCGCACCACTATCGCCGGTGAAGCAATGACGGCAGCGCAGGCGGATGCCGAGGCGGCTTAGGCGATCTGCTTGGCTACAGTCGTTCTCTTAGTGGCAACGCCCCCTCACCCTGTCCCTCTCCCCCCGTTGGGGAGAGAGGAGAATGCGCGGCCGAACTTCTACTAAGACTCCTCGCCCCCAACGGAGGGAGAGGTTGGGTGAGGGGGAAGCCCGCCCCAATCGCGTTCGATCAAATTGGAGAGACCAAAATGCCCGCTAAATCTGACGCCATGATCTGCGCCGCCCAGCCCGAAGCGGCGGAGGCCGGTGCGCGTGTGCTGCGGCAAGGCGGCAATGCCGTCGATGCAGCGATGGCAGCCGCATTAGTACAAGGCGTTGTCGATCCGCAAATGTGTGGGATTGCAGGCTTTGGCACCTGCCATATCTATTTGCCAAAGCAGGGCGTGCATGAATGCATCGATTTCCATGGCAACACGCCCATGTCTGCGACGCCAGAAATGTGGTCCAACCTGATTGAAGGCGAAACCCAGGATGGCTTCGGGTTTATCCTGAAGGGCCGCGTCAATGATCTTGGCTATCAATCGATTACGACGCCGGGCAGCCTGCTGGCCTACCATCAGGCGATCAGCGATTACGGCACGTTCGATTGGGCAGATATCTGCGCACCAGCTATCAATCAGGCTGAAAATGGCTTCATCGTCCGCCCTCATGTGGATTTCTGGTGGAACCAGGGGGCATCCTATGGCCGGGTAAATGTCGGCGACCGGCTGGGCTTCTCCCAAACTGGACGTGACGCGTATTTCCGGCCAGATGGTGCCATCAAGCGCACTGGCGATCATGTGCAGATTCCGGACATGGCGGAGACACTCCGGCGGATCGCTAAAGGCGGCGCGGACATTTTCTACCATGGTGAGATTGCAGACCAGATCGACGCTGACATGGCCGCGAATGGTGGCCTCTTGCGCAAAAGCGATCTTGAATCCTATCAGCTCGTGCGCGGTGCGCCGATGTGGACCACCTATCGCGGTCGCCGCATCGCCTCCAACCGGCCCCCAGGCGGCGGTGTGCAGTTGTTGGAAATGCTCAACATCCTAGAAAACTTCGATCTGGCAGGCATTGGCCACAACGAAACCGAATATCTCCGCATTGTTTCTGAAGCCATGAAGCAAGCCACCATCGACAAGGACGCCCATGTGGGCGATCCCGCTTTTGTCGATGTGCCGCTGGACCGGCTGCTCTCCAAAGACTACGCCACAGATGTCGCCAAGCGAATCACCGCCCGAGAAAGGGCCAGCGTCGAGCGATATCAGGGCGGCATGGCTGAGCCGAAAGACACGACCCACGTCGTTGTGCGCGACCGCGACGGCAATATCGTCACGATGACCCATTCGCTCGGCATGCCGTCCGGCGTGATCACCGATGGCCTAGGCTTCATGTATAACGGCTGTATGGCTGTGTTCGACCCGCGTCCGGGCCGAGCCGGGTCCGTAGCGCCGGGCAAGAGCCGGTTCACCTCCCTTTGCCCCTCTATCGTTTTTGACGGCGACGAGCCTAGGATTGCGCTTGGAGCACCGGGCGGCACACAGATCGCCATGGGCGTATTGCAAGTCATCCTAAATATGGTGGATTTCGATATGTCGCCTGTGGAAGCGACCGCCGCACCGCGCTTCTCCTCCACCAGCAATGCACTCGACATCACCAACCGCATTCCGAGCTACACGACAGAACCGTTAGCGGCTGAGGGCTACCAAGTCGTCCGTTCCCCCCTCACCTTTGCGTTTGCGGCCCCACACGCCATCAAAATCGATCCAGACGGCACATTGAGCGGCGGTGGTGACCCGAGCCATGACGGCGTGGCGCTTGGGGTTATCCAAGGATCAACCGCGTGAGCGATCTTACGCAAAAGCCCGCAACAGAACTCGCAGCCCTCATCAAAGCGCGGGAAATCTCACCGGTTGAGGTTATGGACGCTGTGCTCACGGCAGCGGAGGCAACACAGTCCGCCTGCAACGCCTTCATCACTGTAGATGGCGAACGGGCGACGGAAACTGCCAAGGAGCAGGAATCCGCGCTGATGCAAGGCGCTGCGGATGGAGCACTTTTTGGCGTTCCGGTCTCCGTGAAGGATCTTTGCAATACGAAGGATCTGCGGACAACCTTTGGCAGTCTCTATTACAAAGACAACATCCCGGCCGCTGACTGCGTCGCGGTTGCCCGCCTGCGCGGTGCTGGCGCCAATATCTTCGCCAAGACCACGACGCCCGAATTTGGCCATAAGCCGCTAACCGAAGCGCCGCTCTACGGACGTACATTGAACCCCTGGGACCTGACGCGCACTACGGGCGGTTCCTCTGGTGGCGGTGCGGCAGCGGTCGCGACTGGCGCAGGGCCGCTGGGTATTGGTACAGACGGCGGGGGGTCTACGCGTATTCCGGCAGCGGCTTGCGGGCTAGTTGGCATCAAGCAATCGCTTGGCATTGTGCCCCATGACCAAACGCCCGATGTATTTGGCCTCCTGGCCTATGTCGGCCCCATCGCTCGCACGGTCGCAGATGCAGCGCTGATGTTGGATGTGATGGCTGGACCGCACGCCAGCGACCCCCATTCGCTTGGGCGCGATCTGCAGGGCCTGACAGAAGCCGGTGCCCAGCCCATGGACCTCAAAGGCAAGCGCATCGGTTGGCGGACGCGGATGGGCAATGAACGTGTTGACCTAGAAACGGAAGCGGCTTTCAAATCCTCCCTCGGCATGCTGGAAAGCCTTGGTGCCGAATTGGTAGAGCGGGATGATCCGTTTGAAAACACCTTGCCTGTATGGGGTCCACTGACATTCTCGATCTGGGCGACCAGGTTCGCTGACATTGAACAAAAGCTGGGCGATCAGATGTCCGACACGCTCCGCCGCTGGATGGGCGAGGGCCGAAGCTTCGGTGCAACAGAGGTGCAGTCTGCGATGGAAGCCCGCACGCGCTTATTCAGGCAAGTCCAATCATGGTTCGAGGACTTAGACTTCCTGGCGACCCCAACCCTCGCCGCCCCTGCCCTGCCAGCGGATCAAAACCCGTTCGAGCCTGTGATGATTGACGGCGGTGATGCAGGCGGCCTGCGTGACGGCTGGTATCCCTACACCCATCCGTTCAATCTGACCGGCCATCCAGCAGTTACCCTGCCGAATGGATTCACTAATGCCGGACTGCCCGCAGGCGGACTTCAATTGATCGGACCCTGGCTTTCAGATGTGGAATTGCTCGCTGCATCGGCAGCCTATGAAGTGGCCCAACCTTGGACCGATAACCGACCTCAACTGAGTTAGATCGCCATAGAGATTGGGTCTGGGCTCATTAGGCTAACACCTAGGTCCGCAGCATTCCGATAAGCGCCATCAGCAGTCCGCGCTTGGCGGGCACCATCCATCTTTGGTTCCGGATTCTGGCTTAGATGCTGGGCAAAGAACGCACTGGACGGCAGGGATACCAACGGGCGACCACGGCCGCCGAGGCCAAGAACCTCAACCTCGTCATCAAGAAAGCGGCTGTGCTGGGAGGAAGCGGTATAGGAGACAGTCCGCGCGCTATGATGTGACCGTTCATCGCTTGGCCGCACGCCCTGTACGGACGCGACCATGGCCGGCGGCATCATGCGCGCGGCGTCTGGCGATATGCGGATCAGGTCATGCACGACGGTCAATCAACTCCATAAAATTGTTACTTCTTTAACCTAATCTAATTTTACTTATATTCAAGTTATAATTTAGCTTAAGCTCGAATCTTTTATAAATATGTAAATAAATACGGTTAATTTTGTTAACTTTTTATTTTCCCGCCACTCAAAACCCATCAATCATAGACACTCTATATATAAGCCTACATCCAGCATCACAGAAAATTCTTACACATTCTGCGTGCTCACCCTTACCAGACACATGGGGACCCGCAGGAAACAGCCATTCTTGCCGAGCCGTATTTTGAATGGGAACCATTTGCCATTTTTGCTCCCCTCGCGCCTTTTTTAGGGCTGGGACTCATAACCAGTATGCAATGAGTGCAGCGATATGAATTGCAGCGAGGAAGTTATCGGCTCGCTTGTCGTACCGGGTAGCAATACGCCTGAAGTCCTTCAGTCTGCAGAACATGCG
>Ga0315321_10002468_pt1 | contig 14326 bp, 13 predicted proteins | sample M180m21515metaG_FD_203464 | JGI IMG/M metagenome (GOLD analysis project Ga0315321, IMG submission 203464) | Ammonia-oxidizing marine archaeal communities from Monterey Bay, California, United States - M1 80m 21515 | ecosystem: Environmental > Aquatic > Marine > Intertidal zone | place: USA... | reverse complement strand
GGATAGTGTAGGCCACGACTATATCGGTGTCCCAGCGTAACCGTGCCTCTTACCTTGCCGTCGATCACGAATTCCAAGACCCCTGCGTCCGGACCCGCCAAGACGAAGGCCCCAATGGCGGAACCCTCGAAATCCAACTTGGCGGTCGAACCCGGTTTTTCCGTATGCAGGAGTGGCTTGCCTAGGTAGCGTCCGCGTTTCCCGCCGGACAGCTTTTTCCACTCCGGTTCGCTCCACTTCCATCCTCCTTCCAGTTTCGCCTTTTCCGGAGAAAGGAACCGTCCCTTTATATAACTGTGCGGATTGAAGAGCTTTTCGGGAACGGGGTGGGGGACGGCTTTTTTCGCGAGAGGTCTTTTCCTGCCAAGAGAAATCCAAGAGTTTTCGAGCATACTCACTGACAGATCGGCAGCCAACTGGTTGCCGGGTTTCTTGGGGTGGGTGCCCCCGAACTTGGACCAAGTGAAGGTACCCGCCTCTATGCGGTCGGCCAGTTCCTTGGCTAGGTGCACGGCGGAGACGCCGTAGTGATCCAGCACTTCCTGGTGTGCGGCCATGGGTAGCGGTTGTTTGCCTTCCTGCAGTTGCTTGAGCATGCCGGGATTCACGAAATAGGTGACTATCACGTCGGCGTTCGGGTTGTGAGCCCGCACATGGCGGATGATTCCTTCCATACCGCGTTGAGCGGCTTCTCGGGAATGCCCGGCGTCCTGATCGTCGTTCACCGCGAATTCGACGAAGAACAGGTCCACTGGTCCGTGATCTAAAACGTCTCGCTGCAGGCGGAAGGCTCCCGTGGTGGAGCAGGTGGAGGAAATGCCCGCATTGGTGAAGGTGAACTCGGTTTTCGGGAAGCGCTTTTGGAGCCACTCCCATAGGATCGGTCGATACCCGTTCATCTCCGTGATGGACCCGCCCATGAAGGCTACGTGACCTTTCTTTTCCTTTTCAAAGACGAGTCGGCAATTGTCGAAGTTCCCGCGCTGGAGCAAGTTCGGGTGTGGTTTTAACGCAAATGCCGAAACGGCAGCCGTCAAGGTGCAGAGGGTGAGGGTCGTGATCTTGTGATTCATATTGGAAAGTTTTTCAGTCTTCTTGTCCCAAGGCGAGAGCTTCCTTGGCTAATTTGGTGATTTCGTCGAAGCGTTCTTCTTTCAGCAGATTGCCTGCCACCAGCCACGATCCCCCCACCGCGATCACTTCGGGCAAGGCCCAGTAGGCGGGAGCCTTATCCAAGGTTATGCTTCCCGTGGGGACGAACCGAACGCCTTCCGCCTTGAAGGGGGCTATGAGGGCCTTGAGGAAAGCGGCCCCGCCCGCAGGTTCGGCGGGAAAGAATTTTAGGTTTTTGCAACCGAGAGACAGGGCTCTGCTCACCTCCGTCGGCGTAAGCACTCCCGGGAACAGGGGAAACCTCGATCGAATACAGGTGCCCAGCACCGTTTCGTCCAGTCCGGGGGACACCCCGAAGTCGATCCCGTCGTCGAGTAACTCCGGAATCACGGCGGCATCGAGGATCGTTCCCGCCCCGAGCAACATGTCGGGAAAGCGCTTGCGAGTTTCCCGGAGAGCTTCGCGCGCTGCTTCCGTGCGCAGGGTGATTTCCAACAGGTTTATCCCTCCCTCCAAGAGGGCTTCCGCCATGCGCGGACCGTCGTTCGGCTTGGATACGACCGCGACTGGCATTACTCGGTTTTCCCGAATTCGGTTTACGATGGGAGAATCTTCGCTCATTCTGTTTGCCTGCGTAGGGGGGGATGCTTGCTTGGGCAAGCGGTTTCGTCCAATCGCGCGTTTTTACATCCATTTAAGTCGTATGATGAATATTTCAGGCATTTCGCAAACGTCGGCACCGGAAGTTTTTCCCGGATACTTTTTCGTTCACGCGGAAATATGAGTTCCGACTACGTAAAGATTGCACGCCTCAAGGACGTCACCGCCTTTCGCGAGCGATTGGAAGAGCTCGACCTCGAGCTTCCCGTGGACGACGAGGCTCTCACCGCCGAATCTGGTTCCCCCTTGGCTCAGCCCATCGAAGTGGAGGGGGTAACCGTGGGCAACCGCTGGTGCATTCACCCTATGGAGGGATGGGACGCCAATCGCGACGGTTCTCCCACCGAGTACACCATCCGCCGCTGGCGCAACTTTGGGCTCAGCGGGGCCAAGCTCATCTGGGGCGGCGAGGCCGCCGCCGTACAGCCAGATGGTCGGGCCAACCCCAACCAAACTCTCGCTACACCCGAAAACGAGGACGGTCTTCGGCAGCTTCTCGCCACTCTCAACGATGCCCATGCCGAAAGCTTCGGCTCCACCGATGATCTTCTGGTCGGTTTACAGCTCACTCACTCGGGACGCTTCTGCCGCCCCAACGACAAGGTGCGCTGGGAACCCCGCATCGCCTACCATCATCCCTTGCTCGACGAGAAGTACGGGATCGACCCCGAGGACGATTCCATAGTCTGGCCGGACGACGATTTGCATCGGCTGATCGACACTTACGTCGAATCGGCTCGGCTCGCCCAAAAGGTCGGCTTTCGCTTCGTAGACGTAAAGGCCTGCCATGGTTACCTCCTGCACGAGTTTCTTTCCGCCCGTTCCCGCCCCGGTCTATTCGGCGGAGACTTCGAGGGCCGTACGCGCTTGCTCAAGACAATCATCGCCCGGATTCGCGAGGAAATGCCCGAGCTCATCGTAGGCGTGCGTCTAAGCTTTTTCGACACCGTCCCTTTCAAGACCAGCACGGTGACTGGACGCCCGATGGATTTTTCCGAGCACCTGCCTTATCGCTACGGCTTCGGAGTGGACGAAAGCGACCCCTTGCAACCGGACCTCGCCGAGCCCCTCCGACTTGTGGCCGAGCTCAAGGAAGCGGGCGTGGCTCTCGTCAACCTCAGTTGTGGCAGCCCCTATTCCAACCCGCACGTTCAGCGCCCCGCCATCTTTCCGCCCAGCGACGGGTACCAACCGCCCGAGGATCCCCTCGTTGGGGTCGCCCGCCAGATAAACGCCGTACGCGAGTGCAAGAACGCCGTGCCGGATATTCCCTTGGTCGGCACGGGCTACACCTACCTGCAGGATTACTTGCCCCACGTCGCCCAAGCCGCCGTTCGGAAAGGCTGGGTGGATTTCGTGGGGCTTGGGCGCATGGTGCTATCCTATCCCCGTTTCCCCGCCGACGTGTTGGAACAAGGCGCCCTGCAGCGCCGTTCCATCTGCCGCACTTTCAGCGACTGCACCACTGCTCCCCGAAACGGCATGCTTTCAGGTTGCTTCCCTCTCGACCCTTTCTACAAGGAGCTCCCCGAGTTCGCTCGAGTGAAGCAGATCAAGAAGGACCTAGCCTCGGGCTGAAATCACGGGATGCCCTTTAGGTTCGCTTGATTGCAACGTCGGGGCTTTGCCCCTCCTTGCTATTACAATGGGCTAGGGAACGGCTAAGCCTGAGGCTACCTGAACGTAACTCGAACGGAATAAGGCGCGGCCGGTGCCGAGCGCTCCGTCGACGTCGTAGCCCACGGCGCGAAGAGAGCCGTCGGTCATGCGGATGAGGGTGTGGCTGTCTCCTGCAGAGACGTCTGCCACGCCCGAAGACAAGACCTGCACGGGCGAATGACGGTCGATGTTGGTGCCGTCGCCCAGTTGACCGTATGCATTCCGGCCCATGGCCCAAAGGCTTCCGTCGGTCTTCACGAACACGGTATGGCCACCTCCCGTCGAAACCTTCGCCACGCCCGAGGCTACGATTTGCACGGGCGAATGACGATCGGTGGTGGTGCCGTCGCCCAGTTGACCATGAAAATTATAACCCATGCCCCAAAGGCTTCCGTCGGTCTTTAGGAAGACGCTGTGGTAATACCTCCCGTTAATCGCGGTGACGTTTGCGGCCACGATTTGCACGGGAGTATGACGGTTCGCGATGGTTCCGTCGCCCAGTTGACCGTATGCATTCCTCCCCATGGCCCAGAGGGAGCCATTATTCTTTAGGAAGACGCTGTGGCCCATACCTGCCTCAATCGCGGTGACGTTGGCGTCCACGATTTGTACGGGAGTATGACGCTGGATGGTGGTTCCGTCGCCCAAGCGACCCTGATCGTTGTTGCCCATGGCCCAGAGGCTGCCATCGTTCTTCAGGAAGAGGCTGTGCGAGCCGCCTGCCTCAACCGCGGTGACGTTGGCGTCCACGACTTTGACGGGAGTTGTGCGGGTCGCAGTGGTTCCGTCGCCCAAGCGCCCATGACCGTTGGCGCCCATGGCCCAGAGGCTGCCGTCGTTCTTCAGGAAGAGGCTGTGAACATTCCCTGCCGAAATCTTGGTGACGTTGGCGTCCACCGTCTCGAAGGGGGAGGATCGTCGATCGGTGGTGCCGTCGCCGAGTTGACTCGCATTGTTGTAGCCCATGGCCCAAAGCGAACCATCGTTCTTGAGGAAGAGGCTGTGCCAATTCCCTCCCGAAACCTTGGTCACGTTGGCGTTCACCACCTCGACGGGGGAGGTTTGCCGGATGGCGGTGCCGTCGCCCAGTTGACCAATATGGTTGAAGCCCGTGGCCCACAGAGTGCCGTCGGCCTTCTCGTACAGGCTGTGAGCTCCTCCGGCAGCGATCCTCACGACGCTGGCTGCGACCTGCACGGGCGAATTCCGATCGGTGGTGGTTCCGTCTCCCAATTGGCCCCAACCATTCCAGCCCGTGGCCCATAGAGTTCCGTCCGCTTTCAAGAATAGGCTGTGATGGCTACCTGCGGCGACGGCGGTGACGTTGGCGTCCATCACCTTTACGGGCGAATGACGGTCGGTGGTGGTTCCGTCACCCAATTGGCCGTACTCATTCCAACCCATTCCCCAAAGCGAGCCATCCGACTTCACGAAAAAGCTGTGGAAGGCTCCCGCGCTTACGGCCCTGAATCCGGGATCGGGCAAGCCGGCGAGGTTCACGTTTCCGGTCGAATGGAGTTCGGCAACTTGCGAACCGGAAAGGGCGGAACCATAGACGCGTACTTCGTCTATGAATTCCGCAAAGGGTTGGGAAAAAAAATTTCCGATGTAAAAGATTCCCCCGGTGGCTATGCGGTCACCGGCCCCGCGGAAGACGCCGTCGACATAGAACTTGGTGGTGCCGGCCTCCGCCGATGCGACGATGTGATGCCACGTCCCTTGGTAATTGCCGGCGGGCATGTCGAAGCCCGAGTCGCGAAAGTCCCCCCTCCCATTGGCGTAGAACCCGAGGTTGTCGTTGCCTTCGCCTATTATGACGTGGTGATCGAAGTTCTTGCCTCGCGTAAGGGTTCGCCAGCTTCTGCTGGGGGAAAGATTCTTGAACCATGCGGAAACCGTGTAGGAGGCGTTCAGGCTAATTCCGCCGTTCTCGACCTTGGCCCGGGCATTTGAGCTTCCCGTGGGGAGGTGAAGGGAACCGCCCCCGAATTTCGACTCCGCGGAAGTGAAGGCGGAGCCACCCTCGAGGTTTGCGTCATACAGGCTTCCCGTAGAGGCTGAATTTGCGGCATTCGCTCCTGCGCCCTCGTCGAAAGCCCAATGCCCGACAAGCCCGTAGTGATTGGAATCAACGATGCGGACAGGGACGTTGCGCTTGGTGGTGGTGCCGTCACCCAGTTGGCCGACTTGGTTCCGGCCCACGGCCCAGAGCGTGCCGTCCGCTTTCAGGAATAGGCCGTGATCGTTGCCCGAGGCGATGGCGATGACGTCGGCGTCCACGACTTGCCCGGGTGTGTTTCTGTTCTCGGTGGTGCCGTCGCCCAGTTGACCATACTGGTTGCGTCCCATTACCCAGAGGCTGCCGTCGGCTTTTAGAAAAGAGCTCCAGTCCCAACCTGCGGCCACGTCGGTGACGCCGGCGTCCACGACCTTGACGGGTGTTTTACAGTTGGTGGTGCCGTCGCCCAAGCGACCATAACTGTTCGACCCCATGGCCCAAAGGGAGCCATCCGTTTTCACGAACAAGCTGCGACCAGCTCCCGCAGCAACAGCCGCGACGTTGCCGTCCACCACCTTTAGAGGGGTGGATCGGTGGACGTTTGTGCCGTCGCCGAGCCGACCATAACTGTTGGTGCCCGCGGTCCAGAGCGAACCGTTGGCGTCGGCGTATAGGGTGTGCTCCCATGCGGCGATGGTGTTGACGCCTCCGCGGGCGACGAGTGTACGCAAGGCGGTCTCGGAGGAACCGAAGGTGTTGGCGGCGACGACGGAGTACTGGTGTTCGCCGTCCGCGGAGATGGTAAGCTGGGAACCCGTGGCCCCGGCGATGGGCGAACCGTCCTTTTTCCATTGGTAGGAGAAGTCGGCACCCGAGGCAGGCGGCGCCTTGAGGACGATGGACTGCCCGGGACGAGCGATAACGTCGCCCATGGGAGCGGAGAATGAGGGTTTGAGGAAGGGAGCCAAGTGGGCCTTGAGGGCGGGATCGAGGCGAGCTACGCCGGTGCTGGCGTTGAGATCGGTGAGAACGTCGGAACCAAGCATTTCCTTGGATATCGTACGGTTCAGGTCTTGGCGTATGTCCGGGGCAAGGCGAGATCGCGATATGGTGCCGTTGAGATCTGAAAGAACGTCTGCGGGGAGCATGTTCCGAGTAATGGTGCGGTTCAGGTCTTGGCGCACGCCGGGGGCGAGACGCGATCGCGGTATGGTGGAATTCAGGTCCGCAAGTACGTCGGCCGGGAGCATGTCGCGGGTGATGACGATGGTTCGATTGAGGTCGGCGAGTACGTCCACTGCTAAACGGGAGCGAGGGATCGTCCCGTTCAAGTCTGCCCGCACTACGGGAGAGAGGTGGGAAAGGGTAATGCTGCCAGGTTGGAGGGTGGCGTTCTGGTCGGGGAGGACGACGGTGGCGTTGAGATCGGCGAGTACGTCGGCGGCGAGCATGCTTTTGGTGATGGCTCCGGGTTGTACGCCCTTGGCGAGGTTCGCCAAGTTTGCGACGTCGGCGGCGAGGGCGTGGGGAGCGGAGGTGATGCGCTGGTCGGGCTGCAAGTGGAGCCATTCTTGTGTGTCGGGGCGGTAAAAGTTCACTACCAGAAAAAGTTGGGAATTCTGGAGAAAGAGGTTTTTGGGGAAATCGTTCATCGTGTTTCCCCCTAACAGGCAAATATACAGGCCTCTATCGACGTTCAACGTGACGCTGGAATTGGCATCGACGCCGTTTCTCCAATGCACGGTGCCGTTGGCATCACGCAAGGCGAAGGTGAACTGGGCGTCGCCTTGGAAGTTGGCCCCGTTGATGGCAACCTTGCCCGAATAGGGGATAGGTGCGGCGCCGGCATATTGCCAGAAGGCGAAAGAGGATAGAAATAGGTACGCGATTAGGAGTCTTTTCATGCGGAAGTTGCTTTATCCTTTCGAAAATATGACAACTTGATGCTTTTTTTGCAATATGCTTTATAGGGTATCATGCGTATTTGCTCCGAGGTGGTGACTTTTGCGGGGTTTTTGAAAAAAATAGCTAAAGCCTTCTATGCCCCGTCCGACTATACTCCTTAGCCGCAAGGATGTGGCCGGAGCATTCAACCAAGATTTCGTCTACAGGGAGGTGGACGTGAATCCTGATCAACAGTGTCGATTCCCTTTCGTTAGGGAGCAGACGCCGAACAGATTCATGGAAACCCGTAGAGAAAGTACAGTCACGTCCAATTCGCCACCAAGGAGTTTATTCTTGCGAGGTGTGGATGCGACAGGCGGTTTGCGCCTTTCTTCAATGGATTCCCGATATGTTCGGCAGCTTCCTCGGAATGTCTCGACACATAGCTCTAGGAAAGAAAACACTAATGGAATCCATCCAAAACGAATCCGGAAGCATCGTGAACTTCAATCGTTCCGTACCTCCAGTCATTGATCTCGATACCAAATCAGAAGAATCAGTCGTAGTTGGCGTCAAGGAAGCCCTTGGTGAGCAACTCGCCCCAAACGAGATTGGTCGCTGGGTACGAAAATTGATTGATATGGACGAAGGAGACGCTCTTAGGCGTGGTCGAGTCCTCGCCGAAGATTCCGCTTGGCCTCAAGTCGATGCCCTCGACCTGACTGCCGAACGAATCTTGGCTCACGAGGAATTCTGAATCCTCTTTAATTAATAAAAAGTAATCTTCGCGACACGCCCCTGAATCAGCTGATTCGGGGGGCGTGCGTGTTCGTTTTTAGTCATTGTCTTGTTCTGCTCGGACTGAAATCATTTCCGTATGGCTAGATGTCGACCTCGAATATTCATCTTACTTCACGACGGTCTGAAAATAGGCTTAGGTTTTCACTTTTTTAGGGAAATCGAACTCGATGAGTTCCGCCAGTCCCTCCTTTACCTCCGACCATTTGTCGCAAGGTATTTTCAAGACCACGATGCCGCAGGTGGGCATGTTGCCTATTGAAAGGTTTCCCAAAAGATGGGCTAACCAAGTAATGGTGGGGTTGTGCGCTACGACTAGAGCGGACATGGCCTCGTCGTTCAGTTCCTGGATGAATTCTAGCATGCTCGAAGGGGAGGCCTCGTAGAGTTCCTGTTCCAGCTTGATTTCGCTATTATAGCCCCATTCCTTGGCCAAAATAACTGCGGTAGTGCGGGCTCGGACGGCGGCGCTGCATAGTATTACGTCCGCGACGCGGTGCTTTTGGGCTAACCTACGCCCCATCTCCGGCGCATCGCGTTCGCCGCGATCATTGAGGGGGCGCTCGAAGTCTGAGAGACCCGAATCGTCCCACGATGATTTCGCATGCCTACCGAGGAATAAGGTTTTCATAAGGATGTTCTTGCCGGAATCCTTTGTGAAAGGCAAGGAGGGCGTTGAGTAATGCTACGTTTTCGCGTTGCGCAGAATAATGCTTAAGAGCTATGATGTTATTGTGAATCTTACACGAATGTTAGGTTTCGTCTTTGTCCTTGCCCTAATGGCATGCGGTTCAGACGAGCCCGAAGAGGCGAAGCCGGTTTCGACCGATCCTTCTACGAATTCAGCAATCTCGCGGGATCCAATCCCCAATGCTCCCGATTTGACTCACATCCCGGGATCGGATCGCGACGCGAGCGAGATCATGCGTGATTTCGGGCAACCCTTAAGCACGCTACCCGTTTTGGATTCCAATCAATCGGTTTTGGGACCGGATGGAAAAGTCTATTACCCCGGGGATGATGGATCCTTGTTCACGGGGAAACTGAGGGAGCTTTATCCCGATGGAAGACCTGCTTTCGAGTCATCATACCTAGAGGGAGTCCCTCACGGCAACCAGTTGCGTTGGCATGAAAGCGGTCATCTGGCCTTGGAGTCTTTGTTTGAGGATGGTCGTCTGGTCGGCATGAAGACGCGATGGTGGCCGGATGGCCGCAAGCGCGAAGAGGAATACTGGAGTGATGGTCGTTTTCGGGGAAGACGTCTTTGGGATTCTGATGGCCGCTTGACTCGGGAAGAGTTGGTGAACTTCTGACTTGTTGTCGCCCTCAGCGAATTCTCGACATGATATCTTCGAGATATCCCTCGAGAGTAGACAAGCGAATGACTGAAAGATTTTCAAAAGCACCACCTTTCTCGATTTCCTGAATGGCTTGAAATTGGTGGTCGGGCATGTCGTTTGGGGTTACTACCGCGATAAACTGAGCACCTAGGCGATAGGCGGTATCTCCAAGAACGCGCGTCAATTCGAATTCCTTTCCAGAGTCCCAGTCAAAGACTACCTCTACGCCAAGCTTAATTTCGGGAATCCAGAAATCAGTCTGGTCGCGAGAATAGTTTGGAGAGAATAGTAATTTGCTTTTGTCGAGTTGCTGTCGACATGCTCCGAGCAGGTCCGAAATTCGTTGGCCGTGATTTTGAATAAATTCCTGATCCCTTTTAATTAGAGATTCAATGTATTCTATAACCTTACCGTTGAAAATCGATTTGGCTCGACCCAGAGCAAAATCCCGGAGTTTCGGATCCAGAGTTAACTCTTGTAGTATGGAGTCGGAGTCGGATGACGAAAATTCGTTGGCTTTGCTTTCTTCTCGTCGCCGGCGAACTACTGCGTCCAAGTCGATGGGGAAGGTTATTGACCTTATGCTAAGGTCGCAACTTCCTTCTCTGCGTGTTACTTTCGCCACTCTTTCCCTGACCCAAGTTGCAAGAAAGTTGACTTCGGGGCATTGATCGTAGCCATGTGAACGGAAATTTTTCACCCACCCGCGAAAGCACCTTACCCCTTGGTCTAGGCGATCGTATGGGGTGTCGATCCGATCGATGACTGATGCGATCTCCTCAAGGAGATCACGGTCGTCACGCCAATTGTTACGAGCTAGGTGACTAGAGGTGTCGCCTAGGTTTCGTGACATTGCCTAGAGGAAAAGCGCCGGCTAAAATTCAGTCGGCCTTGTCTTCCTTTTTAGGTTCTTCGGCATCGCTGTCGGCAGACTCCGGCAAGGCTTGCTCGGAAGCATCCGATTCTTCTTCGGAAGAATCATCTTCGCTGTCATCGGCTTTATCTTCGCTGTCATCGGCTTTATCTTCGCTGTCATCGGCTTTATCTTCGCTGTCATCGGCTTTATCTTCGCTGTCATCGGCTTTATCTTCGACTTTTTCCTCAGAAGTCTCTTTCGATTCTTCCTTCGTCTCTGAAGCTTCCTCTACAGCGGCGTCTTCCTCTACAATCTCTTCGACGCCGGCAGGTTCAGGTTCGGGCGTAGGCTCCGGCTCGGAAACGGTTTCCTCGGCCGGTTTGGTAGCGGATTTTGTTTTTTCCGGAGTTTTCTCCGGATTGCGTTTCCAGCGTTCTACGATGGCTGTTGCCTCGGCGATTTGATGGCCGGCGTAGCGTTCTTCTGACTTTAGTACTTTGCGTGCGATTCGCAGGTTCATGATAAATAAGCGATTGCGGATATTGAAAAGGAATGTGACACTAACAAAACAATTGCTCTAGGCAAGCGTTCAGTTAATGTTCTTTTTGTGAAATTTCATCTATTGTCTCGTTTTCTGTTCGGTATTTCCGTTATCGAGTTGTTTTCGATGGCTAATTTTTCCGTTGCACAGACAGTGTCCCCCCCGACTCCACTTCCTTTGCCGGAAATTACCAAGACTTCCACAGAAAAGTCCGTAACCCCCGGACCGAACTCAAGCGGCTCTAACCCGACTGAGGCTCCCAAGCACCCCGAGTACGAGGTACTTCGCGTTCTTTCTCCTGGTGTGTTCGACGTGATGGTCGACGATTTTCAAGTACGTTTTCGAGCATGGGGAGTAGGTTTCCCCAAGCGAGACCAACCTGGATATCGAGAAGCCCTACGCTTCAGCGAACAGCAATTACTTGCCTCCAAGGTAAACCTCAAAACCAAACAAGAATTCGATCTCAAGAATTTGAAACTCGTCGATATTTCTACCGTTGGCAGCCAAACGACCTTCAGCCGTCAGGCGATTTTGTCAGGTCATGGTTGGCATTTGGAAAAGGAGACCAATCGTTATGGACCTTTTACTTTGGCTCAAATGAAAGCCAAGAGAATGGTTTTGGGCGTTTGGAGGACCCCTCTAGCGTACACCCAAGCCGATGATGCTTCGGCTATGCCAATGCCAAAGCCCAAGCTTCCGGGAGCCCTCTTTCGCCAACAGCAGGGAGTTCCCGCCGCAGGAATTTCTTTCTGGGTATCTTCCCTTGGCAAGGTTCACCGGCCAGGTTGCGCCTTTTATCGCAAGGGTAGGGGGTTGGTCTCGAACACCCCGCAAGGATACGATTGTCGTATCTGTGGAGGTCGAAACGGAAAGGGATCGCGTTAGAGGGGCGAACTCTGCTCTTTTTTACAAGGCGAGACCTTCCGGCGCCTTGACGATCCCGTCGACGAGCAACATTTCGATTCCCGAACCAAGCCAGGACCGGCCAGTCAGCCTTGTCCGGTCTTAGAGTAAGCATGTTTGTGTTTTTTTGAGATTACCCGTTTACAAGTTGGTTCAGATGCATATTGTTAATGATTTGCTTTCAAACCACATTTCAAGGTCTTTCCATGAATAATCGATTTTTTTTCGTTTCCATCCCACTTCTCTTCTGCTCGGTCGTTGGTCTGCTTGCCGAAGAAGGCAAGGAAGATAAGGTATCGCAGGAGGACGCCGAAGTCTTGGAAGCTCTTGGGGCATCCGTGGGAACCAATTTTCACAAATTCGGTTTCGACGACACGGAGTTGAAGTTTTTCCTTAAGGGGTTGCGTAAAGGGCTTGCGGGTGAGGTTAAGGAGGAGCAGATTCGCACCATGGGGCCTCGCATTCAGGCTTTCATGCGTCCTCGCATGAAAGCGGCGCAAGCTCGAGATCGAGAAGAGGAAAAGGAACTCATGGCCAACTTGAAAGTGCCGATGGATCTTGAAATTCTAACTTCGGCAGGCAAAAAGACGACGCTTGGCGATCTAGCCAACGGTAAGAAGGGAGTTTTGCTTGATTTCTGGGCTTCTTGGTGTGGCCCATGCATGAATTTGATGCCCGAACTGGAAAAGAAGGCTAAGAAGTTAGGACCCAAAGGAATTGTGGTGGCGGGCATGAATACTGAAAATGCGGATAAGGCTGAAAGTGTACGCAAAAAACGAAAAATTGAATTTTCTTGGCTGGTGGAACCCGATGGCAGACCGTTGAGCCAGATGCTGAAAATCAATTCGATACCCCGTATGATTCTTGTCGCTCCCGACGGCAAAGTTCTTTTCAATGGTCATCCCATGGACGATGAATTGGTTTCCACATTGGCTGACCTTGGCGTGAAGTGAACTGATCTGCAATGTTGGGACAATTTCAACTTTCTCTCTTGGCGGCGTTTCTATTCGTCGCCTTGCCTTGTCTTATCCGGGGCGCACCAAGCGCTGCTGATCAGAGCCTCTTGAGAAAAGCCCAAGGCCAGTTTCAAAAACACGGCGGAGTTTGTATTTGCAAAGATTGCCGCACCCTCAGAGAGCAATTAAAGGCGCGTAAGCTCATTCCTGTTAAACTAGGAGAGAATTCTGCTGGAAAACCTCTCTTCGAAGGTCCCGGACTCAACCGCCCGAAATCTCCTGCACTCCGTCCAATCCCATCAAAAGCTAGGCCTCTGCCTAATGCTACCGCTTTTTCCCCCAAGATTACGCAAGGTCGGCCTCTTCAACCTTTCCGTCAGATAGTGTTTCCTCCGATGGCTCTAATTCCCCCCGTGCTCACTCCCCCAATTCGTACCTTATCCACGAATTCACAAGATCCTGCTTTAGTTGCCAAGCCCGCTAGTCGAAATTCACATGGGGTTCGCATAGCCGACCCACGTCCCGGCGCTCTGGCGTTGCTTGTTCCGAAGTCTCGTCCATCCGTTCTTTCCGGTTCTCCTCCCAGACCACCTCCCTCCTCGCCACCTCCTGCTCCGCCGCCTACTTTTTCTCCTCTACCGGTCGCTACCGCCGGAGGCGTAACTGGTTTGCCGGGGCGAGCTGTAAGTATACCCATGCAATCGAGCTCCAGCGGGGGGCTTCCCGGTCGTCCGGTTTCCATTCCTTCGGCTCAGGGGCTACCTAGTCGGCCCGTTACTTCGCAAGGTTCGGGTGCATTGCCTGGAAGACCTCTCCCAGTCGCTACACTCCCACGACCTTCCGCCACCAACCCTCAGGTTCCCAGCGGGGGCATGCAAGCCAAAATACAGGCACTTATAAAAAAAGGGGTGCCGCCTGCCGCCATTAACAAGCAGACCGGCATAGTTAGAATGAACCTTCAAGGGCAGTATCTCGATTCAACTGGAAGCGTCATCATAGGCAGAAGGCAGCGTTGACGGTGCTTTTGGAACTTTTTTTCTCGGTCTCCCATTTTCACCGTCCCAATTCCGTATTCGTCTCAAGGTCTTTTTTGCGTATTGATTTAAACCTTGTCTTGCAAGATTGCCGATGGTGTATCTTTCGCAAAAAAGCTTGGCTCTAACTGAATTTTCCATTCCATTTAAATGGGTGTCCATGAACTTTTGCAATTGGCTCACCAGAAAACGAAAAGGAGAAAACAGAAATGAAAAACAATGCTGTCAAAAAGATCGCCCTGGCAACCGCCCTGGTTACAGTGATCTTTGGTATGAATGATGTGGCGCGGCTTTCGCTTGAAGCGTTTCGCTCAGGTATGCTGAGTATAATTGATCAATGCGAAAAAGGCGGCTCAGAAGTGCTCTTATGCACACCGAATTACGTTTACGAAACGAAGCGGCGGCCGAATGAAAAGCTGGCACAATTCGCTGATGAGGTTGTCAGGATTGGAAAGGAACAGGGGCTTGGCGCTTTTTTGTAGAAGGTAATCTTCATTTCCATTATTTGTTTCAGAGCGTTGGCCATGTCATCGCATTCGAGCATTTGTGGGTTTGAATTATTTAGTTCCAACGCTATTATGTT
>Ga0315321_10002467_pt1 | contig 14326 bp, 9 predicted proteins | sample M180m21515metaG_FD_203464 | JGI IMG/M metagenome (GOLD analysis project Ga0315321, IMG submission 203464) | Ammonia-oxidizing marine archaeal communities from Monterey Bay, California, United States - M1 80m 21515 | ecosystem: Environmental > Aquatic > Marine > Intertidal zone | place: USA... | reverse complement strand
CACCAATTTGGTCTTCATCAGTTCGGCCATCATCCCATAGTCCATCAGTGGGGGCTGCATCTCGAATTTCCTGAATTATTCCCAAAGCCTCAGCGATAGCATATACCTCGGTTTTGTAAAGGTCGGCAATAGGAGAAATATCCACACCCCCATCGCCGTATTTCGTGAAAAAGCCGACTCCGAAATCCTCCACTTTGTTGCCCGTTCCAACGACTATCCCATTGCTAGAAGATGCAATAGCATAGAGTGTGGTCATTCTGATCCTAGCTCTAGAATTAGCAGCAGCCATTGTGGTAATGCCATCACCCAATTCCTTCATCAGAGAATCAAATGTGCCCGTGAGATCGATTTGTTGACTCTCCACATTTTCCCATCTAGACTTCAGCCAATCTATCTGTCGATTTGATAATTCATATTGATCTGGAGCCTGATGGATTGGCATATTGAGTGCTATAGTTCGTAGCCCAGACCTTGCACACAGTGTCGAGGTGACTGCGGAATCGATACCTCCTGAGACTCCAACAACAAGAGTCGATATACCTGCATTCTGGGCATAGTCACGAATCCAATCAGTAATTTCGTCACTGAGATCGATTAAGTCTTGCATTCAATAATTCCTCCTTTCAGTGGCACGCCATACCGTATTTCTTTAATCTCCAGTAGTTGTAAGGCCATGGTGTAATGAAACCGACAAATAGCATTGGAATGACTGCCATAGGATCGAGGCCCAATTGACCACCTGTGTAAATTAAATCAGTTATTTCCATTGCAATTTCCATCATTAGCATTGAAATAAATGACATTCCAAATGCGGTTGAGAGAGCATTTCTGAAGTCCATCTGACCACGCATAAGAATCGTAGTCTCCAACATCACGCTTGTTGCAAGCCCGTTAATTAGTGGTAATAAAAATAGGAAAATAATGTACAAGTCAAAGCTGCTGGAATACGGATTGATTAAATCCCAACTCACGTGATGATGGATTCCATAGTATTGGTATGCGGCAAGCGTACCAAACTCACCTATTGAGCAACCAATTAGACACCATTTGGTATTGTTTGCTGATTGCTTCCAAACAGAACCATCGCCCCAATGAAAATCATCTCCTTGGCCATCAACAGTGTAACCTATGGCTCTAACCGCACCGGTTAGTAAATCACGAGAAATTCCCGAATGAATAACCACCGCAGTTCCTTGTTCATGAGACACAACAGCTGACTCCACACCAGATACGCCTTCGATGGCATCTCGTACTCTACCAGCACAACCATCACAGGTCATTCCGCCGACATTCAACTGAATCGTCTCTGCCATCAGGTCTAATGCGGGGCCGATACTCTTTGAAACCTTGCAAACAATACTAATCGCCCTTTGGGCGACTCCCTCACGTTCAAGAAGGAAACACAGGTCGAAGACTCGATGGCCGCGCCTAAACCCGCTGGAGACCTTGACCCGGTCTCCCTAGAAACTAGCCTAATGCAAATCTGGAGCGATGAGAACACATTCGCTCAGAGCATTGAGGCGCGCCGAGACGGTGCTACACCATTCACCTTCCTTGAAGGACCTCCTACCGCAAACGGGAAACCAGGAATTCATCATGTGATTTCTCGTCTATTCAAGGACATGGTTTGCAGATGGAAGACAATGGAAGGTCACATTGTTGAGCGGAAGGCTGGTTGGGATACTCACGGTCTTCCGGTTGAAATTGAAGTGCAAAAACAGCTTGATTTGATGAGTAATGAGGCTATTGAAGCGTTTGGGATGGAAGCCTTCAACCAGAAGTGTAAGGAAAGTGTCTGGACATATGAGGCCGCTTGGCGAGAGATGACCGAACGCATGGGATTCTGGGTAGATCTAGATGACCCATATGTCACCTTACATGACGAATATATCGAATCAGCATGGTGGTCACTCAAGCAAATGTTCGACAAGGGACTTCTATTCAGGGGTCACAAAGTATTACCTTACTGCCCACAAACTGGAACTAGTTACTCTAGTCATGAAGTGGCTCTAGGTTACAAAGAAGTTGCAGAGCCTGCTGTTTTCGTGAAGTTCAAACTGGCTGATGAAAACGCATCAGTCCTTGCTTGGACTACAACCCCTTGGACACTACCGGGTAATGTAGGGCTTGCAGTGGGTCCTGATGTCACATATGTTCGAGTAAGAATCACGGCACCACCCTCTGAGTCGTGGGAAGGAAGAGGAGGTTCAGATATTGGTGAGGAAGTCATTCTAGCAAAGGATTTGATGGGAGCAGTATTGCGTCATCACGCTGATATTATTGAAGAAATTCCAGGTTCTGATTTAGTCGGAAAATCCTATGTTCCATTATTCCCAGATGCAATCGATGGAACTAACCATCCCTCTGCTTGGACAATTGTTGGAGCAGATTTCGTAACCACTAGTGATGGAACAGGAGTAGTCCATACTGCTGTTATGTATGGAGAGGATGACTACAATCTAGGAATGAAAGAAGGATTTCCAGCCCAGCATACCGTTGGTATGGATGGGCGCTTTGTAAAAGGAACTCATAGTCAATTAGATGGTCGATACGTCAAAGATTGTGACGAGGATATTATCGATTTGCTAACTGAAGAAAACAAGCTTTACCGTGAACATATTTACACTCACGATTACCCACATTGTTGGCGAACTGATCATCCACTTCTTTACTACGCAATGGATAGTTGGTTCGTTAAGATGACTGCTGTAAAAGAGCAAATCACACAGTATAACTCTGAAGTCGAATGGGCTCCATCTTGGACTGGAGAAAAAAGAATGGGAGAATGGCTCTCTAACATCAAAGATTGGGCTATTAGTCGAGAACGTTACTGGGGTACACCAATTCCAGTATGGATTTGTCCAGAATGCGAAAAAGAGCACTGTATCGGTAGTATTGCAGAGATGGAAGAAATGAAGACCACAGATTCTCAAATGCCTCCTGAACTACATCGTCCCTACGTCGATGACGTCAAACTGAACTGCCCATCAAGCGGCTGCTCGGGTGAGATGGTACGCGAACCATATGTGATGGACTGTTGGTTCGACTCTGGCTGTGCGTCATTTGCACAATGGCATTACCCGTTTGAAAACACTGACAAGTTTGACGGGAGCTTCCCTGTTGACTACATCTGTGAAGCAGTAGACCAGACTCGTGGCTGGTTCTACTCCTTATTGGCAGTCTCAACTACAGTTTTCGATAGCATTAGTTATCGAAGATGTCTGTCCCTAGGCCATATCTTAGACAAGGAGGGGAAGAAAATGTCGAAGTCGCGCGGAAATGTAGTCAACCCCTGGGATCATTTCAACAAGGAAGGTTCCGATTCAATCCGATGGTATATGATGACACAAAGCGCACCTTGGTCACCAACTAACTTTGACCCTAATGGGGTTAGAGAATCCTACGCAAAGATGTTCCTCACTCTGTGGAATGTTCACCGCTTCCACTCAGAATACGCAGCACTGGATGGCTTTGATCCAGATGATGAAAGTGGATATGTTCCTGTCGCTGAGCGCAGCCCCCTAGATCGCTGGATTCTCTCAAGATTACATTCAGTAGCACAAGATTACCAAGACCAATTTGTTGCATGGGATTTCCATAAGGCAGGTAGAGACCTTGAGACATTCGTTGTTAACGACCTCTCAAATTGGTATGTTCGAAGAAGTCGTAGGAGACTTTGGGATGAAGCAGATTCTTCGGACAAACGTTCTTGTCAACATACCCTTCATGAAGTTCTACTAACTGTCTGTAAATTGATGGCTCCAGTAGCTCCATTCATGCCTGATCAGATCCACCGAGACTTAACAGGAATCTCTGTCCATCTTGCAGACTGGCCGGTTGGTTCCAAACTTGTCGAATCAACACTCCCCCCTCAAAACTGGGCTCTTGAGCAAGAAATGGCTCTGGTTAGAACACTTGCCGAAACTGGACGAAGAATCCGAGTTGAGGCTAATCGCAGACAGCGTTTGCCGTGCCGTTCTGGTTGGATTGTAGGTGGACCTGATATTTCGAGATTCCACGATATTCTTGCCGATGAATTGAATGTAGAAGTATTGACTGCGGAAGAAAATCTTGAGCGCTTCCAACGCATGGTAATCGAGCCAAATCGTAAGACATTAGGTAGTAAATGTAGACAAGACCTACCTGCAGTTTTGGACCTTTTAGCTCAAGCAGATCCGGATAATATACTTCTAGAAATTGATGCAGGAATTTGCATCCTCGAAGGATATGATATCACAATGGAAGATATAGAAATTAGATATGTCGAGAAGGATGGTTTTGCTGCTTCAACAATATCAGATGATGACGTCGGAGATGTGTCTCTAGTACTAGACATGAGTCTTGATAATCAGTTGATATCCAAAGGCCTGACTAGAGATATTATTCGCCGCATACAGGCTAAGAGAAAAGAACTTGATTTGGAAATGGAAGCAAACATCGAGTTAACGGTTTGGTTAGATGAAAATGCACCTGAAATTTCGCAAAATGATTGGAATCATCTAGTTAATGAAACTCGAGCAACTGGTGCTGAATTAAGCCTTGATTCACCTCCTGCAGGCATTGACTCATTCAACGTCGATGGCATTGAAGTTCATTTCTCAGTATCTTGAAATGAATCAAAGTCTAATCCATTCTCCATTTGCATCCCCTCAAATTACTGCGACATGTAAGCCGTATTCAGTCGGCAACATCAATTCGACCCCGAATAGAGGGTCTGGATCAGATGAATCATGATAAGCGATGAAGGCACCACCATCTGGTAGAATACCCATACTAGCGAAGTCAAAGCGGATATCATTTCCAGCACCCGATGTTGAATCAAGATCACCTAAACCAAGGTAAACCTTGATGTCTGGTTCAAGAGATTCTGAGAAGCCTCTGACATGGTATGCTAAGTCTACATCTGGACCCTCTGAAGATTGGTATCTTATGTTCACCACAAGAAGATCGTGAACACCACTAGAGTGCCATTCCCATTCTTCTAATTCACTAGCAGTTCCATTCAAATTGTAATCCTTAGTATCCCAAGATTCTCCGCCATCCCACGAAACATAATGGTGTAATCCAACACCACTGGACATCTTCTCAAAACAATGTAATGCTGTTGATGAATCAAATGCACAGTATTCAGTTGGCAAAGATGAACCATTCAAGGTAGTTGCAGCCCACCAATTCAGAGCAGTGTCAACATATGCATCAGTTCCATCAAGGAAATAATTTGGAAAATATAGGCCGCCAGAAGGCACAGGAAATGAGCGCATTTCCTTATGTGGCTTAGTGAAATCCCATTCTACACCAAGTGATTCGGGATTGAGATCGACTTCGATTGAATCGAGATTTGCATCCCTATCAGGGAAACTGAAATAATCATAATTTAGGCCATCTGTAGAAATCTGCCCACCTATGTTTGATGACTGATGCCAGAAATTCGAAATGACTAGGCTAGCCCAAGGTCCATTTCCATAAATTCCACCATTTATTGGCCCAACCACCTCAACCTGCCATGAACGGTCATAGAATGGTTCAGGAGTACGATTGAAACACCAACTCCACTCTTGATCTTCTGCATCATAGAAAAATGCGTAAAATTGATCAGCACCACTTGAACTAGGATAAGGGAACCAACCCATAGAAATCAAGTCGCCATTTGTTGCTTGGACAATGCTTCCTTCACCAAGACCTTCTTGTCCTGGAACTGTCGGTTTTGGTTCTAGACAACCAATTTGACTCAGTATAGAGGGACGATATTCCTGCCAAGTGTGCCCTCTATCCTCTGACCAAGTAGGATATTCACCTCCAAAATTGAGGACCCAGCCCTCCTTGGTTGCAGCAAGATAATGCTCACAGCAATTTCCACCTTCCTCATTACCAAAAACAACCCAACTGGAATTGCCCCAAGTTATGTTGGAATTAGGGTCTCCAACATCGAAAGGCCTCACACAAGGAGTGCTAAAACAAGAATCAGAATGGCTAGATGGTGGGTCGATATATTCCATTCCTTTGTCCCAATCAGGTACATCTGTACCACTATTCCCTCCTAAGCCACTTCCTAAACATCCAGCGAAAGTCATGGTGATTACCATGAGGGCCGCGCTGGTAACTCGAAGGCTGAGCTGCATAGTACTCCAACTACGGCGAGGCCAGTCAGTATTTCGCCCCTTTCCTAGGATGCTCAAGGATTAATCTCAGTTCATTCCATAGTTGGATTCAAGACATATAACGAATCGTCCCTCGACAATGCGCCGTAGCCTTGTCTTTGTAGTGCTGATGCTTTTGATGTCAACTGCCCCTATGATGACGACTTATGCACAAGGTACAGGTGATTCTTTAATCATCAATGAAATCTACGCCTCCCCCAATACTGAGCAATATGGAGGAATTGATTGGAATGGTGATGGCGAAATTAGTAGATATTCAAATCAATTCGTTGAGGTTCACAACCCCACAGAATCTGCAGTCGATATGGGGGGGTGGTGGATTGATGACATTGCAGATGGAGGGTCTCCTGCATGCAGTGTTGCTTGGGGAACTACCATCGAAGCAGGTGCATACGTAGTGTTCTATAGAGCACAGACAAATATTGAGTTTGACTTCTTTGAGGGAGACACTGTATCAATTAGTGATTCAAGTGGTAATCTAGTAGACACAGTTAGTTATGGCGAAGAAGATTCAGACTATGGAATTCCGTATGGATATGGAGCCGATGGTAACTGGGCTAAGCTCTCAGATGGCAGCCCCACACCAGGCGGGCCTAATGACCAAGAATGGGGCGGCACGAATCACCTAATGGGTAATTGTTATCCGCCTCAAGATCATATACACAACGGAGAATATATCCTAGAAGGAAGAGTTGTAACTATGGAGTCTATTGATTCTATAATTGATGACGGCCGAATTCTAGTTCGCAATGGAATGATTGAAGCAATTTGGAGTGCTTCCGATGGAGCCCCAGCGAGTGCAGAAGGAGTTCCTTCAGTACCAACCAGTGGAACCATCTATCCTGGATTTATTGATGCACACAACCACGCGAAATACAATCTCATCCCTCTATGGGATCATGGAACTGACGGATGGGATAATCGCTACCAATGGCAGTCCTACTCTGGATATAGCGATGCTAAGGACATTGGTTGCTCCCTTTATGATTCATCGGCAATGAGATTTGCAGAACTAAGGGCTATTGCAGGAGGCAATACTGCAATACAAGGTAGTTCGAACTCAAACACAGATACATTCGAGACTATGCTTGCTCGGAATATAGAACTATACAATTTCGGCAAGGATTACATCTGGACTAAGGTGACTGAATTAGAATCCGATTACGAAGGAAATCACATCAAGGAAGGGAGTTCGGATGGCACTCTAGATGCATGGTTTCTGCATCTTGCAGAAGGTATCGATGAGTCAAGTAGAGCGGAGTTCGACATACTTGTTCAAAATGACTTACTTGTAGAGGAAATTGTTGTTATTCATGGAACTGGACTAACTCAGACTGAATTCTCAGCTTTAGGTGATGTAGGAGGTAGTTTAGCTTGGTCCCCTACTTCCAACCTCCTATTGTATGGAGATACAACAGACATTGCAACTGCAAAGGCGGAAGGTGTCAATATCATGATTGGGCCAGATTGGGCACCATCCGGTTCCAAAAGTTCGATGCATGAATTGAAGACTGCTGATTGGTGGGATGAAAATATTCTAGGTGACATTTTCACTGACTTCGAACTGGTACAAACGATCTCAACCAATGTTGTTGATGCTATAGGATGGTCTGACCATACTGGTCGCATTCAAACAGGTCTCGCTGCAGATTTTGTAGTCCTAGATACCTTCAATGCAGATCCATATCGAAATGTCATTGACGCAATTGATCCAGATGTAAGGCTAGTCATTGTTGGGGGCCTTCCTGTATTCGGCGATGTCGACATAATGCAGGCAATGGATAATGAAGTTGAGATTATCCAAGGAGTTGGATTTACCAAGGCTGCAGATATCACATATGATGGTGTTCCTGAGGCACAGCAGACCTATGCTGAAATGTTCACAGCACTGCAACAATGCAATCAAGGTAAGAGTGTCCCAATCGAATACCTATTCACACTTGGAGATGATCGCTACTTCGATGTTTTAAATCGTTCACAAAGTTTCCAAAATGGACGCACAATAGACCTCTGGTCGGATTACTACGACATTGAACTAGATGAAGCTGGACACAGAGTTGGTGGCACAGTAGGAGGAGCAGATCCGATAGAGACTAACATAACGAATGGCAATAACAACGGCAATGGGAATGGCGGAACTAATCCAGTTCCTGAACCTGAATTACCAGGACTATTCAGCACCTATGGCCCAAGAGGGGCAACTCTAGCCCATCCAACTACAATAGATGACGGGATACACCTAGAGGCTTGTAATTCGGATAATGGTCAGACTACACCTGATGACAAAGAATTGCTGTGTGGTTCTATTCTTGTAGTGATGCAACCAACGGATGAATGTATTGTCCTAGAGGGATCATTCTGTCTTCTTGATGTAGAAGATGCATTTGCAGTACCTGGAAAATTATGTGAAGATTCTGGAATATACCCCAGTCAAGTCACTTGTAGAGATGCTTGGTCATACCTCGATGTAGAAGATGATGAAACCACCCCTGAGCCAGAGCCTGAACCTGAAGAAGAAAACTCGTGGACTGAAGGTCCTCTGTTTTGGGTTGCTGCAATATCCTTAGTTGGTTTACTAATTGCTTCAGTTGTAATGATAAACAACAATCTACGAAATGAAGATGACAATGAAGAATAAGGTGCTGCCTCAAACTTCAAGCGATTAATTGCCACGCACACCCTGTGGAAGAGCAACTTGAGATGAACGCTGGGATGTTCGATTTAGGAACACCAGTTATGCGAAAGGGTGGATTTTGGGAAACTTTAGGATCTGGATTTTTGCGAGTTTTGTATTTTATTTGTATAGGGCTGATGTTAATTTTTTTCATAGGTGCAATCTCATTGCTTGACCTAATAGGGACTGAGGACTGGTGGTTTTTCGCAGCGATTTCCGTTGCTGGATTATTATCCGGTGCAGTTGTTGTAGGCGCTGCAGGTAGTGAAATCAGCCTTCAAATGCAGAAAATAAGAGAAAAAAATCCACCAAGAGATTGTCTAATTCGTGCAGAAAAGGGAGGCATCGAATTACAGAACTTCTGGAACTCTGCCACAATCAGTATTCCAAGCGTAGATGATAGAGGATGGGTTTTCGAAGCACCAGGAGATACTCATTGGTATCGAGAAAACCCCTACATGCGAGATGAAGAAGGGGTTCTGAAGGAGCATCCGACAAAAATTGGAACACCAGTTCCCGCTACAATCTCAATGGCTGGAATCGCCTCTATAATCATGGCCACATTACTTATTTTCAGTTGTTATGCAGTAGCAGTATACACTACAGCAGGATGGGAATGTGACAATGGCGAGATTGTACGTTTGGCATTTGCAGGAGGCGAAGATGATGATGGCAATCCAAAAGGTGTATGTGGAGATCGCAGCGACTATGGAATTTCAATGCCGGCATGGGCTGATTCTCCTGAGATGGAAAATCAATTCTCTGCACATCCTCTTGTAACATATGGCACCATCTTAATCTCATTAATATGGATGGGGGTTGCTATCACTAGATCAAGAAGGGTCAAAACAATTCAAGATCAATCAACGTCTCTAGTTAGATCCGTTGCAATTGGAAACGCAGAACTAGTTGGACAAGTTAGGAAACATCTGAAGGACCCTATGAGTGTAGAAGTCGATGACGATCCATCCAAAACAGTTGATGATTTGTATCACTGGCACTGGACCTACGAAATTTATGTATGTAGAAAAGTGAAAACCGATGATGGGTGGGAAGAAAGATGTGCTTGGGAACAAGTTAGACAAAAACATGGCTCCAGGGATTTCATCTTACATGATGGAACTGGAGGGATTGTAGTCAGACCACGAACATGGAAATGGAAACGTACTGAACTCGGTCAACATCTCGTCCAATGGGAATGTGCACATGATTTGAGAATTCGAGGATTATTGACGAATCTATTCGCAACTGGAGATGTCCGAAGGCATCGTTGGACTCTTTATGGACTGAAAATAGGAGACCCGATTTACGTTACTGGTGAAGTTCGACCTCGTGAAGAGGAAGAGTTGAGAGATGAGGGAATTAAGCCCTACAAAGATAGAGCAAGGAAGTCGGGTGCTGTCGAGGTAATTGGCAACGATGCACCTGGATTCCGTTCTTACCTTGAGCGAGGCTCAGAACTTGGTGCAATGTCAAATGCTAGGAGCGATATTGACTACTTTTTCCCTGCTGGAATCGTAGTAATCGGTGCAATGATGCTGTTTTCTGTTTGGGGCTTTGCCTGATTCCAAGAGACTATTGTAATCTCCAAACTGGACCGTCCGGGCTATCTTCGACAACAACGCCTAGTTCATTCAATTTGTCACGTATCTCGTCAGCACGAGGCCAGTCTTTGGAGGCACGAGCTTCAGCTCGCTCCTTCAATAAAGGCTCAACAATAGATTTGAGTTCACTTCGTGCCGACTCATCTTCTGCCATCATTTTTTGAATGGATTCATCAGTTGGAAGCAACCCTAGTATTTCTCCAGCAAACTCACTCAACCAACCAGCACCTGCTGCTAAGATATCAGTATCAGCACCGTTGTCAAGCAAACTGCGAAGTGAATTAACCACTGATTGAACCTCAACAACCGCATTTCTAGTATTGAAATCATCATTCATAGCAGCAGCGAAGCGTTTTGAAGCACTCTCAAGAATCTCTACATCTCCCCAATCAGTAGTATCAAAACTGCTCAAAGACTCACCGTATACGGAAACCATTCTCTTGTGATGAACACTTGATTCGTCGAGCATTTTTTGATTGAAATCAATTGGTTGTCGATATGGAGCATTAATCATAGTGTACCTCAGCACTAATGGGTCAACTTGCTCTATTGCATCCTTAATTGTCCAGAAATTACCTAGAGACTTACTCATCTTTTCTCCATCGACATTTATCATACCATTGTGAATCCAATATTGTACCACAGGATCATGTCCCAAACAACACTCTGATTGGAATATTTCAGCCTCATGATGAGGGAATAACAAATCAGTACCACCTCCATGAATATCGAATCTTTCACCTAGTAACTTGAGAGACATAGCAGAACACTCGATATGCCAACCCGGTCTTCCTTCACCCCAAGGGCTTGGCCATGATGGCTCATTTGGTTTAGCTGACTTCCATAATGCAAAATCTCGATGGTCACGCTTGCCAGAGCCGGTATCTGCGACCCTGCCTCCAGCGCCAGCTCGCACCATATCCAAAGATTGACCAGTTAATTGACCATACTTCGCAGGAGATGTGTCAATCTCAAAGTAAACCCCATCGCCTCCAACGTAGGCATGACCCTTCTGGATGAGAATTGAAATCATATCGATAATTTCAGGAATCGTTTCAGTAACTCTTGGATAATGATCGGCTCTAAGGACATTTAGTGCATCCATTACTTCAAAATAATCTGCAATATTCCTATTTGCGACTTCCAAAAAGTCCACACCTTCTTCATTTGCTACAGAAATAATCTTGTCATCAACATCTGTAAAATTGGTGATATAATTCACTTCATATCCAATATGACGCAGCCATCTAAAAATGATGTCAAAAGCGATAGCTTGACGCCCATGACCTATGTGACTAGGCGAATATGGAGTGATTCCACAAACGTAGAGTCCAACCTTCCCCTCTTCTAGAGTTTCAAGCTCTCGTTTGCTACGAGAGCGGGTGTCGTATACTCTCAACGTCATGTTCTCAGAGTGTTGGATGAGCCATTGGGTCATGAACCCCGCGCCGCTTTAACGAGCGCGCGATACAATCCTAGATGTCCTATCCTTTCGGGATGCCACTGAACTCCAACGCAGAATCTGAGGTCATTTCGCTCAACTCCTTCAATCAATCCATCATGACTAGAATGAGCGTTAATTTGGAGAGAACCTGGGTCACTTACACCTTGATGGTGGGTCGAATTTGCAATTACATGAGGACCCATAATCGATTGAAGAATAGTTCCTTCGATAATATCGACTCCATGTTCAGTTGCGACACCATCCCAACCACCATGTTCCTCAAACCCAGGAGTCATTGGTAGATGTTGGTGCATAGAACCTCCATGTAATACACACATCATCTGCATTCCACGACAGATACCCAACAATGGGATGTCGTGTTCTATTGCCCCCTGAATCAGTGCAGCCTCGGATTCATCCTGCTCAGGATAAGTTTCTACAGTGTATCCCCCGGGGTCCTGCCCGTATAGAGAAGATTGCAAATCAGGGCCACCTGCGACAACGAGGCCGTCTATTTTACCAAGAAGGGATGCACTACAACCGGGGGGTAGAAGCAATGGTTCACCACCTGCTTCCTTTACCGCATTAGTGTATGTAGCAGGAAGAATGACTGTGTCTATTTTCCAAGAACCATAAACCGAAGGACGTTTAGAAGATGTGATGCCAATGACTGGCGCATGGGTGGCTACACTCATACTCTATCGAGAGCGGTTAAGATAAATCAACTAAATGGCCTTAGAGGTCTCTAGCGGCTTCAATTAAAGCGTCGAAAATAGCTGCTTGCTCAATCATTTCAGGATGCCATTGTGTCGAGATTACAAATTTCTTATCTGGCATTTCTACTGCTTCAATTAGTCCATCTTCAGTTCGACCGACCACAGTAAGATCCCCTGCATCTGCAACTCCTTGATGATGTCCTGAATTTCCTCTAGTTTGTGTTCCTAGTATTGCACCCAGTTTAGAATCAGAACCAATTTTCACTAAATGATCAGACCACTCCCCTCCTGTTGAGCCATGTTCTTCAAATCCAGGAGTTTCTGGAAGGTGCTGATAGAGATGACCCCCCCTCTCCACACTAAGCAATTGATGACCTCGACAAACACAGAGCATTGGCATATCTAGCTCTATTGCTGCACGCATTAGGGCAATCTCCCAAGCATCCTGTTCGGGTCGAAAATCAGTTGTGTTTTTGTGAGGATCCTCTCCATATAATGCTGGGTCAATATCTCTACCACCTGCAATAATCAAACCATCTATTCTTGAGAGAAGTGATTCGACCTCTTCACCCTCTGTCAGCAAAACAGGAACCCCGCCTGCGTTCTTTATCGCATTAGGATAAGTTGTGGGTAACATTACAACTGCCTGATTTGGAGTTTCATAATCTCGAATTTTTACCGAGGTTGTGACTCCAATCAATGGCTTCATCAAATCACTACTGCACGTGACGCATTGAAATCAGAACTGCAAAGGAATGGGCGGTAAGCATCATTGCTAGAGGAATGTGAATCCATCCATAGCTCCAATCGCCATCCATCAGGAATAACCCTACTAATAACTGAATTACTACAATTCCCGCTACTGCAAATGAGTTCCCCCGGACTGATTTATCGTCAATCCCTGAGTTGATTACAACCACAGGTAATGCAATTGCCAAAACGGTCAACAGATAGGATGTGTGTTCATGCCCATAATCAGAACCTTGGGTCAATTCCCAACCTGCAACACCCTGAAATAAGGTCAATGCTAGTATAGTTCCAGCCAAAGGTCGTACTGCTTTTCTCAATTCACTCATTATTCATCACATCCTAATTTAATTAAATTCACCTTTTCTTGGATTCCAGAAACGGGCTTTACGAGGTTTATTACGGTATTTTTTGTGAATCTCAGCATCTTTAGCAACAATCTGTTCCCAAAGTATCTCGGCAACATCCATGACATCCATTTCAGCTCCAACTGAATCTAGGCCATCCTTGACCATGATTGAACAGAATGGGCACCCTACTGCCACAGTATCACAGCCTGTTGCTGCAATTTCCTTAGCGCGAATCTGGTTGACACGCTTGTCTGCATCTTCTTCCATCCACATCTGAGCCCCACCAGCTCCACAGCAGAAAGAATCGGTACCGTGTCTTTCGATTTCAACATCAACCCCTCCTATGACATCACGAGGTTCGTCTACAATTCCTCCAATTCTACCAAGGTAACATGGATCATGGAAGGTAATTGATTCATTTTTTGACACATTGGGTAACTTTCCTTCTTCTTGGAGTTTAGCCAATATCTCTGAATGATGTAGAACTTCTAATTCGTCCCCTCCATAATCTGCATATTCCTTGCCAAGAGTATGGAAACAGTGAGGGCATGAAGCAATAATTCGTTTAACACCAAGTTCTTGGAAAGTCATCATGTTGGTTTCAGCGAGCATCTGGAAAAGATATTCGTTTCC
>Ga0315321_10002465_pt1 | contig 14331 bp, 19 predicted proteins | sample M180m21515metaG_FD_203464 | JGI IMG/M metagenome (GOLD analysis project Ga0315321, IMG submission 203464) | Ammonia-oxidizing marine archaeal communities from Monterey Bay, California, United States - M1 80m 21515 | ecosystem: Environmental > Aquatic > Marine > Intertidal zone | place: USA... | reverse complement strand
GCGCCTGACTGCATGGGCCTTGCCGCCCGCGATACCGTTCTGCCCGTCGTTCCGATGTTCCATGTGAATGCCTGGGGCCTGCCCTACGCCACGGCCGCCGTTGGCTGCAAATTGGTGCTGCCGGGTCGGGACTTGGACGGCAAAAGCATCTACGAGCTTTTGACCCAGGAAAAAGTGTCATTTACCGCAGCTGTACCAACGATCTGGATGATGCTGCTTGCGCATATGAAAGAGACAAACGGCAAGCTGGATGATCTGGAACGCGTTGTCATTGGCGGCTCTGCCTGCCCGCGCGCCATGATGGAGACATTCCAGGACGAGTATAACGTTCAAGTTCTACATGCCTGGGGCATGACTGAAATGTCGCCACTTGGCACGGTGAACACGCCAAAGGCCAAACACGATGTGCTTTCCAAGACGCAGAAAGTTGACCTGCAGCAAAGCGCAGGCCGCGTTTTATATGGCGTGGACATGAAGATTGTCGATGAAGACGGTAATACGCTGCCAAATGACGGCGAGGCTACCGGCGAGCTTAAAGTTCGCGGCCCATGGATTATCGCGGATTACTTCAATCTGTCCGAAAAAGCCCCAGCCCATGCCGAAGACGGCTGGTTCAGCACCGGTGACGTCTGCGCTATCGACCAAGATGGCTACATCTGGATTACGGACCGGTTGAAAGATGTCATTAAATCAGGCGGCGAGTGGATCAGCTCTATTGATTTGGAGAACGTTGCTGTTGGCCATCCCAAGGTCGCAGAAGCAGCCGCCATCGGCGTTCATCACCCAAAATGGGATGAACGCCCGCTATTGGTTATCGTACCGACAGCGAATGGCACAGACCTAACCAAGGAAGATGTTCTTGGCTATCTAGAAGGCAAGATCGCCAATTGGTGGATGCCAGATGACGTCGCCTTCGCTGAAGACCTGCCGCATACGGCTACCGGGAAACTTTCCAAGCTCCAGCTCCGCCAGCGGTTCAAGGACTACAAGCTACCGACAGCTTGAGATTAGCTTGAAGCTGCACTTCCGGGGCAGTATTTCGCCGCAAGGATAGGTGCATCAGGACTCTTCTGCGCGATGATGGCGCAACCCATGCCAGCTGCTGGCACAGCTGTACGCAATGGCACCGTACCAGCATCGCCCAAACGCGTTTTTGAGCGGACGATGTTGCGGCTCGCCAAGGATTTCCCCTTGTTCTCGCCGCTTCGTACCACAGTGAGATGTTCTTTGATGAAATCGCCCCGCCATAGCGGGGCTTTCACGCCTGGCGCGCTGATCACGAGATCATTGCCGTCTCGGCGAACGTCCACCGTCTCTTTCGGTGCGGCTTTGCGCATCTGACGGATCGCACGCTCAACATCAGCTCTATTGGAGCCGACAGCTTCGCTCACGCCAGCCACAATCATCTGCGGTGTATAGACCCGGCGCTGGCCACGAATGGACTGATTATAGTCCCGCTGCCGAGTAGTGGCTTCAGCACTTGAGAACGGATCCTTCCATTTGCCAGCGCCGCCGTAGACCAAATCATCCCAATAATCGACGTGCCATTCCAGCGCCACAACGTCTGAGCGCTTAGCCAGCTTACCGAGATAAGCTTCCGCCGGCGGGCAGAAATAACAGCCCTGTGACGTGAAAAGCTCCACAGCGACGGGCCGATCGATATCGGCTTTGGCTGACAGGGAGATGGTCGCGGCAAGCGCCGCCGCGAGGGCGATGGATGTCTGTTTCATCACCCTAAAATACGGACGCGGAGCGCTTCCGCCGAATCACATCTTGGCGAGCAGTCCGTTAGCTCCGAGATTTCAGCCCAGCCCGCGCGCCGCTAAGCTTCTAATCAAATCCCGCACGCCGAACGTCCAAGGCGGCGCTTTATCGGTCGTCGTAACCTTATTGGCGAGGCGGCCAAGCGTCGGCGTTGCGATCTCAACCACGTCATCCAGTTTGTGCGTGAAGCCTTCGCCATCGCGCAAATCAGTCGGCGCAAACATGGTGCCGCACATAAGGAACGCGCCGTCCGGGTATTGGTGCGCCGAGGAAAGCGTGGCTTTGGCCAATGCTTCCGGGGCGCGACTGATTTCGCCCATGGAGGACGCGCCCTCCATACGGAAATTGTCGGTGCCGGTCAGCAGCAGCGTCACGACGGCCTGGCGAACATCATCAATGCCGAAGGACTGATCGAACAGACGGATAAATGGCCCAAGTGCACATGAGGCATTGTTATCCTTTGCTCGGCCAAGTAGCAGCGCTGAACGACCTTCAATGTCTCGCAGGTTCACATCATTGCCGAGCGTAGCGCCAACAATCTCTCCAGACGGTGCGATCACCAGCACGACTTCAGGTTCGGGGTTATTCCAGTCCGAATCTGGGCGGAGGCCAATCATTGCACCTGTGCCGACCGCCGCCATAGGTGGGCATTTCGTGAAGATTTCGGCATAGGGGCCGATACCGACTTCCAAATATTGCGACCAGACGCCAAGCTCAATCAGTCGGAGCTTCAGTTCCTCCGCTGCCTCGGACCCAGGCTCGACCGTAGAAAGATCATCGCCGACTTTCTCACGGACAGCCTCACGGACAGCTTCGGCACGCGCGGGATCGCCCTTGGCTTGTTCTTCAATCACGCGCTCCAGCATAGATGCGGCGAAGGTAACGCCAGCGGCTTTGACTGGTTGGATATCCTGTGGGGCTAAAAAGTGCGCTTCGTCTTCGTTTCGCCGATTCGGGGCGCTCGCCGCCAGAATATCCGCTAACGCGCCGATACGCCCGCTCGGCGTCGCAGCATTGACCGCTACCGCCGGGTCAGCCTCTGTCAGAATATCTGCAATTGTCGGGAAGCGCCGCGTGAGATCATAGACCCCATCAGCATCAACCCGCACGACGGCTGGCCCTTGCCCAGGCAGCCAAATGCGAGCGATGAGCGTGCCTGCAGTGCCATCCAATGGAAGCGCGCCTTCAGGCGTCAGAGCGTGATCTAAGGCCATGGGTCGTGTCTCCTGAATTAAATGATGTCAGTCATGACCGAGCGCGCGGCGATGTTGTGCAGCATTGAGCGCGTAATTGGGTGCAGATTTGGCGCGTCGTGCAATCTCATCCGCATCCATATCCCGCATCTTCTTTGCAGGCGCACCAGCCCAAAGCTCGCCAGATTTGACGACCTTGTTCGGCGTAACCACGGCACCTGCCGCGACCATTGCATCAGACTCAACAACAGCCCCATCCAGGATCGTCGCTTTCATACCAATGAACGCACGGTCATGAATTTGGCAACCGTGGATCATCGCCAAATGGCCGATCAGCACATCATCACCGATTAATGTATCGAACTGGCCGCCCGTCACATGCACGACGCTGCCATCCTGGATGTTCGTGCCAGCACCAATCCGCACTAATCCGACATCAGCGCGAACGACGACGTTATACCAGAGGCTAGATCGCGCCCCGATCTCAACGTCACCAACGACGACAACGCCCGGCGCCAGAAACACATCATCCGCCACACGGGGCAAAATGCCCTCATACGGCAGGATCAGACCCTTTGGGGCCGGCAGGCTACTGCCTTCCATCATCGTTTAAAGTCCCGTTGCTTCGTCAATGCCAATCAGCATGTTGAGCGTCTGCACCGCCTGTCCAGAAGCACCTTTGCCGAGGTTATCGAGCAGGCCCGCAACCACGACCGCATCCCGGTCAGGATTCGTCAGCACATGCAGGCGCAGCTTATTGGTGCCATTCAAGCATTCCGGATCAAGCCGGTCGCCCTCAGGCGCTCCAAAGGGTGCAACTTCAACGAACTGCTCGTCTTCATAATGCCCAACCAGCACTTCGTGGATGCGTTCAGGTGCCGGTTTGCCCGCCATCGCCCAAAGCGGAAGCGGAACTTGAACCAGCATGCCTTGGCGGTAGCTGCCCACATGCGGCTCAAAAATCGGCGCGTAGTCCAGATTGGCCCAGCGCTTAATCTCTGGCAGGTGCTTGTGCTTCAAGCCAAGCGCGTAGCTGAAGATCGTACTTTCGCAACGCTGGTCTTCCGGCCCTTCAAACTCTGCAATTAACGACTTGCCGCCACCGGAATACCCAGACACCGCATTAATCGTGATCGGCCAGTTCGTAGCGATCAGACCCGCTTCCACCAATGGGTGCAGCATCGCGATAGACGTAAGCGAATAACACCCAGGATTACTGATCCGCGTGGCACCGCTAATCCGTTGCCGCTGGTCAGAGGAATACTCTTGGAAGCCATAGATCCAATCATCCGCCGTCCGGTGCGCTGTAGACGCGTCAATCACCCGTGTGCGTGGATTGTCGATCAGGCTGACGGCTTCCCGTGCAGCGACATCCGGCAGGCAGAGGATCGCCACATCTGCGGCGTTGAGCGCATCCCGTCGGCGGCCAGCATCTTTGCGCTCGCTATCGTTCAGGCGGATCATATCGATGTCCGTCCGTCCGTTCAGCCGCTCAAAGATCTGGAGGCCAGTCGTCCCAGCCTCACCGTCGATAAATACAGTCGCGCTCATCGCCCTCTTCCTTGTAAAATGAGAGAACGCACGGGTTAGCCCTATCCAGGTTAAGATGCAAGGAACGGTCGATTACTTACCTGCATGAAGCGCTTCAGTTTGGTCCCAATCAGCTAGCAGCATTCCTGCTTCAAGCTGTGTAAGCAGAACAAGAGCATCTAGCTCGCTGTCGGCTTTCATTGCCTTCGATAGCCAGAAATGCGCCTTTGCATCATCACGTAGGCCGCCAAGCCCAAGATTATAGCCAAGTCCGAGACGGTATTGGGCCGATGCAACGCCTTTATCAGCGGCGTCCTGATACAGCGCCATTGCTTTGGCACCGTCGCGGGGAACGCCGAGGCCGTCTTCGTATAGTCGGCCAAGGAACAGCTTGGCGATGTCCGAACCAGATGTAACCGCCCGCGCATAGTAGTTAGCGGCGGCTGCATCATTTACATTTCCGCCCAACCCTGCACCGTAGATAAGCGCTAATTCTATGAGTGCCTCTGCGTGTTCCTTTTCTGCAGCCCGCTCCAGACAAGGTAGCGCCGTTTGCGTGTTCTCTACCGTGCGGTCCTTTCTTAGAATCGCACGGCCACGCCAATACTCAGCATTCGTTACGCCGAGTTCACCAATCTCAGTCAGGCGTTTGATCGCCTTTTCATCTCCAAGCGCCAGTGCGTAGAAGTAAGCTTCGGCTGCTTTGGAAAGATCGGTTGGGCCAACACCAAAATCATCATAGTAAGCGGCCAGCCAAACCGCAGAAGAAAGATTCCCAGCTTTCATAGCGGCTTCCCGCAATTTCGCTGCGCTTTCGAGGTCTAGCGCGACGCCCTCACCTTCAGCATAGGCCTTTGCGAGCGCTAACTGGGCTGGTGCCTGGCCTTTGGCGGCCCCAAGCGCGATCCATTCCATCGCCTCCGCCGCATTCTTCTCGGCGATTTCTCCGTCCAAAAACATCTGGCCGATGTCAAGCAGCAGATTAATTCCAAACCGATGCGCGATCATCTTGCGCGCACGATCAAAATCAGCAGCAGTCATCATCGTGCTGGCTGTCGCTAAAACGATGTCTGCGTCAGTGCCCTCCCTACAGTACCTTTTAAGAGCTTAGGCAAATGCTTTGTTGTTCGCTTTTTCCACACCAACGCCCAACAAAAGTTGGCGCGCAGCCGAAACCAGGGAGTCGGGATGCCTCTGCTTGGCAGCTGCTTCGTACATTCTGAAAGCGAGTTCGTGGTCGACTGGCCCACCTTCGCCAATACTCGCCCAATCGCCCATGATGCTTTGTGCATCGGCATCGCCCGCGTCTGCGGCGCGGTGCATCCAGTTTCGTGCCTCCACTATATCAACAGGACGCCCACGACCATTCCGATACATCTGCGCCAGATTGTACTTAGCAGTAACGCTGCCTTTGTCAGAAGCTAGCCGGAGCAATCAATAGGCTTCAGCGTAACTTTGCTCGACCCCTAGGCCGCGCCAATACATTTGCGCTAAACTATTGATTGCCTCTGGGTATCCAGCGTCAGCAGCTTTCCTAAAGAGGTTTACGGATTGCTGCACGTCCACTGGCCCGCAGTCACCATTGCCAGCAAACACTGCCAAATCAAACATTGCACTCAGGTTGCCCGCATCAGCTGCAGCCCGGATCAGCTCTAGCCCGCCTTCAATATCTTTTGCGGTACCGTCGCCAAACCGCATCAACGAGCCCGCTTGATACATTGCTGGCGGATGGCCAAGATCAAACGCCTGCTTATAGGCGCGGAATGCCTGCCTTAACGGGTAGTCGTAGTCCTCATCGTAATAGCTCTTCCCCAGCAGCATAAGCGCTTCAATGTGATCTTGCAGCCCAGCTCGGCGCAGCCATTACCGCGCACGCAAATCATCTTTGAACGACGTATCACTCGCATAAAGGCGAACAAGCTCAAATTGTGCCTCGGCTGATCCAGCTTGCGCCCAAGGCGTGAGCAAGTCCCGCGCCGCCGCTCTGTCATCGTCGGCAATTAAGGAACGCGCCTCTTTCAAGGTCTCACCGCCTACAATCGCTTGCTGTGCGAAACTTGGCGTCGAAACGAAGGCTGCAAATAGGATGCAGGCTGCTCCAGCAATACGCTCACCATGCTGACAGAACGAATATCGGATCATCATTTTGTCCAATTCAAGCCAATTTCGTTAGATGTCACCTATCACCCAGGCCGTTTAGGATTCAAGAAACCTCACAATAATGACAACTCACTCTCGCAGTTTTCTCATTAGCCCAAACGCGAAAATCAGGCCGAGCGACGCCAGCCCCGCCATCGTAAAGAATGCTGTAGATCCGCCGTAATTCTCAAATAGCGTGCCTGTGATGGGCTGCATGATCGAAATGGCGAGGCCCATGCCAAGGGCAGAGTAGAGCGCTTGGCCGGTGGCGGAGGATCCTGTCGGCACATGGCGCTGCAGATACGTCATCGCACCAAGGTGGGCAGCGCCGAATGTCAGGCCATGCAAAGATTGAAACGCCAGAAGCGCATAAAAATCGGTTGTCATGCCAAGGCCTACCCAGCGTATGACGCCACCCGCGGCACCGAGCGCCATCAGACCGCCAGGCCCAAACCTACGAACAACGTGAACGCTGCCCCAAAACAACAGAATCTCCGCCACGACGCCAACAGACCAGAGCATGCTGATCTGGCTTTCGGAAATACCCGCAGCCTTCCAATAGATAGTGGAGTAGCCGTTGAGCGCCGCATGGGCACTCATATTGGCAGCAGCGGCGAGCAGGAGCAGTTGGAAGCGCCTATCCCGAAGCAACGCCCAGGCTGGTGCCGACGCAAACTTGCGGCCGGCATCCTCCCGTGGCGGTGATCGTAAATCTGGCAGGAAACATACGGCAATGAATATCAGCGCCAGCCCACCCAGCAGCATATAAGCAACATGGTTTGAAGACCCGCTTTCCAGCCAGAATCCTGCCGCCGTCACCACCACAATGAACGATACTGAGCCCCAGGAGCGCAAGAAACCATATTCAAGGCCTCTCGCGCGGATCGTCAGCAGGCAGAGGTTTTCACCAACTGGAAGCACTGGGCCTTGTAGCGCATTCCCAATCGCCAAAACGGCCAGTATGCCCCAGAAGCCATATGTCTCAGTCAACACCGCCATTGCAATGAACGCGCCGCCTGCACAAAGCATTGCTTAGCGTTTGCGGCGGCCAGTCACGTCCGCAACATGGGCGGCCAGCGGGTTAACAGTCACCCGCACCCAGGACATTGCGGCCAGGATGTAGCCGATTTCCACCGGCGTCAGGCCCCTACCCTCCATCCATAACGGCAAGAAGGGACCGATAATCGCCACGGTCCCAAACATCGCTACGTAATAGAAGATAATACGGGCGGACGGATATTTTACCGCCTTCGCCGCCGAGACCAGCGCCTCGGGCAGTTCTGCCATGTTTGAAGGGGCTGCCATTGTGGCGGATATATGCCTTAGAATGCGGAGCTGAGAATCAACCCTGGGCGTACCACGCCTGCCTATCCAAAGGAAATCACCCCGTTGACTGACCAAGCCCAAGCTGACGCCTGGCGGGATGCGATCTTTGACGCATTCCAAGACGCCGGTATCGCCCAAGTCGCCTATGTGCCAGATGCTGGCCACAAACGACTAATCGAACGCACCCACGCTGCCAACGGCATGCGCGCCATGTCTGTAGCAACAGAAGAAGACGCTGTTGCTTGCCTGGCTGGCGCATGGCTCGGCGGGCAAAAAGGGGCGTTACTGATGCAGTCGAGCGGCGTAGGCAACACCATCAATATGTTGAGTTTAGCTAAAACTTGCCAGTTCCCGCTGCCAATGTTCATCACCATGCGTGGGGAATGGGGCGAGTTCAATTCCTGGCAGATGCAAATGGGTGAAACGACCCAAGCGCATTTGGAGCTTTCCGGCGTGAAATGCTATCGCTGCGAAACACCTGAAGACGTGGCTGAAACCGTCCGCGTTGCGATTGATCAAGCCTATAACGGCAATTGCCAAACGGCTGTTCTGCTAGCCCAGAAGCTTGTCGGCACCAAAAAATTCTCTGACGGCGGCCTTGGAGACAACAAGAAATGAGCACGATCGAAACCAAGCCAGACGGCCTAATCGACCGCCGCACATTCGTCGACCATCTCGTAGCCAATCGCAGCGATGATCTTTGCATTGTCGCTGGCCTCGGCTCGCCTTGTTATGACCTGAAAGCAGCGGGCGACCATCCGCTGAACTTCTATCTGTATGGTGCCATGGGCGGCGCGGTACCAATGGCCATGGGCCTTGCGGCTGCGCAGCCAGAAAAGCGCGTTATGGCCCTCACAGGCGATGGTGAAGTACTGATGGGGCTAACCGGCCTCGCAGCTGCTGGCGCTGAAGGCCTTGAGAACCTGATCGTCATCGTCCTCGATAACGAGCGCTACGGCGAAACTGGTCAGCAGACCACGCACACCGCGCGCGGCGTTAATCTTGCGCAAACGGCCATTGGTCTCGGCTACCGGGCCATTCGCGACATCAAAACACAGGATGAAGCAGCAGAGCTTCATGATTGGATCAAAACGGTCCAAGGCCCGGCCTGTGCTGTTGTCAAAATCAGCGCAGAAGCAGCCGGCATGGCATTGCCACCCCAGGATGGTGTCTACCTGAAGCATCGCTTCCGGGAGCGCCTGCTCGGCGTTCAGCCCCGCTGACCAATACGCCCACTGCCGGATCTTCCATTGCCCGAAAGGGCATGACGCTTGGCGTCGTCGCACTTGCACTCTTCGTAATCATGAGTGCAAGCGCGCGCGGTGTCAGCGAGACGTTTGCCGTGTTTCTCTTGCCGGTCAGTGCTGACCTTGGCTGGTCGCGGGCGGAAGCGAACAGCATCTACGCGCTCGGCATGTTGGGCCTTGGCGTGTTCTCGCCGGTCGCGGGACGCCTGTTCGATAAATTCGGGCCTGCGGTATTGTTTCCGCTCGGGATGGCATGCCTGGCGCTTGGGCCATTTTTGGCATCACATCTGACCGCGCTTTGGCAGTTCTATCTAGGGCTCAGCCTAATCGTGGGATTTGGCGCGGCTGCACTGGGCATCGCTGTACAGTCGACGCTGCTGGCGCGCTGGTTTGGTCGTTCTTTGACGACAGCCATTGCTATCGTATCGGGTGCTGCTGGTATCGGCGTAATGACATTCTCACCGGTTACGCAATATCTGATTGACGATCTGGGTTGGCGCAACGCTTACCTCGGCATCGCCATCGTTGTGGCTTCACTCGGCGTGATCACACTATTCGCGCCGTGGCGACGGATCGCGCGCGGCCATCCAGATTTGATGGACCAGCAAAAAGGCGCATCCTCTGCACCGCTTGAGGCTTGGACATTCAAGCGTGCCGTCCGGTCCCGGCCGTATTGGGCCTTAACGGCAGTGCACTTCATTACGGCCATTTCCATGTTTTCCGTCCAGCCACAGATCGTCGCGTTCTTGGTAGAAAATGGTGTCAATCCGATAACTGCGGCGAGCGCCTTCGGCGTTTCTGGTATCTCAGCGACGGTGGGCCTGCTGGTGTTTGGTGTGATCGCAGATAGATACGGCGCGCTGATTTCCGTAACGCTCTCCTACAGCCTGACGATATTTGGCTATATCCTACTAACGGCGCTTGCCATCGCGCCCAGCACGTTCCTGCTCTGGGCGTTTGTAATTCTCTACGGTGCCAGCTTTGGCAGCCGTGGCCCTGTCATCTCCGCCCTCACCGCCCGAATATTCGGCCGCGGTCCAGATCTGGGTCTGATCATGGGCGCAATCTTCATGGGCATGGGCTCCGGCGCCGCTGTTGGCGCGACGCTGGGCGGCCTGATCCATGACGTAACGGACGGTTACGCCGCCGTCATCGCTTTAGCTTTGGGCGCTATTTCCATCCCCGTTGTCATATTCTGGACGGTGCCAGAACTTCGCGCAGCAGGGCGCTGGCGGAGATGAGGCAATGAACCACGCATGGGCGACACTTTTGGCAGCCGGACTATTTGAGATCGGATGGCCTATCGGATTAAAGCAAGGCTATACCGACCAAGGGCTTCATTGGGGTTGGATCGCGTTTGGCTGCATTTGCATAGGTGTGAGCGGAACACTGCTTTTCTGTGCGCAGAAAACCATCCCCATCGGCACTGCTTACGCGGTTTGGACAGGAATAGGCGCTGCTGGCACGTTCATCGTTGGTGTGACCATATACGGCGATGCAGCAAGCGCTCTCCGTATGGTGCCTGTCCTATTGATCATTGTCGGCGTGATTGGACTGAAACTAGCCTAAACAAGCGGTGCCACCTCCGCCTGGAATTCGCGCATGCGATCCAGCGTCTCCGGCAGGGTCTGGCCGTGGACGTTCAGGATAATTGTGCCAACGCCGACCTCTTTCAGGCTGGCAATGTCAGCGGCGCGGTCTGCCACACTGCCGGTTAGGATCAAACGCCCGCCTTCGCGGTTCTTAGTTTCCGTTTGACTATGAAATGGCGCGTTGTAGCCAAGCGCGATATCTGTAGGATCCCGGCCAGCCGCCACGACTTTTTCATAGAGCTTATCGCGGCCAGCTGCGTATCGTTCAGCTGAATCGAGCGGTGACCGTGGATTGGCACCGAGCGGGTACCAACCATCCCCAAGCTCCGCCACACGGCGCTGGGCGCGGCCAGATTCGCCACCGATCCAGATCGGCGGATGTGGCTTCTGAACTGGCTTCGGCTGGAACGTGATGTTAGAGAATTTGGAATATGGGCTGTCGTGGGCAGCGTCATCATCCGTCCACACCTTCTTAAAGATGCGGATGTAATCGTCCGTAACCTCGCCGCGCTTATCGAAATCTGGCGCGCCAATAGCCTCAAATTCCTCACGCATCCAACCCGTACCGCAGCCGACTATCACCCGCCCGCCAGAAAGCTGGTCGGTCGTTGCTAACGACTTGGCCGCCAACAGTGGTTCCCGGTGCGGAACAACCATGACCGACGTCAGCAATTTTACCTTACTCGTCAGCGCTGCGACATAGGCCAGCAAGGTCAACTGCTCCATGCATTCGCCGCCTGCCTGGCCTGGAAAGCTGCCTTCTTCGGAATATGGATATCGTGATGAGATATCCTTTGGCACTACGATATGGTCTGAAACAATAAGCGTGCCGTAGCCAAGTTTCTCCGTCTCCGTCACGATCGCGCGGACGCAGTCCGGGTCCGTCATTGGGCCACGATGGGGAACCTGTACGCCGAAATTCATACCACTCATTGATTTATTGACCTTCCCACTTGGGTTCACGTTTTTCGATAAATGCGCCAATGCCCTCTTCGGCATCCCGCGCCATCATATTTTCTGCCATCACGTCTGACGCATAATCGTAGGCATCGTCGAGACTGAGTTCCTGCTGCTTGTAGAATGCCTGCTTACCGATTTTGACCGTATATCCGGAACGGCTAGCCACGCTTTCAGCGAACGCTAGTGCCATCGCCCGCGTTTCGCCGATAGATGTCACGCGATTAATCAAGCCAATGCGCATGGCGTGGTCAGCGTCCATCAATTCGCCAGAAAGCAGCATCTCCATGGCATGTTTTGGTGCCACATTGCGGGATAGCGCCACCATCGGCGTAGAGCAGAACAGCCCGATGTTCACGCCAGGCGTCGCAAACCGGGCTTCCTCTGATGCAAACGCAATATCACAACTGGCAACGAGCTGGCATCCAGCCGCTGTGGCAATGCCTTCAACAGCGGCGATAACAGGCTGCGGCAATCGCACGATGCGTTTCATAACGCCTGCGCATTCCTTCAGCAGCCAGTCGTAATAGTCCCGGTTCCGGTTTGCCTGCACTTCTTTGAGATCATGCCCGGCAGAGAACGCCTTCCCTTCTGCTTGCAATACAACGGCGCGGATCGAACTGTCAGCCGCAATGGCGTCTAGGGTAGTGGCGAGTGCGGCCAACATGGCCTCAGATAACGGATTACGGGCCGTAGGTCGGTTCAGCGTTAGAATTGCGACCGCACCCCGATCTTCGCGCAGGAGGATATCGGCGGCAGGAATTGTTTCGGGCATGGTATGAATTCCGCAAGCTGAATTGTATCGTCAAACCAAAGATAGCTGTTCGGTGCCCAATCGGCCAATGGAGATGCAATATGACGGATTTGGCGGATTTGGCCATCGGTGAGGCAATTGATGCTGCTGAGTTTACGCAGCGCATGCATCAGTTGGTTCCGCTCACCGGCGAGATCGGCGTTATAACGACAGATATGCGCACCGACGGCTCTGCCCGCGTCATTCTGCCCTTCACTCCAAGCTTCGCGCGCCCCGGCGGATCAATTTCTGGCCCAGCGTTAATGGCAATGGCGGACGTTGCAATGTTTGCAGGCATTAATGGAAAGCTTGGCTGGACGCCGATGGCGATGACCTCAAACCAGAACACCACTTTCTTAAAACCGCCGAAACTTGAAGGACTTGTGGCTGAGGCGACGCCGCTCAGGTTCGGGCGGCGGCTCGTTGTTTATACAGTTAGGATATTCAATGAGACTGCACCTGATGTCATTGTCGCTCACGTAACGGGTTCATATGCGCTGCCCGCATAGAGGTATTATGTTACCTCATACATAAATAACGGAAAACGCGGTATTTTTTGCGTTGACAGTGCATACTATGCGCCGGTATACCCTGACCATCACCGGGCTGCGCATTGCGTCCGGAACATCGGAATTTCCACTGGAGTAGTATCCTAATGTCAACGGTCTCAGCCAAACCGGGCGAGGTCGCGCGTGCATGGAACGTGATCGATGCAGAAGGCCTCGTTCTTGGTCGTCTCGCAAGCGTCATCGCCATGCGCCTTCGCGGCAAGCACAAGCCCCAATTCACCCCGCATGTCGATTGCGGCGATCACATCGTTGTCATCAACGCTGAAAAAGTTGCCATGACCGGCAACAACAAGCGTGAAGACAAAACCTATTATCGCCACACCGGCTACCCGGGCGGCATTAAGAGCGTCACCGCACGTGAAATTCTCGAAGGCCGCTTCCCGGAGCGCGTACTTGAGAAAGCTGTCGAGCGGATGCTGCCGAAGACCAAGCTTGCCCGTGCATGCATCAAAAAGCTGCACGTTTACGCTGGCCCAGATCATCCCCATGCAGCCCAGGAGCCTCAGCCTCTGGACGTTGCATCCATGAATAACAAGAACGCGTTCCGCGCCCGGAGGTCCAGCTAATGGCTGATGAAACTCGCACACTCGCGGACCTGAAGGACGCGCTCGGCGAAGATGGCGCCCAGGGCGGCGGCATCGAAATTTCCAGCGATGCTTTGCCCGATCCGAAGATAGACGAGCATGGCCGTTCTTACGGCACAGGCCGTCGTAAAGAATCGGTCGCTCGCGTTTGGATCAAGCCGGGTTCCGGCACGATGACGGTAAACGGCAAAGCTGTTACCGAATATTTCTCCCGCGCCAACCTGCAAATGCTCGCACTGTCGCCGTTCGATGTTGCGAACCGCCTGAACCAGTATGACCTGATGTGCACCGTTAAAGGCGGTGGATTGTCCGGCCAAGCTGGCGCAGTTCGCCACGGCCTGACACGCGCGCTGATGGCTTTTGAGCCGGGCCTTCGCCCTGCACTGAAAGCTGCAGGCTTCGTCACACGCGATAGCCGCATGGTAGAGCGTAAGAAGTATGGCCGGGCCAAAGCCCGTCGTAGCTTCCAGTTCTCGAAACGTTAGGGTCAACTCTACAATATATCGTTATGTATCAAGGGCTTCGCTTCGGCGAAGCCCTTTTTCTTTGGAGTCACGAATGAGTCACGAATCGCAGAACTCTGCGATTCCTAATTTGCCAAAGTCACGAATCAGTCTCATATTGATTCCACTTCACA
>Ga0315321_10002463_pt1 | contig 14336 bp, 13 predicted proteins | sample M180m21515metaG_FD_203464 | JGI IMG/M metagenome (GOLD analysis project Ga0315321, IMG submission 203464) | Ammonia-oxidizing marine archaeal communities from Monterey Bay, California, United States - M1 80m 21515 | ecosystem: Environmental > Aquatic > Marine > Intertidal zone | place: USA... | reverse complement strand
GTCGATGCCGTCGTGCAACGCCGCGACCGTCACGGTGTAGAAATTCCTGTTACCACTTCAGTAGTAACGTACGTCGCAATCGGTGGCGACGGTAAGCCAATCCCGGTTATCGACTAAGCGCAAATGGCACGCCGCCAAACACGCACAGTCACCGTAGGGGACGTAAAGATTGGTTCACAGCATCCAGTAGTCGTGCAGTCTATGACTTGCACTGACACCGACGATGCTGCAGCGACTATCGCACAGATCAACGAGCTGGTTGAGGCCGGATGTGAAATGGTGCGCGTCACTGTTGACACCGACAAAGCAGCTGACGCACTTCCAGAAATTGTCGCCGCTTGTTCCGTGCCGATCATCGCCGATATCCACTTTACACATCGCTTGGCGCTCCGCGCGATTGAAGCGGGTGTCCATAAAGTGCGCATCAACCCCGGCAACATCGGTAGCGATGAGCGGGTGCGCGAAGTGGTCGAGGCAGCAAAGAAAGCAAACATCGCAATGCGCATCGGGGTCAACTCGGGCTCGGTCGAAAAAGACCTACTCGAAAAATACGGTTACCCTTCGCCGCAAGCACTGGTCGATTCAGCCGTGCGTCACTGCGAGAACATTACAGCTTTAGGCTTCACAAACTTTGTGGTATCGCTTAAGTCAACGGATACTAAAACCGTGGTCGAGGCTAATCGCTTATTCGCCGCGCAAAACGATATTCCGCTACACCTCGGCGTTACCGAAGCCGGTCGCCCTGGATACGGCACTATCAAGTCTGCAGTAGGTCTCGGGCCACTACTGCTCGAAGGCATTGGCGATACTATCCGTGTTTCATTAACCGGCGGCCCAGTCCCTGAAATAGCGGTTGCATTTGACATTCTAAAGTCATCTGGCGCACGCGTCATGGGACCCGAGTTAATCTCCTGCCCAACGTGCGGGCGCATTGACATCGATCTAGAGGCACTCATGAGCGAACTAGAAGAGCGACTCGAGGGCGTGACTGTCCCCGTGAAAATAGCTGTTCTCGGTTGTGTTGTGAACGGGCCAGGTGAGGCGCAAGAAGCCGACATTGGTATTGCTGGCGGTGGCGGCAAAGGCATTCTTTACCGCGATGGCAAGCAAAAACGCGTCGTACCAGAGAGTGAAATGGTAGACGCGCTTTTAGAAGAAATCGCTGACTTCCAGCAATCTCAAAGAAGCTCTTATTGAGTAATTAGAATCTCGCGCTCTTGCGAGCTCATGTTGCGCATGCGTTGGCGGAACAATTCTAGTTGAGAAGGGTCGGTATCGTCGTAGTTAAGAACATCGATGTCGACTGAGCGACCAGCGGCATCCATTGGCCGAACTACAACCACTAGCTCATTGCTGATTAGCTCTCCATTTTCGTCAACCCACTTGAAGTCTATGCTTACCTCATCCTGCCCAGCCTCATTAATGGTTAGGGATTTCATGGCAACCGGATGATCCCAATCGATGGTGTTACTAGTTTCTCCCGCATAAACGACGTAGTCTATTTGCCCAGCGAGTGAACCATTTACGGGGATTGATTCGGGGTCGGATGCATGCGGGACATACAAGCGAATAGTGTCGAAGTTGATGAACTTACCGTAGTACGAACCGGCGTTGTAGACGTCAGCAAACTCAAACACAGGCGGCGTTGCATCTGGCGTAGGCAAAGCACCTTCGAATGCCCAGTTGCGAATAGGTAACGCTAAATCTTCAACGCCGTCACCAGCTTCCGGCGTGCCACCATCGGGCTCGACTATGTAATCGAGGTGATTAAACCTCGCACTATTTTGATCAAAGAGGCTGCCACCGGTAAAGCGTGCGCGGAATTCAGTGTAAGAATCATCTCCTAAGAAAGGGATGATGAAACTGTTAGGGTTGGCGGGAGTACCCACGCCAGCAAGGATGCCTTCTAGTGTGCTTAAATCCATTCCGCCGCCGCCGGGGTTGCCAGCACTGTGACATGACAAGCAGTTTTGGGTAGCATCCGATGGGTTCTTGATGCTCGTAAACAGCGGTAATACATCATCGTAGAAACTCATCGTACCAGGCGCATAAGCAGATGGCGTGCGCGCGATTGCGACCTGCACGTTGTTAGAAATGCTCTCGTCAGCGATAGCCACTACGCTGTAATACCAAGTAGTGTTATCAAGAGGAGGGGGGTTCTCAAGGTCACTAAAATCGTCAGTGAACGTTAGCTCGCCTTGGCCAGTGATTGCAATCTGCCCAATGTCCCGCAGTGGCGCTTGATGTGTAAGACCGCGAAAAATCACATATCGCATACCGGCAGCACTTGCTGGATCGTCGATGAACATCGCGTCTCCCCAACTAATGAGTACTTCGCCCGGGCTAATGGCGCTAGCATCAGTGATGCCAGCGAAATCGATATTAAGATCAATGCTGTAATCAGTTTGTCGGGAAAACGTACTACCTGTTGACCCACTGCCGGCAGAGCCCGTTCCGCCTTCGGATAGAGATGGGCCACAAGAGACAGCCAGAGGTAGAACGGCTACGAGGCCGAAGACACAGTTTTTAAGGTTAAAAGACATTGATTATGACGTTTTTGAGTCAGTGGGGTGACCTGACATCTAAATGATACACTATGATTTAAACTTCGTGCTTGCATTTTTTGAGTAGATAGTTATAACTATGCTGAAAAGCGTCATATTTCTCAAAAAATAACAAAAACCGTGCCTGTACCAACACTTACACCTACTTTATTACCGTTTTCTGCGCTGCTGCGCGGCACCGCTTCCGACTTGCTAGATTTTGGCCAGCCTATGTGGCTCACTCGCGCTCCAGGGTGTGTGGATATCGTTGGCGGTATCGCTGAAATGCCCGGCTCTGTCTCTGTCAGCTACGCCACAGGGCGCTCTGTTTACAGCGCAATTCAAAACCGCGAAGACGACAAGATCAATATCCGCATTCTACGCTCAGATGGCGAAGGTGGAAACCTCGAGTTTCGCGCTGATATTTCCACTATCTATACCAAGAAAGGGCCACCGCGTAGTTTCGCGGTACTTGAAGGTATTTTTGAGGCTGCTGATGCGCCATGGATGATGGAAATGATGGCTGTAATGATTGGCTTGCGCCGCACGCATCAACTCAATACGCCCAAACAAGGTTTTTCGCTTGTTGTCTGGTCACGCATGCCACAAGGCGGCGGTTTCGGTGGACGTATTGCCTTTGCGACATCCGTAGCCATCGCCTTGCGCGCATCTACGGGGCAGAAGCTAAAAAGCGTCGATGGCATTCGCGTGGCGCGCGCCGTGCGCTTTGGCTATAAGTTTGTGCTAAATAAAGATATTAGCTGGACACGCGCTCTGACGTCTGCGATTGCTCAAGCAGGATGTCTCTTGTCAATTGAGCATGGTCTCGATCCCATCATGCAGTGGGTACCGGTGCCAGAACATACTCTGGTCGCTGCTGTCGATACTGGCGCTGGCATCTGTCAGCCGGACATGACTAAGAACTCTGTCATCGGTGCATGGATGGGGCTCGAGCATCTTAATGAAGCTCTGCGTAAAGTCGATCTTGCACCGCGTGGCGGTTGGGGTCAAGTGACTCCCGCTGAATTCGAAGGTGGTTTGCGCAATCATGTTCCGACGCGTGAAAAGGGTAAAGATTGGCTAGCCAAGTATTCAAAAAGTGCTACCGATAGTTACTACGAAGGATTGGCTGAGAGCATTGACGAAAATAACAACTACCGCGACCGCGCCATTTCAGAGCATCACGTTCGCGAAAGTGGCCGTGCAAAACGCTTCTTAGACTTTCTTGAAGATTACGGGCGCACGAAAAAAGAAGAGGCGTTGGTTGACGCTGGCCGTGCAATCACAAGTTCACACCGTTCTTACATGGAAAAGTGTGGTCTTAAAAACGAGGTTATCGATGACATGCGTAAATCCTTTTCAGCTGCCGGGCGTAAGTCGGGCCTGTTTGGCGTGCGTTTGTCCGGTGGAGGACAAAGCGGCATGATGGTAACCATTGGCCATTCGACAGCAATGCCGGCACTTCGAAAAATAGCCGATGCTCACGCTGCTAAACACGGCGGCAATGGCAACATCTATCATGAGATAGGTCAAGGCGGAGTGCTTGATGGCTGGTGGGAAGGAGTCCTCGATGCTCAAGAAGAAGACTTAGATGCCGTCGGCAAAGAAGGCAAAACCGCAATTAAATAGTTTTACTTCGTTTGCGAAATAACTTCCGTCCGTTCTTCGAACAGGCGGAAGTTTTGCATTGCGGCGTTAGAGGATTGACCTAGTGATTGATTACACAAGCCCCATTCGTAACACGCGCTAACGCATTGCTGTAACAATAATTTATTAGCTAGGCACATCGCGTTTAGCTCATTAGTCGCCACCAGCATTTTGTTCATTAAACTTTGGTTGTCGGCAATTTCTGCTGCCACTTGCTCTAATTCAAATTCAACGTCATAGCGTGGATTAACTACTGTTTTGTAGCGTTGCTGTCGTTCGAGCAATAACTGGCGCTGCTCTAAAAGCGGTGCGCTATCTACGGCGTATAGCTCTATCAAGCGTTGGTTCAAGTGTTCTAACTGTTGATCCACACCTTCAGTTGCTAAAGCTAAGCTCCGGCAAATGACATCCGTGCCATAGCTAGCGATAATTAAAGCTTCGCTAACAGAACTAGCTTCGCCGATTCCCATGACCACTTCACGATGGGTGTCAAGGTCAAGCCCGAAGTGAGCGGTGAGCTTAGTTTGCAGAAGGCGTCCGTGTAAATCATTGAAGGCGCGGGCAATCACTCCATTTTTGGTGTAAGCGACTTTCTGCGTGGCCAACTCGTTTTCGATAGTTGCCGAGTAAGCGAAAAGTGCGCGCCAGGCTTGGGCATGCGCTCGTAAAGCGTTTTCAATATCGTGACCGGCGCTTAAGGCATGTTCACGTTGTGAGTTATCGGCGCCGAACACTCGAGAGGTGTCGATGGCTAACGACTGCGCACGCTGCTCGAGAGTGATTGCAATAACCAAAGCGCCCTCTGACCACGCATCGGTCGGGGCAGGAGTGGCGCAGTTGACAAACAATGCCACGCAATAGGCTAACAACGGGAATTTCATTACACTAATGGAGATGGTAAGGCCCACACCAACACAACTACGCGAGTTGCAAAAACGAGACCCTAAATTAGCCACCGTGCTTAAGCGACTTGGGCCATTCCCAGGTTTCCCAGAAGTGTCAAAAAAACGACAAACGCATTTCGAGTCATTAACTCGCGCTATTGTTTTCCAGCAACTCGCTTACAAAGCAGCTGACACAATTTACCATAGAGCTTGCGCTTTGACACCAGGCCCGCGTTTTCCGCTTGCGGATGAAGTACGCACTCTAGACTTTGAAGTGATGCGCGGTGCGGGGCTATCTCGCGCTAAAACCCTGGCCTTAAAGGATTTATCCGAGCACGTGCTCGATGGACGCCTCAAATTACGCTCACTCGGGCGTTACTCAGACGCGCATATAATCGAGCAGTTGACCGCGGTTCGCGGTATCGGCGCATGGACCGCGCAAATGTTTTTGATGTTCAAGCTCGGAAGACTCGACGTGTTCCCGATCAACGACCTTGGTGTGCAAGAAGGTGCGAGAATTCTTGACAAAAAGCAACAACGCCCCACGGCCAAAGAGCTTGCCGCTCGGGGGGCAGTGTGGGCGCCGTTAAGTAGTGTTGCAGCTTGGCTAATGTGGCGACTTGCCGACGAAGCGAAGCTGCAGAAGTAATTACACGTTGGCCGTTACTTCGGCCGCACCAAAGGAATCTTGGAATTCACCAGGTATCACTGAGTTGTAATGATCGTGCTGGCTGGCTTCTTTAATTAAGTTACGCGCAATGACGATACGCTGCACTTGGTTGGTGCCTTCGTAAATTTGCAAAATCTTTGCGTCGCGGTAGTACTTGGCGATAGGGTAGTCTTCCATGAAACCGTAACCACCAAAAACTTGGACGGCATCGGTTGCAACTTTTACGGCAACATCGGTAGCGAAACATTTGGCCATCGCCGCAATCTTAGTTACGTTCTTGGCACCAGCGTCGGCCTTAGCGGCACATGCGTAAACTAACCAGCGCGCTGCTTCAGTTTGTTGAGCCATGTCGGCCAACATTGCTTGAATCATCTGGAAGCTAGCGATGGGTTGGCCGAATTGCTTGCGGCGACCAGCGTAGGTAACGGCTAATTCAAGCGCTCCTGTGGCAGTTCCTACAGCTTGCGCTGCAACACCCGGACGCGCCAGGTCGAGAGTCATCATGGAGTGTTTGAACCCCAAGCCAGGCTTGCCACCAAGTAGGCGGTCGTCTGAAAGCTGGATGTTATCGAAAACAGTTTCGGCAACAGGCACTGAGCGAATGCCCATTTTGTTTTCTAACTTCTTGATTGAAAAACCGGGATCGGTGTCTTCAACGATAAAAGCAGAGATGCGGCGTGAACGTGACTCAGGGTCGGTCACAGCGAAGCAAGTAATAATGTTTGCGCGTGAACCGTTAGTCGTCCATTTCTTCTCTCCTTGTAGTAGCCATCCATCGTCGTTTTTGGTGCCCATTACTGAAAGGCCACCAGCGTCAGAGCCGGCGAACTTTTCTGAGAGCGCGAAGGCACATGAAGATTCGCCTTTGGCGACGCTTGGTAGGTACTTCCTTTTTTGCTCTTCGGTACCACCAACGATGATAGGAATGGAGCCGAGCGCGTTAACAGCGAAGGCTACGCCAAATGACGGGTCTGCCTTTGAGAATTCTTCGACCATCAATGCCAAGGCAAGAATGCCGTCTTCGGTTCCGCCGTATTCTTTTGGAATCCAGACGCCAAGCATGCCAGCCTCACAGGCTGCGGTGAAGGCAGCTTCGTTGAAGCTTTCTTCTCTGTCGTGCATAAGCGCGTTTGGGAGTAGGTGCTCGATGGCAATTTCTTTAGCCTTGGCTTTCCAGGCTAGTTGCGCATCTGTGAATATAATGTCGTGTAAGTCACTCATGGTCGCAGATTCTACCCTCGCGGGAGGGATTAGGGTATCCTAATAAGAGTGACTAGCTCAACATCCCCCGAGAGTAGTGTGAAAGAGACGCCCATGATGCGCCAATTTCACGCGGCCAAAGAAAAGCATCCTAATGCGCTGCTGTTTTTTCGGATGGGCGACTTTTATGAGATGTTTTTTGAAGATGCCAAAATTGCGTCTAAAGAACTTGGGCTGTCGCTAGTCGCGCGCGATAAAGCGAAAAAAGTGCCGATGGCAGGCGTTCCAGTCAAATCGATGGAGGGTTATTTAACGCGCTTAGTGCGAGCAGGGCACTCGGTAGCAATATGTGAGCAGCTGCAAGATCCGCGTGATGCCAAAGGAATTGTTGAACGCGGCGTGGTGCGGGTTGTTTCGCCAGGCACCTTAGTTGATGAGAGTAGTTTAATCGGCAGCGAACCGTTGTTCGTACTAGCGGTCGATATTGACCATGGCGATGGTCTCGGTTTGGCGTGGGCTGATTTGTCGACCGGTGCTTTTCGGTGCTCGCAATGTGGCGTCGACGAATTTATTGAAGAGGTGTCACGCATTCAGCCTGCTGAGGTGTTGTTACCAGAATTTAACAGTAGTGAAGAAGGCGTATCGTTTGAGTTAGCCCAGCGCTTGCAATCGCTGTTGGCGGAATCCGATATTCCGGTTTCATGGCGCATGCCATGGAATTTCGATGCCAAGAATGGACATCGCGATTTGTGCAAGCAGCTTAAAGTTTCTACGCTAGAGGCTTATGGCATTGAAGATTCACCGCAAATTATTTCAGCGTGTGGCGGGCTCCTAGATTTCTTGCATGACACGCAGAAATCGGCGGTCAATCAATTGCGCGAGTTGTCATTGCATCGCGCCCACCAACATTTATTGCTTGACCAAGCTACACGACGCACTTTAGAAATTGTAACAAATCAACGCGATGGTTCGCGCCAAGGAACTTTATTAGCGACGATTGATCGTAGCGGCACTGCAATGGGCGCGCGCTTGTTGCGAGAGTGGTTGCTTGAACCACTGATAGATGCAAATGCGATTACCTCGCGCCACGATGCGGTTGACGAATTGGTTGTAAATACCAATGCGCGTCAATCATTGGCATCGACTTTATCGGGCATGTCCGACCTCGAACGTTTAGCGGCAAAGTTGGCGAGCGGCCGTTCAGGTCCGCGCGATATTAATGCGCTGGCATCAGCGCTCGAACGCGTCCCGCAGTTGCTTGAACAATTGGTTGGACTAAGCGCTACTCAATTATGCGCGTTACGCGATGATTTAGATCCGCATGCAGAATTGGTCCGCGAAATTCGGGCAGCGTTGAGCGAAAACCCACCACTACTGATTAAAGAGGGCGGGTTGATTCGCGATGGCTTTAACTCTGAGGTAGATGAGCTGCGCGGGCTTGCTCAAGGCGGTAAAGATTATTTGGCTGCGATGCAGCAGCGCGAAAGTGAACGCTTGGGTGTTGCGGTAAAGATCGGCTTCAACCGTGTGTTCGGATACTACATTGAGTTAACGAGCTCGGCCATCGGCAAAGCTCCAGAGGATTACATTCGCAAGCAAACTTTGAAGAATGCCGAGCGTTACATTACGCCCGAATTAAAAGAGTACGAGCATAAAGTCCTAGGCGCCGAAGAAAAACTTAAAGATATCGAGCACGAGTTGTTCGAAAAACTACGCTCGGAAGTATTAGGCCATGCCCAGTCCGTTGCAAAATGCGCTCAAGCAATCGCCTCTTTAGATGTTTTGCAATCACTCTCAACCATCGCTGTCGAAAAGAGATTGGTGCGTCCACAATTCGTTGAGGCAAGTGCGGATAGTTGCGGCGTCTTAAGTATTAAAGAAGGGCGCCATCCTGTCGTTGAAGATGCTTTATTAGGTCAGGCTTTTGTGCCAAACGATACCTCGCTGGGCGATGACTGCAATAAACGCTTAGCGATTATCACGGGGCCCAACATGAGTGGCAAGTCCACTTACTTACGCCAAACCGCTTTAGTGGTGTTGTTGGCGCAGATGGGTAGCTTCGTACCCGCTGAAAGCGTAGAGATGACTTTGGTCGATCGTATTTTTACGCGACTGGGCTCGGGCGACGATATCAGTCGTGGCCAATCAACATTTATGGTTGAGATGGTCGAGACAGCTAACATTTTGCGCAATGCTTCGAATCGTTCGTTGCTGTTATTGGACGAAGTGGGTCGCGGCACTAGCACCTTTGATGGTTTAGCCATAGCGTGGGCAGTTTGCGAGCACACCCACGATAAATTGCAGGCGCGCTGCCTGTTCGCCACGCATTATCATCAGCTCACCGATTTGGCCGACAAGCTAAGCGCTGGCGTCAACTTAAATGTTGCCGTGCGCGAGTGGGGCGAAGAGATTGTGTTCCTGCATCGCATCGAAGAGGGTGGCACCGACCGCTCTTACGGCATTCACGTTGCACAACTCGCGGGCTTGCCGCGTGAAGTTTTGCAGCGCTCTCAAGAAATCCTTCAACGCTTGGAGAATGATGAAGAAGGCCTATCGCGTAAGATATTACACGGCCAAAGCAAAAATGTTCCGGCAGCCGAACAGGTCGCAGTCGTGCAACCCTCGCTGTTCGATTTTGTAAAAAATAACGACGGCGATAGCGAGTTGCTCTCCGAACTCGAAAGCTTAAACTTAGATAAATTGCCGCCTATCGAAGCATGGCAAATTTTGAGTCGAGTTTTACGATCGATTAAGAAATGATCATAACCGGATTGATCTTGAGCTTACTGAGTTGCCAAGAAAGTAGCGCAGCGTTTACCGGGAAAATAGATTTGGACATCCGCGAAGATGATGTTGCGCTCCGGCGTTTGCGCTTGGGCGTTGAAGGTGCTTTCGGTGACGGTTATGACTATACGCTTAGCTTCAATAATGATATTGAAGAGTTAGAGGCTGAAGTGCATGAAGTGTTAATTGCCTTTGACCATTCTTGGGGGAAAATTGAACTAGGCTACTTTAAAGAGCCCTTTGGCTTAGAGAATAGCCACAGTAGTCACGAAGTAAATTTCCTTGAACGTTCCGATGCAACCATGCTCGCTGGCGATCACAATATAGGGATTGCTAACTACATTGAAATGGATCCATCCACCCATTTGAGTTGGGGAGTATTTCGCAATTCTATTTCTGCGCGTTTCACCGACTTGATTGTCGCCAACGAAGACGCCGATAATTTCTGGCATGTCGGCGCATCAGTTGGTGTTCGCGATTCGGACAGATTCTTTCAAGGCGACGAAATCATGATGTTTGATGTTGAAACGCTTTACCAGGCCGGAGCTTTTAGCTTCCAGGCCGAAGCGCAGTCTTTAGAAATTGACAACACCGAGTCCACATCCTTTACCTTGCAAGCAGCGTATGTGATTAACGGTGGCAACAGAATTTACGATACAACTAGGGCAAAGTTTTTATTTCCAGCAACCGCCGGCGACATTGAGGCTGCCATCCGCGCTACTCGGGTTGACATGAGCGAGTACAATCCCGCGATGAGTGTGATTAATGCTTACAACGCGGCGCTGAATTATTGCTTGAGCAATTCGAGTAAACTCCAACTGGAGGTCGAGCGTGGCAGCGATGGCCTGAGCGACAATCAGACGACGGTAGCGCTGCGCTATCATTTCCGCTGGTAATGTTACTGCTCATCGACAACTATGATTCGTTTACCTACAACCTTTATCACATGGTTGCCGAGCGTGACTTTGATGTTGAGGTAGTGCGCAACGACGTGCACACGGCCGAGCAGTTGCTAGCCTTAAATCCGCAAGCAATCATTTTGAGCCCCGGGCCAGGGCGCCCAAGTGGCGCTGGGGTTTGCTTAGAGCTGCTAGAAAAAATAGCGGACCACATCCCTGTGCTCGGCGTATGTCTTGGCCATCAATCTGTAGTCGAGGCGTGTGGCGGCGAGTTGATTATTGACGCCGAGCCGAAGCATGGTAAGTCGTCGGTGGCGCAGTTTGATGCGCAGTCTGTATTGTTTGCCGGGGTTTGTAACCCGCTAGTAGTGGGTCGCTACCACTCGCTGAAGGCAAGTAATCCAACGCTGCCATCTGCGTTGCGCAAGATAGCGTGGCTGGATGATGGTATGATAATGGCGGTTGAGCATGTGTCAAAACCGTGGTTTGGTGTGCAATTTCACCCCGAGTCTATACTTAGCCCACAAGGTCAGATTTTGATGGATAATTTTCTTAATGTCACAAAACAAAACACAAAAAACTAAACTTGGCGCGGATAGCGCAAACGGATGTTAGTCTTATTATCCCCAGCCAAAAAGTTAGATTTCGAAACCAGTGCTGTTGATGTCGAACCAACACAGCCGCGGTTTTTGAATAAGTCCGCCGAGTTGATTGAAATTCTTAAAGCAAAATCGAAAAGCGAAGTCGCGGAACTGATGAAATTGAGCGACGCTTTGGCCGAGCTTAATGTAGAACGTTACTCTTGCTGGAAGAAACGCCATTCAGCAACGAATGCTCATCCGAGTTTGCTGTGCTTTAAAGGTGCGGTTTATGCGGCTCTTGACGCCGGCACTTTCAATAAAACTCAACTTAAATTCGCTAATAAGCAAGTGCGCATTCTGTCAGGCCTTTACGGTGTTTTGCGCCCCTTTGATTTAATGCAACCTTATCGACTCGAAATGGGCACAAAGTTAAATAACGCTTGCGGCTCTAGCCTGTATAAGTTTTGGGGCTCTGATTTGTCGGACGCGTTAAACGCTGAAGGCGAAGAGGTGATTGTCAATTTGGCGTCGAACGAATACTTCAAAGCGGTCGTTGCTAAGAATCTACAGGCGCAATTAATTACCCCGCAGTTTAAAGAGAAAAAAGACGGCGATTACAAAATGATCGGCGTGTTCGCTAAGACGGCACGCGGCTTGATGACACGTTACATCATAGAAAATAAAGTAACAAACGTCGCTGAACTCAAAAAGTTCAACGACGCTGGTTATAAATTCAATAAGCCGTTATCGACTGCTACCGAATGGGTATTTACTCGCGCTAGTTAAGTTCCGCCATTAGTTCGGCAACTTTTTCTTCGAGTTCCTCACCGCGCAAATCTTTGTAGCGAATGACGCCGTTTGCATCTAGCAAGTATGAAGTAGGATAGTACTCGACGCCCCAATCAGCAGCAGCGCCTTCGCGCCCACCACCGGTGAAGATGCTCTTCCAGGTAACGCCCATCTCTTCGCATTCCTTCAGATATTCTTCTTTGCTGTCGTCTGTGTTGACACCGAAGATCTCAAAGTCTTGACCAGCATAGCGCTCAACTAGCGCTTTTTCAGTCGGGATTTCACCGACGCAAGGGCCTCACCAGAAACCCCAGAACACAACAAAGGTGACCTTGCCGCGGGTGTCTATAAGATGGCGCTCTTTGCCATCGACGTCTACACCGCCAAGTATTGGCGCCACCTTGCCTACCTGCAGTTGGCGCTTGACCAAGAGCGGGCCGGCTGCGGCAGCCGCTTTAGACTCAGGATATTTCTCCATGAGCCCATCGACTGTGATGTCAGCCATCTCTTGATTGTTGCCATCCGCGTAAGCGTAAGCGCAGGCAAGCATGCAGTGCGCCTTGACCGGTTCAGAGTGAGTCGCGTTACTAAGCGCTTCGAGGACTTCAACTTTGAAAGTCACCTCAAGTCGCACTCGGCGCATTGCGGCAGTGAACTCAAGCGCAAAGTCAGAGTCGGCGAACTCAGATGTAAATAATTTTGCTAGGCCGGAAAACACTTTGTCAGGATGTGTCCAATTCTTTTCACCGAAGTTTTTCACACACCAAATTTGTGCATGGGCGCGTGCGCCGCGAGTGATCTTTGCGTTTTTGGCGAAAGCGCGGAACTGGTCAAAGTACGTTTCAATGGGATGCTCGAGATCGGTGAAGTCACCCGACTCATACATGGCATTGAGTTTCTCGTAATAGTCGGCCATCGCAGCCTGATATGACACGTCTAGGCTTTCGACGGTGGTGGGCGCTGAGGCTTCTACCGGCTCTTGAGCGGCAAGCATAAACATGGAGAGGAGTAGTGAACTAAACATAAACCTACTATACGCGTTATAATATATTTCTAGGTAATTAAATGACTGAACTCAAGAAACCATCGTGGCTTAAGATGAAGCTACCAAGCGGTAAAAAGACCGCAGACCTCCGTAAGTCTTTACGTGAAAAGAATCTGTTCACGGTGTGCGAAGAGGCGCGTTGTCCCAATCTTGGTGAATGCTGGGATGACGGTACTGCCACCATCATGGTGATGGGCGATGTGTGCACACGCGGCTGCCGCTTTTGCGCGGTGAAAACCGGAAACCCCAATGGCTGGCTCGATCATGACGAGCCAGAAAAGGTCGCTGCTAGTACCGATATTGAGCAATTGCGTTACATCGTGATTACTTCGGTTGACCGCGACGACTTGCCGGACTTCGGTGCGGGGCATTACGCGAAAATCATTAAGGCGATTAAGACGCGCCGCCCGGACATGTTAGTTGAAGCATTGACGCCAGACTTTCAAGGCGACAACGATTGCATCCATACTATTTGTGATAGCGGTTTAGACGTGTTTGCTCACAATATCGAAACCGTCGAAAGCTTACACCGCCGCGTGCGTGATGTGCGCGCTAAGTACGACCAAACATTGCACGTGCTGGCTGAGGCGAAACGCTACCGCCCTGATTTAATTACCAAGTCCTCTATTATGTTAGGGCTGGGAGAAACCGACGACGAAATGCGTCAAACACTGACCGACTTGCGTAAAGTCGATGTAAATATTCTTACGCTAGGCCAATACCTTCAGCCCAACAAAAAGCTTTTGGACGTCGTCAAATACGTCCACCCCGATAAGTTTGACGAATGGGGGGATATTGCGGTTAGCGAATTCGGTTTTGATTACTGCGCGTCTGGCCCGATGGTGCGTTCGTCTTACAAGGCTGCCGAAAACTATATTTTAGCGCAAAAAAATCGCTTAGAAGTATAGGTCTTTTCTGGAGCGGTCCTATAATCCGTTATGAGCGAAGTAATCGATTTAAAGTCTAAGCTGGATTCTATCTCTGTTGCATGGCACCCAAAGATAATAAGCGAAGCAAATGGCCAGTACATCAAGCTTGCAAAGTGCGAAGGCCTTTTAGAATGGCATGTGCATGACGAGCAGGATGAGGTTTTTTTATGCTTGGAGGGCCAGCTGACTCTTGAAATGCGAGATTCAAAAGTAGTCTTGAATACTGGGCAAATGTTTACAATGCCGCGCGGCGTTGAGCATCGGCCAAGTGCGTCGACCTTGACATCTATTTTGTTATTTGAGCCCGTCGATACAGAACATCTGGGTGGGGCGGAAAGCTCGCGCGCCGTATCGATCACAGACCA
>Ga0315321_10002460_pt1 | contig 14346 bp, 12 predicted proteins | sample M180m21515metaG_FD_203464 | JGI IMG/M metagenome (GOLD analysis project Ga0315321, IMG submission 203464) | Ammonia-oxidizing marine archaeal communities from Monterey Bay, California, United States - M1 80m 21515 | ecosystem: Environmental > Aquatic > Marine > Intertidal zone | place: USA... | reverse complement strand
GAGTGGATCGTCCTTACCGCGCGCGCGTGCGGCATCAGGATAATACCGGCCGTTGGAGCAATTGGTCCGATCCGCTTGAGTTCACGGTGGGAACTCCAACGATCCAGCCCTGGCTCGATGGATTGGTCGTCAGCAAGATCATGTATCATCCTCTGCCTCCTACGGTAGCTGAGCTTGCGGCGATGCCGGAACTGGAAGAAGGGGATTTTGAGTGGATCGAAATTATGAATGTCGGTGCCGTTCCTCTCGCTCTTGAGGAGTTGAGATTTACCAAAGGCGTGGAGTTTGATTTCGTGACAGCGAGCAAGAGCACGATTGCTCCGGGTGAACGTTTGTTGATCGTTGCAAATATTGACGCCTTCAATTTGAGACATGGATTTGCGGTGACGCCGGATCACGTTATCGGAGAATTCTCCAAGTCGCTTTCGAACGACGGTGAGAGGTTGAAGCTCTCTTTTGGTGCGGGCACGGCAATCCGAGATTTCGAATACAATGATGCCTTTCCGTGGGCCGCGCCTGCCGATGGGCTGGGTTCTTCTCTGGTGCTGATTTCGCCGGGAAGTCTCGCGAGTGGAAATGGAGCTTCGCATTGGCGCGCCAGTGTGGCGGATCAAGGCGGGCCTGCCGCGGACGATGCCTTGGCATTCGCAGGGGATCCGAATGGTGACGATAACGGAAATGGTCTCACGAACTTTCTGGAGTATGCTGTGTTGAGTGATCTGGATATATCGGTGGTGGATTCGGTCATCTTCCTTTCCTTTGCCAAGAAGGTGAATGCCGATGATGCCTTGATCGAAGTGCAGGGGAGCAGTTCTCTTGGTGAGTGGAGTTCTGAAGCGGTGACGCTTGAAAGCGAAGTTTACGGTCCGGATCTCGAAAGTCGCGTGACTTACCGCGTGACCGATTCGGTGGCGAAAGAATTTTTCCGTCTGCGGGTGATCGAGCGCTAGAAGATGGGAATGACTATTGTAGAAGGTTTAAGCGCGGCGGTGAACCGTGGAGAAATTGCTGGTGCAGTTGCGCTGGTAACTGATGCGGAGGAGACGCTCTTCATCGGTGCGGTGGGGCTTGGCAATGTGGCTGGAAACGAGAAGATGACTCCGGATGCCATGTTCTGTATCGCGTCGATGACCAAGCCGGTCACGGCGGCGGCAGTGTTGGTATTGCAGGACGAGGGGAAGCTTTCCCTGGATGATTCTTTGGAAAAACACTTGCCCGAATTCGCACAGTTGAAGAATGCCGGGGGGGAGAGGGTTTCGGTGACATTGCGGCAATGCCTGGCTCACACCTCGGGCATGAGCGATGTGAGTTTGGAGGAAGAAAATCGGGCGGAGAAGTTGGAAGATCTTATTCCAATGATTCTTGAGAAGCCGACTTTGTTCGATCCCGGGGAGCGCTGGGAATATTGCCAGTCGAGTATCAATATGGCGGCTCATGTGGTCGAGGTGATTACCGGAAAATCGTTTCCCGAGTTCATACAGGAGAGATTTTTTGAGCCGCTGGGAATGAAAGACACTTCGTTCTATCCGACCGAAGAACAGGCGGCGCGTTTGGCACGGTGTTATTCGCGAACGGAATCAGGCGAGTGGCGTGATGACGGCTGGAGTTGGATCACCCATGATCGCATGATGGATTCGAGTCGCTATCCTAAAGCCAATGCGGGTTTGTTTTCGACCGCGAGCGATTACGCCTTGTTTTGTCGTATGCTCTTGAAGAGGGGAGAGCTCAATGGTCGACGGTATCTCAGTGAGCAGGCCGTTCAGGAAATGCAGACAGTCCAGTCTGAAGATTTGGAGACGGGTTTTACTCCGGGGAATGCCTGGGGAGTGGGTTGTTGTCTTGTCCTTGAACCGCAAGGTCCCACGAAGGGTCTATCTGCTGGCAGTTATGGTCATGGCGGACTTTATGGCACTCAAGCTTGGATCGATCCGATTGCGGGAAGAGCTCATCTTCTGATGATACAGCGGGCTGATTTCGAAAATGCTGATGGTTCGGATGTGCGAAGGGAGCTCCACCAAAACGCGTGGTTGCTATGATTTTAGCGCATCAGGCAATAATGAGGTTGAATGTTGGGCGAGATCTGTTTTTCTACCTATCCCCCTATCGTAGATGAAGTTTTCACCTTCCAGATTTTACTCAGTTGTTGCCCTTGCTGCGACGACTTGTGTAATCAGTGCGGCTGAAGAGACTCCTGAAGTGGCCTCTGTTCCAGAGCCCTCGGTTGCCGTTCTTGGTGGATTGTGCGGTATCATTTTTCTCCTTTGGCGGAAGAAGTAAGGTCTTATTCGACTGGCCGGTATTCCAATTTATCTCGGATACTCCTTGCTAAGGTATTAAAACCGTGGTTTGTCGCGCGTTCCGACCGCCGCTTCTTTGGAGCGCACGCCAAATTTCCCACACACTTCTGATACTATGGATACCCCACCTTTTTCCGAACTCGGTTTACCGGATGAACTTCTTAAAGCGGTTGAGAGCATGGGGTTTGAAAGTCCGTCTCCCATTCAAGCCAAGACCATCCCTCTCGCACTGACCGGAAAAGATCTCATCGGCTTGTCGCAAACCGGTTCGGGAAAGACTGCTGCTTTCGCACTTCCGACTCTTGCTCGTATTGACGCCGACCTCAACGAGCCTCAGGCTTTGATCGTGTGTCCAACCCGCGAGCTTGCGGTGCAGGTTTGCGAAGAAGTCTTCAACCTCGGTTGTAAGGCTAAGAAGATTCGCGCGGTTCCGGTTTACGGTGGAACCCCTATTGATAGACAACTAAAGAGCTTTCGAAAAGGAGTGCATGTGGTGGTGGGAACACCGGGGCGTCTGCTCGATCACCTGAAGCGTCGTAGTTTCAATCCCAAGAACATTCAAACCGTCATTCTCGATGAAGCGGATCGCATGTTGGACATGGGCTTCCGTGAAGAAATGGAGGAGTTGCTCGATGCCCTCCCTCGCGAGCGCCAGACGATGTTCTTTTCAGCGACGATGAATCGTCAGGTAAGTCGGTTGATTGATGGCTTTGGCAAGAATCCCGAGTTGGTTGAAATTGAGCGAAAAGCCCTCACGGTGTCTTCTATTGATCAGTCCTGTTACGAAGTGCGTCAACGATCCAAGATCGAAGTGCTCTCTCGCTTGATCGACATTGATCCGCCACGCTTGGCGGTTATTTTTTGTAACACCAAGCGTCTCGTTGACGAGGTTACTGAATCTCTTTTGGCGCGTGGTTACACTGCGGACCGCCTTCACGGCGATATCACCCAGCAAATGCGGGAGCGCGTTTTGGCGCGATTTAAGGATGGCGTCGTGGAGCTTCTCGTCGCCACTGATGTTGCTGCCCGGGGGTTGGATGTCGAGAATGTCGAGCTCGTGGTGAATTACGAATTACCCCATGATCCCGAAGATTATGTTCACCGAATTGGTCGAACTGGTCGTGCGGGTCGTTCTGGAAAAGCAGTGAGCTTTGTTTTTGGTCGCGATATTTATCGTCTCCAGACCATCGAGAAATTTACCCGTCAGAATATTCGCCGCGAGCGGGTGCCCACACAGGAGCAAGTTGAAGGCAAGCGAGCCGACAAGGTCTTCGATACCATTCACGAGAAACTCGAAGCCAAAGAGTATGGCGACTATCAGGCCTATCTGGATCGTTTGCTGGAACAGGGGCACACCGCGACTGACATTGCCAACGCCGCGTTTTCTCTTCTGCGGGAATCCACCAGCCGGGAAGGGGAGTTCATTGCCGAAGATCGCGCTGGGGAAGTGTTTGCCAGCGAGAAGCGAGGCGGCAAGGCGGTAAATCCAAATTGGAGGGACCGAGGTGGTAAGGGCAATGATCGCAGGGATCGTGACCGTGGTGATCGCCCCGAGCGGGGAGAGCGCAAGGAGCGACCCAAGCGTGAACGAGGACCTTCAAAAGGAATGGTGCCTTTGGTGATGACCTTGGGGAAAGCCCAACGCATTAGTCCGGGCGATATTGCCGGGATGATTTATCGCGAGTGCAATGTGCCCGATGGATCACTTGGTAAGATTACTATTTTTCCGAAGCACACCCTCGTCGATGTGAGCAAGGAGCTCGCCGACGATGTCATTGGTGGCTTGAAAGGCGCGAAGCTTCGTGGTCGCACTTTCCGAATCGATCACGATCGCGGTAACAAATAGAGGGCGACGCGCTTGGTGTGGCCGAAGCTGAAAAAGGCCCCCGTGATCATCCCCGGGAGGATGGTCATGAGGGTTTCCGGCGTGCCAGCGAGAAGGTGAACGAGCCAAACGATGGCGTAGACCAGGCATCAACTGGCAATTCCAGCGAGAAACACTGGATGGGCATTTTCTTTGAAAACTCGAACCAGGCAGACCACGATCTCGGCGGGGAAAAAATCGAGGTGAGCCCGAGCAGCCCCTTTCCCCAATTGACGCAGAGTCCCCATATCATGAAAATGACGATCACAAGGAGCCCCATTCAGAGTGAATCGCGGGGCCGGTCGGGTGGTGGCTGATCGGTCATGTGGCTTGCAGATAAGGTTCTACAAGGGATTTGAACAGATTGAATCGGTGATTTGGGCGGTAAGAGTTCTTCGAATTAGAATAATTCCAATTATTGCTTGCGTGCTGTCTTTTCGTAGCTAGCTTCCCGCCATCATGATTTCGCTCGACGCAAACAGCAGCCCAACTCCCGAGGAATTACCCCCGGAGATTGATGGGCTGCGTATGACCAAGCAGCGCCGCGAAGTCTTTTCGGTCGTCCTCGCTGAGCGGGATCATCCGACTGCGAACGACGTTTTTTCCCGTTCGCAGAAGCGGATGCCTACGATCTCGCTGGCAACGGTCTACAATTGCCTCGAGGCCCTCGTTTCCCATGGACTCGTTCGGCAGGTGAACTTTGATCGTGAGCCCTCACGCTACTGCCCCAACCTTTCCGATCACTGCCATTTCCAGGACGAAAAGACCGGCACGATCCACGATGTTGTCTTTAAGGAAGGAGTTAATCTTGCAGATTTTCTCGAATTGCCTCAAGGCACCGAAGTCAGCCACCTCGAAATCAGTCTGAAAGGACGGATCGGGATTAACTAATTTTTCTACACACATGAGCCTCATTATTGAAAACCTCCACGCAACGGTCGACGGCACCCCGATCCTCAAGGGCCTAAATCTCGAAATTCCAGCCGGCGAAGTGCACGCCATTATGGGACCCAATGGTTCCGGAAAATCAACACTCTCCAAAGTCATCGCCGGCCATGACGACTACGAAGTTACTGGAGGTCGCGTTCTGCTTGACGGAGTCGATATCTCTGAACTGGAAGTGGACGAACGTTCACGTGCTGGAATCTTCCTGGCCTTCCAGTATCCCTCCGAAGTTCCAGGCGTTTCCAACGCTAATTTCCTCCGTGCTGCACGGCAGGCCCGTCTTCCGGATGGTGAGGAAATTGATGCCGTTTCTTTCTACAAGGAGATGTATGCCAAGATGGACGAATTGGAAATGGACCGAAAGTTCACCAGTCGTTCGGTTAACGAAGGATTCTCGGGTGGAGAGAAAAAGCGTAACGAGATTCTTCAAATGATGATGCTCGATCCACGATACTGCCTTCTTGATGAAACAGATTCCGGTCTCGATATCGATGCTCTCAAAGTGGTCGCAAAAGGTGTCAATTCGATGCGTTCGGAGGCCCGCGGATTCCTCGTCATCACTCACTACCAGCGCCTCCTCGATTACATCAAGCCCGACCACGTGCACGTTATGGCTGATGGTCAGATCGTGAAGTCCGGTGGAGCCGAGCTCGCTCTCGAACTCGAAAAGAGTGGATACGATTTCCTCAAGCAAACTGCTTAATCTATTTTGTCATGACTTCAGAAACCGCTACCGTCCAGCAGGTCGCCCTCGAAAAGGATGACATCGGAAACTTCTCGTTCCCCGAGAAGCACAAGTTTGATGCCGGATACGGTCTCACCAAAGACACCATTGATTATATCTCCAAGGTGAAGGATGAGCCCCAGTGGGTGAATGACTTTCGTCATCGCGCTTTGGAGGTTTTCGAATCCAAGCCCATGCCCACCAACTGGGCGACCGAGGATCTTAACAACATTGATTTCGATGGTATTCGTTATTATCTCTCGGATGGCGCCAAGCCCAAGCGTTCGTGGGACGAAGTTCCTCCCGAGGTTCTCGAAACCTTCGACCGGCTCGGTGTGCCCGAGCAGGAGCGCGCGTTCCTCGCCGGAGTGGAAGCTCAGTATGACTCGGAAGCAGCTTATTCCAATGTGAAGGAAGCGCTTGCTGAAGAAGGTGTCATCTTCGTGACTTGTTCCGAGGGACTCAAAGAGCACGAAGAAATTTTCCGCCCCTGGTTTGGCAAGGTGATCCCGACTGGCGACAACAAATTCTCAGCGCTCAATTCCGCTGTGATGTCCGGTGGTTCGTTCATCTACATCCCCAAGGGCGTAAAGGTGAAGCACCCGCTGCAGGCATACTTCCGGATCAATTCTGAAAACTTTGGTCAGTTTGAGCGCACCCTCATCATCGCCGACGAAGGATCGGAAGTGATGTATATGGAAGGCTGCACCGCACCAAAATTCGAAACCGCAACGCTGCACTCCGCAGTCGTGGAGTTGGTCGCAATGAAGGGCGCCAAGATTCAGTATATCACGGTGCAGAATTGGTCATCGAACGTCTACAACCTCGTGACCAAGCGGGGTCTTGCACATGAAGATGCCGAGATTCGCTGGATCGATTGCAACATCGGCTCACGTCTCACCATGAAATACCCTGGTGTGGTGATGAAAGGGGAGCGGGCTCGCGGAGAAGTCATATCCATCGCTCTCGCAAACGATAACCAGCATCAGGACACTGGTGCCAAAATGATTCACGCCGCGAACAACACGACTTCGAACGTGGTGTCCAAATCGATTTCAGTGGGCGAAGGTCGTTCGACCTATCGTGGCCAGGTTCACATTCCCAAGCATCTCAAGGGTTGCAAGAATAACACCGAATGTGATGCCCTGCTGATTAATCCCAAGAGCCGCACTGATACCTATCCCGCGATTACGGTGAAGGGGAATCAACATGTGACCCAGCACGAAGCGAGTGTCAGCCAGGTCAGTCAGGAAATGCTTTTCTACATGCAGCAACGTGGCTTGAACGAAGCTCAGGCGATGTCTCTCGCGGTGAACGGATTCATCAATGACCTCGTGCAGGAATTCCCGATGGAATACTCCGTCGAACTCAAACGCCTCATCGATCTCGAGATGGAAGGCTCGGTCGGTTAAGCCAAATTTTCACAGAACACTTTCTATTTAATGTCCGCTACGATGACACCACCATCTGCTCTTGACGCAATCCGCGCTGAAGCCCTCGCGAAATACGAGTCCCTCGACTGGCCCGCTCGTCACGAGGAAAATTGGCGCTTTGGTTCCTGGAAAGAAGCTAATCTTTCCGGTTTGGAGCCTGTCGGCGCAGAAACGGGAGCGGAGCTTCCTACGGCGCTCGAAGGAATGCAGCGCTTCGTTTTTCACAATGCCAAGTTGATTTCCGGGTCGGCAGATTCGGTTCAGCTGCTGGCTGATGCTCCAGAACTTCTCCCGCAATCCGAATCTCGTTTGGGCTCGCCTAAGCTTTCCGCTCTGCATCGGGCCCAGTCCTCGCACGGAATTGTCATCAAGACCGATTCCGTTGCTGACATCGAAATCATTCACCTCGTTTCTGGAGAAGGGCTTCTCACTCCGACCGTCGTTATCATCGCTGACGATGGAGCCAAGGTTCGCGTCGTGGAGCGCTTTATCTCTACTAACGATTTCGATGCAACCACCGTCCTTTGCGGTGCTGACCTCATAGCTGGCGAATGCACCAAAGTGACTTATCTCGTCACCCAGGAACTCAATGCGAACAGTAAGCTTGTCCGCCTAGCTGATTCCCGGCTCGAAGCTTTGGCTCATGCCAAGCAGGCAGTCATTCACACCGGAGCAAAGTGGGTTCGCGAAGAAACCTATTCCACGGTTGATGGTATGGACGCCAAATCGGAGATCCTTTCGGTGGCAGTCCCAACAACTGGCCAGGAATACGATCAGCGGACTTTTCAGCACCACGGAGCCCGCGATACTCACTCGGATCTTCTCTTCAAAAACACGCTCTTTGGAAAAGCCAAGACCATCTTCTCCGGTCTGATCTTCGTCGACGACGGGGCACATGGCACCGACGCCTATCAAACATGTCGCAATCTCATGATGACCAACGAGTGCGAGGCCAATTCCATGCCCGGACTCGAGATCAATGCCGACGATGTCAAGTGCTCCCACGGTAGCACCAGCGCTCGTGTGAGTGACGAAGAAATCTTTTATCTCCAGGCTCGCGGTATCGACTCCAAGTCAGCCCGAAATCTCGTTGCCCAGGGTTTCTCCATCGAAGCCATTGAGAAGCTCGAAGACGAGCAGCTTGAGAGCCTAGCCATCGAAGTCGTCGCCCGTAAGTTTGCAGCGATTGAGTAAGGAGGTTGTAACGATTAAGGCGTATGAGTGCCTCTTCGCGTTGGCCAAGCGTTGGTTTTTAGGGGAGTTCTGGCCGGTTCGGCCGTCTCAAAATAACCAGCGTTGATTTATTACTGATCGTTATTTCCCCCCAAGGATCTTTGTCATTGGGACTGAATTACGTTGCGATCAGTGATTGGGTGAGTTTTGGCAGCCTTGGCAAGGTGCCGTCCACTCCTGCTCACCGTTGGCATAAGTCTCGAATTTCCAGATGGGGACTTGATGTTTGATGAGGTCGATGAGGTAGCGGTTCGCCTCAAAGGCGGCTTCCCGGTGGGCGGAAGCGGTCAAGGTGACAACGGCGACGTCGCCGATCTCCAGGTCACCGATCCGATGGACTGCCAGAGCGTGGGTGATGGGGAATTTTTCGAGCGTTTTTTCGAGGATCCTTTGCCCCTCTTTTTCGGCCATGAGAGGGTGGTGGGTATACTTGAGAGCGGTAACATTCCGGCCTTCATGGTGATTCCGTACTAGTCCCTCGAAGGAAACGATGGCCCCGCAGGTGGGATCCTCCATTTCCTTTCTTAGGGCGGTGAGATCGATGGCGCTTTCCTGGATGGAGAATTTACCCACCAGCGAAGGGAGGCATGAAGGCGATGGTATCATAATTTTTGAGCGGCGTTTCCCAGTCTGAGAATTCGTTGTCGACGGCTGCCTTGATGTGGGGCAAGTCGAGGGAGAAGTAGTGGCGCAGGCGAACTTCTTCCCAGAGGCCTGCCAGAGTGGCTGCGGTGGTAGTGAGTTCCTCGCGGGTGGTGTTGGCTTCCTGGGAAAGCTTGGCAAAATACTCGATGGTGATGGTTTTTTCCATGCTCCCGTGTTGGTTCAAAAGTTGCAGTTCAGTGAGGAGCTCGGGCCGGTTGAGGTTGAGGAGAGCCTGGGGCTCCGAGGGCCTGAGCTCAACGCGATCGAGAGAGCGAATAAATTTTCGGGCACAGCGACGGTTTTCTGAGATGACTTTATTGAGAGTCGTGGATGCCGAGGGTGCATAGATGGCACAGAGCGGCTCAGGGTGGTCATCGAGGGGATTCAGAAAGCAGGTGACGTCTTTTCCTTGGTTTGCAAGGAGTTGGGACAGGTCTTCCGGAGAGAGTTTGGGAAGATCGCAGGCGATCAGGAGCCAGGTTGAATTCGGGTCATGGTCAAAGGCTGCCTGGAGGCCGCCGAGGGGGCCGGGAGAGGGTTCAAGATCTTTGATCGTGGGGAGGGGATGCTGTTCGGTATCATCGTGGGCGACCGAGATGTAGATGTCTTCGGTGAGGGGCTTGATGAGGCCGATGGTCCGCTCAAGTAAGGTGACGCCGCCGATTTCCAGTTGGGATTTGTCGGTTCCCATGCGGGAGGATTTCCCGCCGGTGAGAATGAGCGCTTTCATGATTGGTCGTTGGGAGTGTCGTCGATCTTGGGCGGGAGCTTGGGGTTCTCGTGGGACAAGGTCGAGAGAATGCTAATTTTTTGGAGTAAAAAAAATACTTTCAGCAAAGGAGGCGAAGGTGTTGATGAAACTTGCTGGGAAAATCTTAGTTGTGGGGGGCATGACATACATATGGGAGGTTGTTCATCACTGCCGTGACGAACGACGGCTTGCTCCTGATGGGGTGAAGGTGGTTTAAGGAGAGGCTTTGGCGGCTCTTCCTAGAATCTTCGCAGAACGGTGTCGCTTTCGAAGCGATCTTCAGTGTCCGGGTAGTCGAGGGTGTGGTGGGAGCCGCGTGACTCTTTCCGGAGTTGGGCGGAGTCGATGATGATGGAGGCGGTGGCAACAAGGTTGCGGAGCTCGAGAATATCGGGTGTCACGTTGTGGCCCCAGTAGAATTCCTTCACTTCGCGGCGGAGGTTTTTCAAGCGATAGGCGGCGCGGCGCAGGCGGTTGTCGGTGCGGACGATGGAAACGTAGTCCTGCATAATACGGCGGAGCTCGTCCCAGGCGTGGTAGATGTTGACTAGTTCATCGGGTGGGGCGGCGTTGCCACTTTCCCATATTGGAATTTCGGGCGCGTCGGGGATCTCTTTTCCGGGAGGGTAGAGACGCATGATTTCGGCGAGAGCACGCCGGGCCATGACGTTGCCTTCAAGTAGGCTGTTGGAAGCGAGTCGGTTGGCTCCGTGCAGACCAGTGAATGCGACTTCGCCGACGGCGTAGAGACCGCGAATGGTGGTTTTGGCATTCATATCGGTCACGACGCCGCCGCATTGGTAGTGCGCGGCGGGGACGACCGGGATGGGTTTCTCCAGTGCGTTATGTCCGTAAGAAAGGAGAGTTTCGTGAATGAAGGGGAAGCGTTCGGTGAAGTGATCGCCGAGTGGGGAGACGTCAAGGAAGACGCAGGGTGCGCCGGTACGTTTGATTTCGGTGTCGATGGCGCGGGCGACGATATCGCGAGGGGCAAGTGAGCCGCGCGGGTCATGTTCTTTGACAAACTCGACGCCTTCGTCGTTAACGAGAATGGCACCTTCGCCGCGGACGGCTTCGGAAACGAGGAAGGAACGCGCTTCGGGGCCGGAGGCGGCCGGGTTGTAGAAACAAGTGGGATGGAATTGAATGAATTCCATATTGGCAATGGACGCGCCGGCCCGCCAACTCATGGCGAGTCCGTCGCCGGTCGAAGAATCCGGATTGGTGGTATAGAGGTAGGTTTTTCCGCAACCACCGGTGGCGAGAATAACGCGAGGCGAGGTGATGGTCTTGACTTCGTCGGTCTCGATTTCGAGAACGTAGGCCCCGAGGATGCGGTCGTCGGTCACCGAGCCAAGCTTGCCGGTGGTGATGAGATCAATGGCGTAGTGGTTTTCGAGAATGGTGATGTTTGCAGTTTTGCGGGCAGTCTCGACGAGCGAGGTGGCGATTTCGCGTCCGGTGGTGTCTTTAGCGTGAAGGATGCGTCGGTGTGAATGCCCTCCTTCTTTTCCGAGGGAAAATCGGGAGGGGTCTTTTTCATCGTGATCGAAATCGGTGCCCCAATCGACGAGTTCCTCGATCGTTTCAGCGGCTTCCTCGACGACGATACGCACAGTATCTTCGTGGCAGAGTCCGGCGCCGGCATCAAGGGTGTCGGCAACGTGTTTTGCGCAATCGTCGGCGGGATCGCGGAGTTCGGGCGGTAGGACGGCTGAGATCCCCCCCTGGGCCCATGCGGTGTTGGATTCCAGGAGCTTGCCTTTTGTGATGACCGTGACTGTTCCGTGTTCGGCTGCTTTGATGGCGAATGAGAGGCCGGCGATGCCGGAGCCGATAACGAGGAAGTCGGACATGTGCTGGGGAGAATAGGGCAAATTTCACGAAAAATGAAATATCAATTAGAATTCTGTGTCTCCCGGCGTAAAAGAAGGCGCATGAGATTTCTGGGATGGTTCTTTCTGGCAACTGGCATGGCGTGGGCCGATGCCAAGGTGAGTTTTGAAAAGGGGGTCGAACCTTTGCTGGATGCCTATTGTATTGATTGTCACGGAGACGGGAAAGCGAAGGGGGAGTTCTCGATGGATGAATACAAGGATCTCACCAAACATCTCAACGATGTGGATCATTGGATGGCGATTTGGCGGAATGTGCGTTCTCAAATCATGCCGCCTTCCGAAGAGGATCAGCTGGAAGTTGAGGAGAAGAAGCAATTGCTCACTTGGATTGAGAGAGAGGTTTTTAAATTGGACCCGAAGAATCCGGACCCGGGACGGGTGACGATTCGGCGGCTGAATCGCACAGAATACTATTACGCCATTAAAGATCTCCTGGGAGTGGAGTATGCCACTTGGGATAATTTTCCGGCGGATGACACCGGGTATGGTTTCGATACGATTGGCGAAGTGCTGACGATCTCTCCTCTGCACATGGAGAAGTATATCGAGGCGGCATCAAGCATCGTGGAGATGGCTCTTCCGAGAGGAGCGGCGACCGCGATGCCGGTTCGGGAAGTGAGAGGGAGCCAATTCCGCTTGGTTGATGATGGCAAGCAACGCGGAAGTTGGTTGCCTTTTAAAACATCCCGCTCATCGGAGGTGGAGATCTCAGCTCCGGCGCAGGGGTATTACGATGTGAATTTCGATTTTGCGATTCGCGGTGCGGATGAGGCGACGGATCAGAGCGCCTACCTCGAGTTCTTTATTAATGGGAAAAAGGTTGCCCAACGGGCCTTGGGTTGGGATCAGCGGGACTATATCCGTTTGAGCTCGAAGACGAAATTGAAGAAGGGAGAGAATCATCTCGAGGTGAAATTGATTGCCAAAAAACCTCCTGGCGAGAATCAAGGGGAGCAGGGCTTGGTTGTGAAGATCGTGAGAATCAAGGGTCCTCTGGATGGGAGTTTCAAAGAGCCTCCCAAGGGCTATAAAATGATTATGGTGGATGGTCCGGCTCCGAAGGAGATGCGGGATCGTGAATTGTATGCCCGTAAGATTATGAGGAGCTTCGTGAGCCGGGCTTTCCGGCGTCCACTCGATAGTGGAACGGTGGCTCGCTTGGTGAAGATGGCGATGAAAGTCGATGGTTCTCCCGGACTGACTTTTGAAGACGGCATCAAGCATGCCATGACGGCGGTGTTGGCTTCCCCGCGATTTCTATTCCGTGCGGAGATCCAGCCCGAGCCAAACAACAAGGACAAGGTGGTGCTGCTCGATGAGTATGCGCTGGCGGCGAGACTTTCGTTCTTCTTATGGAGTTCGGTGCCCGATGATGAGTTGCTGAGTTTGGCTTATAAGAAGGAGCTTCGTAAAAACTTGAGGTCTCAGGTTGACCGGATGCTCAAGGATTCTCGTTCGCGGCGTTTCGTGGAGAATTTCGTCGGGCAGTGGTTGCAGTCTCGCGATATCGAGGAATTTGCGATAGATCCACGGCGGATTTTGAACACGACCAGCCAGTTGGAAGCGACAAAAGTATTCAATGGCCGAGTGAAGAAAGACATGAAAACAGAGACCGAGATGTTCTTTGAGTTCGTGCTTAAAAATGATCGTCCAGCGGAAGAGCTGATCTCGGCGAAATACAGTTTTCTGAACTCGCGTCTCGCGAAGTTTTACGGAGTGAATGGCATTGTTGGAGAAGAGCATCAACTGGTGGACCTCACCGAGCATCCGGAAAGGGGGGGGATTTTAACGCAGGGAACGTTTCTGGTGGTGACATCGAACCCCACGCGGACCTCTCCGGTGAAGAGGGGATTGTTTGTGCTCGATAATCTTCTGGGGACGCCCGCTCCTCCTGCGCCGCCGAATGTTCCCGAACTGGAGGTGATTGCTCACAAATCCAAGAAGCCGATGACGATGCGGCAGATGATGGAAGTGCATCGCGAGAAGCCGATCTGCGCGGGGTGTCATGCTCGCATGGATCCGATTGGTTTGGGGTTAGAAAACTTCAATGCGCTCGGTCAGTTTCGCTCGGATGAGAAAGGGGTGAAGATTGATTCCGGAGGGCAGTTGGTGACGGGAGAGAAATTTTCCAATGTGACCACACTCAAGTCGATTCTGGCTGATGAACGGAGGGATGATTTTTATCGCTGTCTTAGTGAAAAGCTACTGACTTACGCCATTGGTCGCGGGCCGGAGTATTTTGATGCGGTAACCATTGATGCCCTGGTGAAGAGATTGCATGATAAAAATGGCAGCCTCAAAGAACTAGTGGTGGGCGTGATTGCGAGTGCTCCTTTCCAAAAGCGCCGTGGGGATTGATTTGCTAGAAAAGTTGGGGGCTTGCTGAAATATACTAGTCTATCTTTCAGGCGCCAGGGGGGTGGACGGCCAGAGGAGTATTTCCCGGAAAAGATCTTTGGGGCTCTTGGGAAGCTGATTGGATTCTAAGTCGGTAATTTTATGCGAGATAATTTCGAGATTTATCGTATTATTACTGCATGAACAGCTCATCGGGGA
>Ga0315321_10002457_pt1 | contig 14352 bp, 13 predicted proteins | sample M180m21515metaG_FD_203464 | JGI IMG/M metagenome (GOLD analysis project Ga0315321, IMG submission 203464) | Ammonia-oxidizing marine archaeal communities from Monterey Bay, California, United States - M1 80m 21515 | ecosystem: Environmental > Aquatic > Marine > Intertidal zone | place: USA... | reverse complement strand
CAGACATACCTCACCGTTTGAGATGTGTGAGATTAAATTGCACGTCAAGCTTCCAATGTTCATTGCAAGACAATGGATTAGGCACAGAACTTCAAGTGTAAATGAATATTCTGCACGCTATTCTATCCTTGATAAGGAGTTTTATGTGCCAGACGCTGCGAATTTGGCGGTTCAGTCGTCTGCAAATCACCAGGGGCGCGGTGATTCATTGGACCCATCGCAAGCTTCAGCGGTGCTGGATATTTTACGGGATGACGCCGTCCGCGCGTTTGATTCCTATGATCATCTGCTGAACGCCGACGAGACAGGTGAGCCGCGTGACCCAGCGCGCCCAGGCCTGGCGCGTGAATTGGCGCGGATCGGGCTGCCGCTCTCCTCTTACACACAGTGGTACTGGAAAACGAACCTCCATAACCTTTTCCACTTCCTGTCGCTTCGTGCGGATAGTCATGCCCAGTATGAAATCCGTGTCTATGCAGACGCGATTCTCGATCTCGCCCGTCGCTGGACGCCGCTGGCGACGCAGGCGTTTGAGGATTATCGCTTGAATGGCGCTGAACTCTCGGCTCAAGCGCTGGATGTCGTCCGCCGCCGTGTGGCGGGCGAGGCTGTTGATCAGAAGGCCAGCGGCCTTTCCGCCCGGGAATGGCGTGAGCTCGAGACGCTGCTTAACCCTTAAGGAGTCGCCACTTGCCGCCAATCAGTGATCCAGTCGCGTTCGAACTTTTTAAAAACGCACTGATCGCCATCGCCGACGAAATGGCGCTGACGATTACCCGCACGACCTATTCCGGCGTCCTTAAAGACAACATGGATTTCTCAACGGCCTTTTGTGACGGCCAAGGGCGCTTGATCGCACAAGGGCTGACCTTGCCGGGCCACCTCGGCTCTTTGCCAACCGCGCTGAAATCCGCGCTCGATAGGTTCGGCGATAATATCGTTGATGGTGATGTGCTTTGCCTGAATGATCCATATGCAGGCGGCATGCACTTGCCCGATATCTTCGTGTTCAAGCCGATCTTCCATGACGGTCAACGCATGGCCTTCGCCGCCACAATTTGCCATCACACAGATGTTGGCGGGCGTGTAGCTGGTTCAAACGCTGCTGATTCGACTGAGATTTATCAGGAAGGCTTGCGTATACCGCCAACGAAGCTTTACAGCGTTGGCCAACCCAACGAGACCATGTTCGACCTGCTGCGCACGAATGTTCGCCTGCCTGTGCAGGTTGAAGCCGATTTGCGGGCGCAGCTTGCCGCTTGCCATATTGCTGAACGCCAATTCCTGGAAATCGTAGAAGATCAGGGTGTGGATCAAACCATCGATTTGATGGACGAGTTGATCAATTACTCCGAACGGCTTGCCCGCGCGGCTATCTCCAAACTGCCAGATGGCGAGTGGTCGTTTGAGGATTGGATCGATGATGACGGCGTTGATTTAGGCAAGCCAATTCGCCTGTTTGTGACTTTCAGAAAGTCCGGTGACCGTATTCAAGCGGATTGGACAGGCTCGAACCCGCAAGTGCGCGGAGCCATCAACAACACGTTCTCATTCACGCAGGCAGCATCGTATTGCGCGATCCGCTGCGTGTTGGATGGCGATATCCCCACAAACGAGGGCTTTTTCCGCGCTATTGATGTCGTGGCACCGCCTGGAACGATCGCTAACATGCGGTTGCCCGGTGCCTGCGCCGCGCGTGGGCTGACAGGTTTTCGCATGATCGACTGCGCGCTCGGCGCTTTGGCGATGATGGCGCCGGATAAGGTGATGGCTGCGTCTGATGGCGGCAATACCGGCATATCTATCGGCGGATGGGATGCAGACCGCAAACCCTTCGTTTACGTCGATTTCACATGCGGCGCATGGGGTGCCAGGCCCTGGGCTGACGGGCTGGAAGGCAACGCCAACATCTTCTCCAATATGGCGTCTCAATCGGTGGAAATTACTGAGGCAGAGCATCCGGTTGAAATTCTTCGCTATGAATTCCTTGCGGACCGGGCAGGCGCTGGCCTCTACAGAGGCGGCGCGCCATTCGCGCGGGAATATCGGATCACCGCAGATGCTGCGAGCTTGCAGGTTCGTGCCGACCGGGCAAATTTCCGCCCCTATGGGCTGTATGGCGGCGGGGCCGGTCGTCATGCGCGGAATGCGCTGAACCCGGGTACCTCTAGCGAGCAAGAACTGGCACCAAAATTCACGATGGATGTCAAAGCTGGGGACGTGTTGCTGCACGAACTGGCAGGCCCAGGCGGATGGGGCGACCCGCTAGAGCGAGCGCCTGCGGATGTATTGGATGATGTGGTGGACGAGCTGGTTTCAGAAGCAGGTGCCAGGCGTGACTATGGCGTTGTTATCAACGACCTCAACATTGATGATGCCGCCACCAAAGCCTTGCGTACCGAAATCCACACCAAACGCGGCCCTGCGCCAACACCCTTTACACGCGGTGACGCTGTGCCGTCTCTGGAGGACGAAACATGAGCGGCGAATGGCGCATTGGCGTTGATATTGGCGGCACTTTCACAGACATCGTGTTGCTTGGCCCTGAAGGCCGTCTCTCTGTTCGCAAGGTTTCTAGCAGCGTCGATGATTATGCTCGCGCAATTGTAGAAGGCCTTGCTGTCGCATTGGATGAGGCAGGGCTAACAGCGGCAGATGTCGCAGACATTCGCCATGGTGCCACGGTTGCGTCAAACGCAATTTTGGAACGGAAAGGTGCCCGTGTTGGGCTGATTGGCACCGCTGGGTTCCGGGATGTATTGGAAATCCGCACGCTGCGTATGCCGCGCCTATACGATCTCGCTTGGGAAAAGCCAAAGCCCTTGGTCCCGCGTCGCTTGCGAACAACGGTGCCGGAGCGGATCGATGCAAACGGTAATATCGTATCGCCGCTGGACCTGGATGCGGCTGCGGAGGCGATTGATGCGTTGGTCGCAAAAGGCGTTGATGCCATCGCTGTCGCGCTGATTAACGCCTATGCCAATCCGGCCCACGAGCAGGCGCTGAAAGCGCTATTGGCTGAGCGTGCAACGGGGATCGCAGCATGCATTTCCACTGATGTTCTGCCTGAAATTCGGGAGTATGAGCGGACATCTACAACGGTCGTGAACAGCTATGTCCTCCCGGTAGTCGGTGCATATTTGAAGTCTTTGCAGGCCGGATTAAATGCGGCCAAAGTGGATGCGCCGCTTTCGCTCATGCAATCCTCCGGCGGTCTAACGCCTGCAGACGCGGCGGCGCGGTTGCCTGTCCATATCATTGAATCCGGTCCTGCTGGCGGTGTTGTAGGCGCTCAGGCACTGGCGGAACCGCTTGGCGAAAGCAGCATTGTTTCCTTCGACATGGGCGGCACGACGGCCAAGGCGGCGCTCGTAATCGATGGCCGTGCGGAACGGGCTGAGGAATTACAAGTCGGTGGTGAAGCGATCCAAGCATCGCGTTTGCTGACAGGACAGGGCTATTCGGTCAAAACCCGCGCGATTGATCTGGCAGAAGTTGGTGCCGGTGGTGGGTCCATCGTGTGGATTGACGCTGGCGGTGCGATGCAGATTGGCCCTGAAAGCGCTGGCGCATCGCCGGGTCCGGTGGCCTATGGCATGGGTGGGGACAGGCCAACAGTAACGGATGCGAACCTCATCCTCGGATATCTAAATCCCGCTGGTCTTGCTGGCGGTGATCGGCCTTTGGATTTGGAAGCCGCCCGGGCGGTATTCCAAGACAAAGTCGCTGATCCACTCGGCCTCAGCCTTGAAGACGCAGCATTCGGTGCCCGCCGGATCGCGGTCGCTAACATGATGCGCGCGATTCGGGCCGTGACCGTCGAGCGCGGGCGGGACCCGCGCACAGCCGCTTTATTTGCATTTGGCGGGAATGGCCCATTGTTCGGCTGGGACATGGCTGCGGCTTTAGGCATGAATCGGGTCATCGCTCCGCCAGCGCCGGGCCTATTCTCAGCATTCGGCCTGATTTACGCGGAGGTTGAACATCACTATGGCCGCACGCTCCGCCGCGTATTGGCCAGTACAGATGCTAGTGAGATCGAAGCAGCATGGGCGGCACTTGAGAGTGAGGCCGTTGAGCAGCTAGCGGCAGAGGGTTTCACCGGCTCAACGCAATCCGTGCAGCGCACGGCCAGCCTTCGCTACAAAGGCCAAACACACGAGCTTGAGGTGGATTGGAGCGGCGCAATATCGGCTGAAAAACTGGATGCGCTCGCAGAAGCATTTGGCGAAGAACATGCGCGTGTCTATGGGCATAGAGCAGGAGCAGCTGAGCCTGTCGAACTCATAACGCTGCGTGTTTCAGGGCGCGGCCTGGGAGATCGCCCGCCACTCGCCCGTGCATCTGATCGAAGCACAGGTGCCCATGGTGCGCGGCAGGCTTACTTTGGGCCAAAGCTTGGCTGGCTAGACACACCGATCCTTAGCCGAAAAGACCTGGAAAATGGGCGTGATGGCCCGTTCATTGTCGAGGAATATGACGCAACCTGTCTGGCCCCACCGGGTGTGTCTGGTGCAATTAACGAGGCAACGGGTGCTATAATTCTGCGGTGAGCGCGAGCTTCGGTTTTTGGCGTTTGTTCCGGTGGTAAGTCAGTGCAGCGCCAAGACACAGGCTAAGGATTGCATCTGGTGGTGGGTCTTCCAGCGGGACTAAAATTGCACGATTGCCATGGAATGTCAGAACGTCGCTGAGCGCCGCGCGGACGTCGGCGATCAGTGTTGTTTGGCAGTTTAGATAGATCGCAGCATGGTCTGGCTGCTTGCGTTTCCACCCAAGCCGGATCGTGCTGCCAATGCGCGGTGCAGTTAGATAGGCTGGCTCGTCCCATTTCAGCGTTTCAGTAAGGACTCCGACATTCAGGGCCTCAGCCGCCTCGAAAACCAGCCCGCGCAGAAGAATCAAGCATTCATGGGCTGGCGTTGGGAAGGGCTTATAGGCGCTTGCTACGTCCGGCGGAATCGATTGCAACGTCAAGCGACCATTGGATTGGCATCGAGGGTATTGATGAATTCAGCCATTGCGGCAGCAGCAAAACGGACCATGTTATCTGCGCGGTCATCATCGCCTGTTTCCAGTGTCGTAACCGACCGGGCTGGGCCATCGACTGCTATGCAAGTGTGGCCAGCGGCGTCGCCATAGCGATTGCCCGTAGGCCCGGCGGCACCGGTTTCAGCAAGGCCCCAGTCTGCACCATGCTGATCGCGGATTCGTTCTGCGAGCAAGGCGGCATAGGGTTCGGAAGATGAGCGGATGCCCGCTGCATCCATCTGTTCTTGCGTGATGCCGACAAGTGATTGGCGCGCTTGCAGCGTGTATACAATGGCCCCGCCAAGAAAGTAGCGGGATGCCCCCGGCACAGCCAGAAGTGCGGAGGATATCATTCCGCCCGCAGAGGATTCAGCAATGGCGACGCGTTCGCCGCGGCTGCGTAAACGCTCAGCGATTTCTTCGGCGAGGCGCATAAGTTCTGGGTTCATCGGATCGGCTCCTAGTGCGGCGTGATGACATGGCCGACAGCATGGCGGGCAGATGCGGTTGCTGTCAAAGTGCCTGGAAGTTGGACCTGCACGAGAGAATCCTGATGATTGATGATCCTCCCATTTTGACAGTCCGCCGCGCTGTACCGAAAGTTCCAGCGGGGGTCTTTGAAGTGTTTTCTAAAGCGCAAACGGGGCATCTTGTTGATTGCATGTCTGGCAGGGGTGCACTCGACTGGCGCGTCAAACCACTCGACCCAAAGGGACCGCTTGTCATTGGGCGTGTTATCACAGCACAATGCTATCCGGCGGATAATCTGGCCGTGTTCGCGGCGATGGATATAGCGGAGCCGGGTGATGTGATCGTCGTGCAGGCGGATGCCTATACCGGAACCGCCGTTGTTGGCGATCTTGTTATTGGGATGATGAAGAATAAGGGCGTCGCTGCGTTCGTCACGGATGGTTTGGTGCGCGATCTTATCGGCATCGAGGAAATGGACTTGCCGACCTACGCCATGGGTGCCACGCCGAACTCGCCTGCTAAAACGGGCCCCGGCACCGCTGGCCTCCCGATTATTTGTGGCGGCATTCCGGTACAGTCTGGAGATATTGCATCAATGGATCGGGACGGCGTTGTCATTGTTCCACGCGCAGAAGCAAAACGGGTCGCCAAGGCACTTGAAGGCGTGCTGGAGGCTGAAGCCGGTGCCCTAGCTGCCGTGAAAGGTGGGCGTACGATGATGCCAGCAGCGGCTGAAATTCTCAGTGGCCCACAAACGAAATACATTGCCTAAAGGAGAAATTCCATGACGCCTGAACTCGTATATCTCGTCTCCGCGTCGGTCCTTAGCCTCGTGATGTGGGTACCATACATCCTTGGCCGAATTTCAGCCTGGGGCCTGATCGATGCCGTTGGATATCCTCAACGTGAGTTGCCGCAGCCCAACTGGGCGATCCGAATGAGGAAAGCGCACAATAACCTGACCGAAAATCTGGTCCCGTTCGCAGCTTTAGTGTTGGTGGTGAATGTCGCTGGTCTCTCGAACGAAATAACGGCCATGGGTGCGATGATTTTCTTCTGGGCGCGCGTCGCCCACGCGATTGTCTATACGCTCGGAATTCCTGTCGCGCGAACGCTAACATTTGCAGCCGGTCTCGTTGGCTGTCTGATGATCGCTAGCGTTTTCCTCTAAAATGGCCAAAACAAATTTGCCAGGAAGTGCTTCTGCCGTCGTTGTTGGCGGCGGCGTTATGGGCTGCTCTACACTCTATCACTTGGCAAAGCTGGGGATGACGGATGCGGTCCTGCTGGAGCGGAATCAGCTAACATCCGGCACCACGTGGCATTCGGCTGCTCAAGTCCGCGCACTTCGGTCTACACGGAACCTGACGGACCTCATTCGCTATTCAATCTCGCTGTATAGAGCGTTGGAGGAAGAAACAGGGCAGGCGACCGGATGGATCAATAAGGGCTCCCTCTCCATCGCGACGACGCCGGACCGGATGATCCATGTTCGACGGCAAGAGGCGCTTGCGCATAGTTTTGGGCTGGCTGCGACAGCCATTTCACCAGGAGAGGCCAAAGAACGTTGGCCGCTCATGAACGCCGATGATGTGTTAGGTGCTGTGTGGTCGCCTGATGACGGGCGGGTAGGGCCGACGGACTTATGCGCCGCCTTGGCAAAAGGTGCGAGGGCGCGTGGTACCCGTATAATCGAAGACACTGCGGTCCTTGGTGTCACGACAGAAGGCGGCAAGGTCAAAGGCGTCGAGACGGCTGGCGGGTTCATCCAGACAGATATCGTCGTCGTTTGCTCTGGGCTATGGAGCAGGGAAGTCGCTGCGATGGGCGGTGCGCACGCGCCATTGTACCCGTGCGAGCATTTTTACCTGCTGACAAAACCCGTCCCGGGCATTGAAGGGAACTTGCCGACGCTCTCAGACCATGATGCAGGCCTTTATATCCGCGATGATTCAGGTGGCTTGCTGGTTGGTTGTTTTGAGCCGCTGGGCAAACCCATTGCGCCGGAAAATCTGGGCGATGACTTCGCGTTCCAGCTTCTGGGCGAGGATTGGGATCACTTTGAGCCAATGATGGCAGGTGCGTTGAACCGGCTGCCAGCCTTGGAGACGGCAGAAGTCAAAATGCTGCTCAACGGGCCAGAGAGCTTTACCCCCGATGGCGCATTTATGTTGGGCGAAACGGCAGAGACGCAGGGGCTTTTTCTAGGGTGCGGCATGAATTCAGTCGGCGTAGCCTCTGGCGGTGGCGCTGGCATGGCGCTCGCCACAATGATTGTTGAGGGCGCGCCGCCGGCAGACCTTAGCGGCGTCGATCCCAAGCGCTTTTCGGACGCGTTTAACTCAGCAGAATCGCTAGCGGCTAGGGCACCAGAAGTTCTCGGCAAGCATTATGAGATCACATATCCTGGCCGTCAGTGGACAAGCCAACGCAATCTGCAACCAACGCCGTGCCACGGGGTATGGACACAGCATGATGCGCATTTTGGCCAAGTTGATGGCTGGGAGCGCCCACTATACTTCAACAAGAAATCCGATCCAGTTCTGACCTTTGCTCGCCCCGAATGGCAGGATGAGGTCACAGCAGAGGTAATGGCGGCGCATACGAGTGCCGCTGTGTTCGAGCAATCCACCTTCGGCAAGATATTGGTGTCAGGTGCGGATGCGGAAAGCTTTCTGAACCGCGTTTGCACGAACGATATGGCGCGCGCGCACGGTCGGATGATCTATACATTGATGCTAAACGACCGTGGCGGCATTAAAAGTGACCTTACCGCGATGCGGCTCAAAGCTGATCAGTACCGGCTCTTCGTCGGAACAACGGCGTTGAAGCGGGATATGGCCTGGCTCAAGCGTAGCCTCAATCCAGGCGAACGCGTGACGTTTCAGGATGAAACCCACGATATGGCAGTTCTGGGGCTGATGGGGCCAAATGCGCCTTACATTGCCCGTTCTGTAGGTGCGGAAGCCTTGCTAGATTTGAAATATTTCGGGCATGGGGAAGCTATGATTGCGGGCCGCGCGGTCCGCGGGGCACGGTTGTCCTATGTTGGCGAAACGGGGTGGGAAATCACCTGTGCGTTTTCCGATGCCCCATTTGTTTTGACCGCACTAGTGGACGCAGGTGCCAGGCCCGCAGGCGGTTTCGCACAAACTTCCATGCGGATCGAAAAAGGCTTTCTAGCCTATGGACACGATATGGATACGGACCTTGATCCGTTACAACTCGGTCTCTCATTCGCTGTTGCATGGGTTACAGCGTTTATTGGACGGGAGGCGCTGGAAGCGCGTCGTCAGAAGCCTGGCAAGCGGAAAATGGCTACGATTGTTCTGTCAGATCAGGATGTTTGGCCTCATGGCAACGAACCAGTTTACTGCGATGACCAGCTGATCGGCATGACAACTTCCGCAGCCTTCGGTGTACGTGTCGGCGCGCCGGTTGCCTTGGCGCTGCTGGATGAAAACGCCTGTGTTGGACCTGTCGAAATTGATATCGCTGGCAAACGGGCTTTAGGAACTGCGCAGTCCGGTCCGGCGTTTGACCCCAAAGGCGCACGTATGCGTTAACCGAATAGGGTAGTCGCCTGCCGCCAGTGCGATAGCGGCATCTGCACTATCTGTCGTTAGCAGCATCTTCGCGACGCCCACAGTATCCAGCACTGAACGCACTTCCGTAGTCGGGGCGGCGAGGATCATTCTGCCACCACGGCTATGCAACGCTTTGGCACGCATGATGAACGTGCGGATGCCGATAGAAGCCAGATAGGTCACGCCGCCTAGGTCTACGACCACCGGCGTATCCTTGTTGGCAAGTGCTGCTGTAAACGGCAGGTCAATTGACCCGGCGCCGGCCATGTCCATCCGCCCGGTTAAGCGGATGAGCAAGGCACCACTTGTCAGCGTTTCGGTCGCGATATCCATAGCCGTACCTTTAGGCTGGTTTGAACTTCGGAATCGTCAGATCGTCCGTGACGGCATCAAAGAAAATATGGACGGGCATGCCGATTTTTACAGCGTCCACATCATCTGTCACCAAATTCGACATGATGCGTGCGCCCTCAGCCAGCGTCACAGACACAACGACATAAGGGCAATCACCCTGGAATGCAGCGCCTGCAGGACGACGCGCCACGGTGAAGCTGTAGACCTCGCCCTGGCCGCTCGCTTCAATCCATTCGACTTGACTGTCATCCACGCCTGGGACGAGTTGCCGACTATAGAGGAACGTTTGGCCGGTCTTGCCGCAGCGCTGGATCATCAGCTTGCCGTCTTTCGCACCTTCCCAATAGGGCGCTGAGTCCGGGTCAATCGCGGGGACGGGTTTTTCGTAAGGCATAGGGTATCCCCTTAATCTGGTTTTTGGTTGGAAAGCACGACAGTCGCACCGGACGACAGAACGCCACCAGTGCCGTGGCATACGGCAGTGTTCACATTAGGTGCTTGTCTATCACCAAGGCCGCCGCGTAATTGGCGGGTGGCTTCAATTAGCAGGAAAATACCATACATACCGGGGTGACAGTAGGAGAGACCACCGCCATTGGTATTCATCGGGAATTCGCCGCCGGGGGCCGTGCGCTGGTTCTTTACGAAGTCCTTGCCCTCGCCACGACCGCATAAGCCGAGCGCTTCCATAGTCAGCAGCACGGTGATGGTGAAGCTGTCATAGATCATCGCCATGTCCATGTCGGACGCTTTCAGCCCTGCCATTTCATAGGCGCGAGCGGATGAATGCTCAGCAATTTCCAGGCGGGACATATCCGGCATGTAATTGATGTTCATATGACTGGCGCTTTCGCCATGGCCCAGAACATAAATCGGCTTGGCGCTCATGTCTTTTGCGCGCTCCTCCGTGGTCATCACGACGGCACCACCGCCATCTGTCACAAGGCAGCAATCCTGGCGGCCAAGTGGGTCGACTATGGGGGCAGCGTTCAGCACTTCATCCATGGATAGCGGATCGCGGAAGGCGGCGGCTGGGTTCAGCCCGGCCCAAGCGCGCGTCGCAACGGCAATTTCGGCCAGCGTTTCGCGGGAGGAGCCGTAGTCGTGGAAATGCCGGTTCGCGGCCATGGCGTATGCGCCAGCCGGTGATGGCAAGCCCGCGGCCATATCGAACTGGTTGGAGAACATTGCCGGTCGACCACCAAGGCTGCGCGCCGACTGGCTTTTCTGCATAGAGCCATAGAGGATCAACACGGTGTCACATACACCAGACTTGATCATCTCGTAGGCATGCCCTGCATGGAGCACGAATGCAGACCCGCCAACATTGGTGCCGTCCAGATACTTCGGCATCCGAATACCCAGATATTCAGCCAGCAGGTTCGGCTGCATCGCACCCGGCCCAGGCATGCCCCACATACCGGCGACGGCAAGACCGTCCACATCGGTCATCTTGAGGCCAGCTTCCGCCAGCGCTTCATTGGCGCAGTCCCGCTGCATGTTCAGAACATGGGTCCCAGGCAACGCCCGCCCACGATTCTCCGTCGGCGCATCTGAAACGCCCACAATAACTGGCTGTCTAGACATAGTTTTCCTTCTAGGTTTCGTCTGGGCCTTACTGCGATCCGCAAGCGCCTGAGATATTTTACCAACGTGTATGATCATGGGCGTTGCTGCGAACTTTCTGGTTCCTAAATAGCATAATAACTGGACGATTCCATGCTGTCATTGACGTGATGCGATGCCCCTCGTCAAAGTGTTTCCTCTTTCTGTCCGAACCTTTGCCTAAGTTAATTATTAGATCCCCTGCCTAAGGATGCAGGGGAGTGATGTGATGGGGTTAAGCGTTAGGACGCGGTTACCGTTTTGGCGGCGTACGGTGGCCAGGCCGATATTGTACTGGATTGCCGGAACGATACTCGTTTGGCTATTGCTGCCGGTCGATATATTTGACTTGATCATCGCTTTAGAATGGTAAGCGCCGCATTCGATGTGCGACAGCCTTGGCATTCCAGGATTCGCAGTAATTGGTTTCATGCTGCCATGGGCCATTATTAGCGGGATTGTCGTTGCAATTTTGACGTTCCCCGCAACGGTCGGAAGGCGCGGAGGAGCAGATATTTTCCAAGTTCGGCTTGGTTCCGCTCACGCTTGCTGGTTCTTGACTATATTGATCGGGGTTTATTTCGCCTTCGCGTCCTACGGCGTCATAGATCGTCTGTGGGATGTTCTTATTCCGCGCACTATAGAGTCAGACTGCGGTGGACGTGCTGACTTACGTACCTTCACGATGCGAAAACCTGCAGTGCAATTCAGCCAACTTCTATACTTTGTAATCGGGTACTGGCTCTTGCATTTGCGCGCGATGGCTTTGACGACCGGACCTGATGAAATCAAAAATCTCAAGAAAACGTTTGAATGATGGGGCGCTGGCGAGAAATTTGATCTCTACTCCGCTGCCTCGACCTGCCGCCCAAGCCCGATATCATCCGTTTCAATTGTCAGGCGGTGCATGATGCGGGTGTCGGGCCAGTAGTCGGCGACGGCGTAGTGGAGGCTGGAGCGGTTGTCCCATAGGGCAATGGTGCCGGGGTGCCAGTTCAGGCGGTATTGGAATTCAGGCTTAGCGCAGTGGCGCGTGAGCATGGCGTGGAGGCCTTCGCTCTCATACTTCGTGACGCCCAGAATGGCGGCGGTGAAGCTTTCGGAAAAGTAGAGCGCTTGTTCGCCCGTCACTGGATGCACAGGAACCAGTGGATGTTGCACCGGTGGGTTTTCTTCCCGTGTTTTGAGCATACCGGCGCGGGCAGCGCCCTCCCAGTTGCGGGCTTTTTCCGGGGATGAGTGCAGGCGCATGAAATCATAGAGGCCCATTTTGTCCGCCAGCAGTCCGCGCATCGCGTCCGATAATCCGCGCCATGCTGCCGTTAGGGAGACAAAGATAGTGTCGCCGCCAAGTTCAGGCGGGCTTTCGGCCTTCAGCAGCGAGGCGAATTCTGGTTCGGCGCGGAACATACCATCTGCATGGAAATGGTCGATATAAGGGGGGTTCTCGCGGTCATTGATGATGACGGAGACTTCGGGCGCATCGTCCGTTGTGTCGAATGCGGCGCGGCGGGCTTTCCGCAAGCGGCCAAAGCGAGCGCCGAATGCGGATTGCTCCTGTGGGCTCACGTCCTGGCCCCGGAAGAATATCACCTGATGCAGCATCAGCGCCTGATGAATGTCGGCGACTTCAGCGTCACTGACGGGCTGCTTCAAATCCACGCCTGTAATGAATGCGCCACAATTGCGGGACGCTGGTGTGACAGAGATGTGGGCATAAACCGCCATGGGGGCGCTCCAATTCAAAGATGGCCTTGATCTCTTGAATCAAGGGCGCCTTGGCCCTCTGGTCAAGGGCGTTCGATTCAGACCATGATTTTGGCAACACGAATCAACAGGAGATCAGGTGATGCGTTGGGTACGGTACGAGGTAGACGGCAATGAAACCTTTGGCATTGTCGAAGGGGAGCAGATCATAGACTTCTCGGGCGACCCGTTTGATGGCTATGAGCGCACGGCCTCTTCCCGCGCGCTTGGCGATACCAAACTTCTCGCACCCGTCATGCCGCGCACATTCTATGCTGCGGGGCTGAATTATGCGGATCACGTGATTGCCGCTGCCAACAAGCGCGGCGAGCTGCCGAACCTGCCGGAAGCGGCGGATGTGGGTTACCGCGCCGTCAATTCCATCACCGGCCATGAAGACCCGATCATTGTGCCTGCAGACGCCACGGAGCAGCTGCAATATGAGGGCGAGATTGTCGTCGTTATCGGCAAGGAAGTGAAGAATCTGACAGAAGAAACCGTCTGGGATTGCATCCTTGGCTACACCATCGGCAATGACGTATCCGAACGCACCTGGCAGCGCGGCGACCGGACCATGTGGCGTGGCAAGAATACGGACACATTTGCACCGATGGGGCCATGGATCGAAACGGACCTGGATCTGGAAGCAGCGATGACGACTGTGCGGGTTAACGGCGAAGAAAAGATCACATTCAAGACGACGTCCATGATCTTCGGCATCGCAGAATTCCTCATCCGCATGTCGCAATACTGCACCCTTTATCCGCGCGACGTGGTGTGGATGGGCACGGAAGGGGTTACGGACAACATGGTTAATGGCGATGTCTGTGAGATCGAGATCACGGGAATCGGAACTTTGCGCAATCAGTTGAAATGGTTGGGAAAATAGATGGATAATTCCAAATTGAGGCACAGCTTGGATTGCTGAAATTCAGTTAATCCGTTAACAATAGCGCCGGGCGGCTGATAAGGTTTTTTTCAGTGGCTTGGCTGTCGCCAAGCTTCACCATTTATGGGGGCGGGCGATGACCGCGACAATTTCAACGATCTTTGCGCACCAGCTTATGGGTTACCGCATTACGGTGGGATTTGGTGAGAATCTGGGTACAGGTATCCGTTTTGCCGATGATTTTAACGGCGATGGCCTGGCGGACATTGTAATGTCCGGGCCGAAGCAGCAAACGACCGACACGGTCGTCTTGTTCGGCAAAATTACGTTTGGCGCTGGCTCAAATGTAAGCCTGAATAACCTTGCCGCCGCAGAAGGTTTCCGGATTGACCTTGATGGCAACGGCAATGTCAGCAGCGGGCTTGGCGCAGGCGACGTCAACGGCGATGGCCTGACGGACACTATCCTGACAAATGATGCCAATGGCGATGCGTTCGTGCTGTTTGGTACGTCAGACTTGGCATATAGCGCTGTTGATATGACGTCACTCGATGCCAGCGATGGGTTTGAGCTCCGCGACACGGCGAATATGCCGACCTTCTATGAAGGTAACGCCAATGGGGACTTCAATGGCGATGGTTGCAATGATGTCCTTTTCAACGCCAATGA
>Ga0315321_10002456_pt1 | contig 14356 bp, 13 predicted proteins | sample M180m21515metaG_FD_203464 | JGI IMG/M metagenome (GOLD analysis project Ga0315321, IMG submission 203464) | Ammonia-oxidizing marine archaeal communities from Monterey Bay, California, United States - M1 80m 21515 | ecosystem: Environmental > Aquatic > Marine > Intertidal zone | place: USA... | reverse complement strand
AGTTCTCACCTCCGAGGGTAATCACGGCAATCAGATTCACCAAGTCCTGAGTGACTACCAAGGCATGCATAACGGAGGAGAATCCTGGCTGCGCTATATGGTCTTCGAACCAACCGAGAACAAGATTAAGGTCTACACCTACAATCCGGCGCTGAAGCAATTTCGGAACCAATCATCCAGTCGTTTCGACCTGGAGTATTCAATGGATTTATCTAAATAGAAGTATCCTTTCACGTTTCGAATGGTTCTTATTTTTAACTCACACCCAACTTACCTGCGTTTGCTGAAATCATGGATTCACTGACTCAGTTGACCTTTGGGGCCGCTTGTGGACAGGCGATTCTAGGAAAAGAGGTTGGACGAAAAGCGCCCATTTGGGGAGCTATCCTGGGGACCTTACCCGATCTTGACGTATTCATACCTCTTGGCAGTCCGGTCGACGATTTTGTCTACCACCGTGGGTTTAGCCATTCTCTTTTTTTACTCGCACTCCTATCCCCATTGATTGCGAAACTCATTACAACCGTCCATCAGGATACGAAACATCTGTATATCAAATGGGTGCTCTTCAGCTTCGTGGTACTGGAAGGAAGCGTACTTTTGGATCTGTTAACTATATATGGGACTCAAATTTTTTGGCCTTTCGACACCACCCCGCATGCCGTCCCAGCCCTATTCATAATCGACCCTCTCTTTACACTACCAATATTTCTCGGGGTTCTGGCTTCCCTTCTTTTTAAAAACCACAACCCGAAAGGTCATCGCTTGAACGCAGTTGGATTAACTCTCAGTCTGACTTACCTGGCTTGGGCACTTGGTGCCGGCGTATTCGTCAAAAACAGGGTAAACGAAAAATTGGCTCAGCAAGGTGTTTCCTATTCCCAATTCACATTTTGCCCGGCACCTTTTACAACTTTGCTTTGGCGAGTAGTAGGCATCGACAACGAACAGTATTTTGAAGCCTATTATTGTTTATTCGACGGCAATGAACCTCTGACTGTAAATTACTACCCTAGAAATTTGAACCTGATAAAAGGCATCGAAGAGCATGCACCCGTTGTTAAGTTAAGAGATTTCACCAAGGGGTATTTTGCCCTTTCCGACAGAAACGGTTCGGTAACCATTTCTGATTTACGGATGGGGTCTCAACCGGATTATGTTTTCCAATTCAAAGTCGCAAAAATGAACAGCTCTCTTGCCGTTCCGGTTTCAGCTCAAAGGTTGGAGACCACCCGGGATTGGAGCAGATTGCCATGGCTATGGAAAAGAATTTGGAACTCCGCGAACGAATCGCAATCAATAAAATCAATCACTCGGCGGTTCATCGAGCATTCCGCTACTCGTCCAAACGCTTCACGCTGACACTCACGTCCATACCATCGGGTAAACGACCAAAGTAAGTGCCCGTTACCGGAGCAACATCACGATAGTCTCTTCCGGATCCGATGATGACGTAGTTTTCGTCCACCACGCGGTTGTTGGTCGGGTCCAATCCAAACCAACCATGCCCATCAACCAAAACTTCCAACCAGGCGTGCGAAGCCCCCGCCCCGCGCATGGTTCGATTCCTCGTCGAGTCGTAAAAGTATCCACTGACATATCGAGCGGGAATACCCAAACACCTGCACAGAGCAATAACGATGTGGGCAAAATCCTGGCAGACACCCTTTCGATTTTTTAGAACTTCCACAGAATGGGTATCGACGCTTGTCGTAGACGAGCAGTATTCGAAATTCGAAAAAACATGCTCCATGATTTGATAGGCCGTTTGAAAAACATCCTTTGAATTCCCTTGAATTTCGACGGCTTCTCTCCATGTTTCCGGATCGATCGATACAAAATGAGAGGTTTGCAGATAGTCTCGACATTCCGGATTGCCTTCCACTTCTCTGAGGCTCTTCATAGGGACACCATAAGGAAAACTTTCGAAATCCACTCGTTTCGAAGTAGTCGTAGTTGATCGGCTTTCGATAATAAGTTTCGAGTGATCTTCCGGAATTTCGAAATGATGGACCAAGTTTCCATTAAGATCCAAATACTGCTTTAAGGGAGCGGTAGGAAGAACGCTGACAAAGCAGGATTCGCACCTCTGCCAATCGTTTGAAAGCGGATGAAGTCTCAACTCGTTAAAACTCTCTCGAACGAGAGAAGGATAGCTGTAATGAGTCTTGTGAAGGACGTGGAGGCGCATAATGGTAAGTAAAACTTGAGTCCTCTTGAACTAACGTAATGAATTATTGCTGCTGCATCTGCACCTGCATCAGATGAAAGGGAGTAGCGCGGTTGATCTCGAAGGGAAGAAGGACATAAGTCTCGAAAATGCTTTGCCCTAGATCCATAAGCTTTTTCTGAAGTTCATCGATCGAGCCGTGCAAACCATTTCTGATCATCGAATCAATGTTTGAAAAATTAACTTGAGCCAAAGCGCTTCCAGCCAGACGCTCGGCTTCATTGGAAAAATTGCCGGATGGAACACCAGATATTTCGTGCAACTGAGCATCGACGCCTCTGATTGAAAAGCGAATGGAACGTGGGAAATCCTGGGAAAAAAGAAGAAAGTCCGCAACATTGTGCATGGTTAGGGCACCACGGTATCTCTTTCTGTATGCCGAAAAAGCACTGCAAGAACGAAGAGCACGAATAAGATCCAATCGGGAAGGTTCGGAATCCAAAAAGGTCAAGGTATCAAGTACCCTGCTGGTCAGGTCGGCCCTCTCGAGATACTTGCCCAAAGACATGAAACGCCAACCTTCGTCATGGTGTATCGTGGCATCGCAGAGACCTTGAAAGACTAAGGAAAAACGAATGATACGCCGAAAAAAAGAAGATTCGTCGTTTCGATATTCAAGCATAGCTTCTTTCGAATTGATGAAATGGTAGAGTGTATTGAGCTCAACCCATATTTCCTCCGAAAGCTGATCCCGAACCATACGGGCATTTTCCCTCGCCGAGTTGATGCTATTGAAAACGGAGTTGTCCCATTGACTGGAAAAAAGGAGAAAGGTGTCCGGTTCTTCCAGCTCGTCTTCGTCGAATTGTTCTTTCGCACACATGGATTGCAGGGTGGAGTACCAATAACCGACATCTCCTCTGCGGGTATCCGATTCAAGATCAGTGTCTCTGTGAATCTCGACCAAGCGGGCAACACCCTCCGCCCTCTCGACGAAACGGCTCATCCAATACAAGGTATCTGCAACTCTCGAAAGCATCCCTTAATCCTTAAGAACCCAAGTGTCCTTGCTTCCTCCGCCCTGAGAGGAATTAACTACAAGTGAACCCTTCTCCAAAGCAACCCTGGTCAGTCCTCCTGGAACGATCTCAATGTCCTCGCCATAAAGGATGAAAGGACGAAGATCCACATGCCTCCCTTCAATTCCACCCTCACAAAAAGTCGGGTGTCGGGAAAGAGATACGATTGGTTGAGCGATGTAGTCGCGGGGGGACGCCCGAATCATTTCGGCAAACTCCATTCTTTGTTTTTGGGTCGATGCACTCCCGACAAGCATACCGTAACCACCGGATTCATTGGCAGGCTTGACGACCAAGTCGGAAAGGTTTTCCAAAACGAACTTACGATCCTCTTCCTTCCAGCACAGATAGGTCGGAACTTGATCGAGAATCGGTTCCTGCCCTAGGTAGTATCGAATCATTTGAGGTACGTAGGCATAAGTAACCTTGTCGTCCGCAACCCCGGTACCAATCCCATTTGCCAAAGAGACATTTCCCTTGAGATAGGAATCGATCAAACCGGAAACACCCAAGAGGGAATCTTCGTTAAAAAAAGTCGGATCGAGAAACTCGTCATCCATCCTCCGATAAATAACGTCAACCTGTACTAGTCCATGGGTTGTCCGCATGTAGACAAAACCATCGGTCGTAATCAAGTCTCTTCCCTCGACGATTTCAATACCCATTTGACGAGCCAAGTAGGTGTGCTCGAAGTAGGCGCTGTTATAGACACCCGGAGTCAACAAAACGCAAACGGGTTTGCCTGATTGACGAGGGGAGAGGAACTCAAGGGCCTTGAGAAGCAGCTCGGGATAAGCTTCGACTGGACGAACGGACATGTCACGATAGGTCAGAGGAAAGGCTTTCTTCATGATTTCCCTATTTTCCAAAAGATAGGAGACTCCGGAAGGACATCGGGCATTATCTTCAAGAACCAGGTACTTGCCCTTTTCGTCTCTGATCAGATCACTACCGCAAATATGTGTATATATATCCCTCGGCACGTCGAAGCCGATCATCTCACGACGGAAGTGAGGAGATGACTCAACAATCTCTCTGGGAATGATGCCGTCCTTGATAATTTTCGAGCCGTGATAGACGTCGTTGAGAAAAAGGTTTAATGCGATGATTCGTTGAGTTAGTCCCTGCTCGACAAGTTGCCATTCCGAGAGGGGAATAACTCTGGGGATGAGGTCGAAAGGAAAAATTCTCTCGGAGCCCTTATCGTCTCCATAAACAGTAAAGGTAATTCCGTGTTCAAGGAAGGAAGAGGCAGCCTGTCTTTGTTTGGCTTCCATGCGTTCACCATCGAGTTTCGCGATTCTCGAAACTAATCGATGATAATGGTCGAGTGGTTCGGAACCATCACCGGACCCGAACATTTCGTCGAAAAATCCATTCGTTTCGTAGGAACTGAATCTATTTAAGGGCATACAAGGTAAGGTTTTGCAAATTCTGCGCCACTTAATGGAGAGACGAGATATACTATCAAAGATTTACTGATTTGTTTAAGAAGTAAGCTCTTCCAGAACAATGAAGATTGGTTTTCTACAAAAAAACACTTCAAAAAGTGATGAATGAATCAAAAAAAGAAATTTTGAAAAAACTGGGTCCCACGCTATTTAGAAGCAGTTGCTTGGAGTGAAAATTGAGATCATTTCGAATTCTTCGTTCAAGGGATTCAATTTGGTTTCGTATTTGATCAAGCTAACAAAAAATTCCCGCTCCTTAAAAAAACTTCGTTTAGTTGAATCCAAAACCAAAAAACGAACGAATACTAATGTATAACCAACTAATCATCTACCATGAAAAACACCTTATCTTTTACTTCCTTTCTTTTTATAGCATCATTCCTTTCCGGTGCTCCCAAGAAAGATATCATAGATTCCGCAATCGAAGCCGGCAATTTTTCAACGCTTGTAGCGGCAGTCCAGAAAGCGGATCTGGTTCATACTCTCAAAGGCAATGGCCCTTTTACAGTTTTCGCTCCTACCGACGAGGCATTCAAAAAGTTTTGGCCCGAGACATTAAATAATCTACTCAAACCCGAAAACAAGGACAAGCTCCAGTTGCTTCTCACTTATCATGTCGTCTCGGGAAAAGTTAAGTCGAAGAAAGCAATGAAATTGGACTCGGCTCAGCCCATAAGCGGCGGATCACTCAAACTTACCGTCAAATCGAATGCGTTGCACATTAACCACGCGAAAGTCATCAAAGCCGACATCAAGACCTCCAACGGGATCATACATGTTATCGACGCAGTTTTGGTTCCCAACATACCCAAAAAAACTTCTGCCACTCATCCTCCGATCTCTGCTTCAGATTCCAAAACCATCGGTCTGGCCTCATCAAAATAGTCAATTTTTCAAATTTCTGATTTTTTTTGAATCCAAGACATTAAAAATAACGAATACTCAGTCATACAATTCTCTTATTCATTCTCTTATACCTAACTTAAACAAAATGAAAAAAATAATCGCATCCTTCTCTTCCTTACTCATGCTTGCTTCCGTTCTTTCGGCAGCACCAAAAAAAGACATTGTCGACACAGCAGTCGGTGCTGGGAGCTTTAAAACTCTCGTTGCCGCCGTCAAAGCAGCAGGTCTTGTCGATACTCTCAAGGGGGACGGACCTTTCACGGTTTTTGCTCCCACTGACGAGGCTTTTGGCAAGTTGTCCAAGTGTACGCTCGATTCTCTTCTCAAGCCTGAGAACAAACACAAACTCGCAGCCATTCTGACCTACCACGTCGTGCCGGGAAAAGTTAAGGCCAAAAAAGCCGCCAAGCTTGATTCAGCCAAAACCGTTAACGGTGCCGAAATTACCATCAAGCCTTCAGGCAAAACCTTGATGATTAACAGCGCCAAGGTGGTCAAAGCCGACATCAAAACCTCAAACGGAATCATACATGTCATCGATACGGTTTTGATCCCCGAAGCCAAAGCAGCAGGAAACGCGAATCACATCATAAAGCAAGCCATTCACAAAGGAGTGCCTATGTTCAATTCCGGTCATCACGCTCAAACCGCAGCTTTGTACATGAAAGCTGGTAAGGAAATTCTCGGACAGTGCTCCTCCTCGGCTTGTCCGGCGTCTGCAAAGACCATCAAGACCGCCCTTCACAAAGCTTCCGCTGAACATTGCCCCACCTCACAGGCTTGGATCATGAGAAAAGCCTTCGATCACGTGCTAGCCTCCTCAAACTAATTTAGTCTATTCCAATAGGGTAACGCGGGCTTCCGCAAGGGGAGCCCGCGTTTTTTACAACACATCATTCGTCTCTTGATCCTCCTTTCCATGAAATTCTTTGCTCGATACTTTTTCTTATTCGCCATTCTTTCGGTTGCCACCTCAATTCTCCAAGCGGCCAACCCTGCCGAGGCAAAAACCATTGGCCGCACGGTAAGAGAGATGCCGGAGTTATCAAGCTTTCTCCAATTGCTCGAAAAAACCGGTATCGGATCCACACTTTCCGAGAGCACCAGCGCAAGTTACACCGTATTTGCCCCCACCGACGCGGCTTTCAAAAAGTTGCCCAAGGGGACTGTTGACACATTGCTTGATCCACGAAACGACGACCGCTTGGAAGAAGTCTTTGGGTTCCATGTGAAGGAGGCTTCAGAGGCCCCCATCTTTATCGAGAAATATTCCATCCTCCGGATGACCACCCGTCAGTTTGTTTCAGTGAACTACAAAAAACGAACGATTGGAGAGGCTCGCTTTAACGGAGAAGTCATTCCTTGTTCAAACGGAGTCATTTATTTAATAGACACGGTTCTCACCCCTACGACCGACGACCTATTTCAACGCCTCCAAAAAGACGGCAGGTTTACGATTTTCACCAAGGCGATCACCGCGAGCCGGCAGGGAAAACTCTTTCAAAACATGCATGGTTTGTACACAACCTTTGCACCGACTGACGAGGCTTTCAAAAAGCTCCCTGCAAAGACCCTTGAATCTTTATTCCTCCCTGAAAACGACGAACGCCTCGAAGATATCATCAAGCACCATATCACAGAGCAAGTCTATGCTTACGGAAAATCATCGGGTGGTCGCCGTAGCCTTGGCGTCTCCGACGTAACGCCGTTCAGTGCTTTCGGCCAGCAACTCAACTACAAAACCCACGGCAAACATGCCACCATAGACGGGGCGAAAATCATCGAGACGGATATCCCCTGCGCAAATGGGATCATTCATGTCATTGACGATGTCATTTTACCTGCCGAGAAAAGCTTACTCGAGCTGATCAAGAATCAAAAACGCTTCAGCACTTTGACCCGATTGCTCCAAGAGACTGGTCTTGATCTTCCTTTGGCTTCGTCCAGAACCACCTACACTATTTTTGCACCGGTCAACGAAGCTTGGGAAAAAGAACCTTACAAAACCATAATCAAAAACCACGACACGACCGCTGCAGAGGATCTTTACGGAGTGTTGGCTCGGCACGTGATCGTAGGAAAGCATGTAAGCGAAAACCCAAAGCCTTACAACAAATTAAGAACGATTCACGGAGCTCCGATTTATCTCACACAGGATGAGGGTAAATCCAAAATTAGCGGCATTCGGATCATCGAATCCGATACGGAAGCCTTCAACGGATTGGTGAATGCAATCGGTTCCGTAATCAAAGACCCCATGGAGCTTCCCGAGAAGGATATTACCACTGTCGACGCCATCCTTTTCGTTCAAAAAACCCTGAAAGAAAGTTCCGATCTTTATAACAAGGGTGACTATGAAGCCAGTTGGCGCAATTACATAAGCAGGGGCAATGAATTCCTTACCAAATACTCAAAATTCATCAGTTCTTCACAAAGTAACAAAATAAGAGGCGTAATCTTCGACGATCAGCCCGTTGCACAACTTGCCGCCGAAGCGTGGAAATCGCGTAATGCTTTCCGCGACGTTTTGCGCGAGCTCGAACAACGCGAGGACCGTATTGTGGATTCATACCTTATGCAACTCCCGGAACGCGCTCGATTCGGTCGATGAACCATGCTAGTAATCCGATCTATTATCGTTGATGCCTTCGGCTTCTGTCGTTTTATATGTTCGTTCTCCTATTCATGCATTTGCGTAACTTCATCCTCTTTTCGAACATCGATTCCTTCCGCTTTGCGCTCGGAGTCGTCCCATCCGAGGGTCTCCAAGCCAACAACGAGGATGGATTGCTGTCTCTTGTTGCAAAAGGCGATGGTCAAGCAATGAAAAAATGTATTGATCAGTACGGTCCTCTTGTCTGGAGCATAGTTTGCCGCCGAATTAGCGAGCGAAATGATGCAGAGGAAACTTGTCAGGAAATATTCACTGAAGTGTGGCAAAAAGCCGAATCCTACAAGCCAAGCGTGGCTCGCGAATCAACTTTCATCGGATTAATCGCTCGGCGTCGCGCGATAGACTGGCAGCGTAAGCAAAACAGATTACCTCTATTGACGGATTTGGAAAGTATTTCCGAAGCTTCCGCGGCTACCCCGCTTGCCGGAATCAACCTGGACCGGGAACTTCTGTGGAAGGCCCTCGAACAATTGCCGAAGAAAACGAGAGAACTTTTTACCCTGCATTTCGTGAAAGGGATGACTCATGAGGAGATCGTCCAGGAAACCGGTTTACCTTTGGGCACCATCAAGACCAAGTTAAGACGTGGATTGATCGATGCCCGGAAATTCTTGAAAGACTTCACACCGGAGGAGGCTTCCAAACGATGAGTGCAACAGGAACCTACGACCGTTTCGAAGAGTTGGATGCCGGCCGGGTACTTGGCGATTTGTCTATCGATGAAGTCAAGGAGTGGAAAGAACTTGCTCCCAAGCAACAATCTGAAAACTCAGGTGAATTCGATTGGATTGGTGCGGAATTGGAACTTCGGAATTCCGAGCCATGCCCCCTCTCCTCTTCTCTCATCACCCGGCTCAACGACACTATCCCTGTTTTTACTAACAAGAGCGTATCCAAACCTTCATCTTCAAACATCATCTCAATCATTCCCTGGCTCGGTTGGGCAGCGGCGGCATGCCTACTGGCTTTCTTCAATCTGCCCTCTGGAGATGGTGTCCAAAATGTTTCAGCTGAATTGGCTCAGGCGAAGGCAGAACTTTCAGATAAGGCAAAGACCATTACTGACCTAGAATCTGCCAAACAAGAGTTGGCCAAACTTAATGAAAACTTGAGTGGTGAATTAGCAACTGAGTCAGGAAAAATTGATGCCTTGAATACCCAAATCGCAAAGCTAACCGAGAAACTTCCTCTGTTACAAAAATTTGAATCTCTTATCCAGGACGATTCGGATACTCAAAGACTCGAATTTGCATCAGCAAGCGATCCATACAAAGGTCTCAGCGGAGAAGTGATATGGAATGATGAAAAGCAGGAAGGCTATATGTCTCTTGAGAACCTTGCGGTAAATGATCCGACCCAAAACCAATACCAACTATGGATTGTGGATCCTGAACGCGATGAACTACCTGTGGATGGTGGGGTGTTTGACATCACCGAAAAAGATGGTAAGCAAATCATTCCAATCCGTAATGCCTTGGCCATTAATAAACCTGTCGCATTCGTGATCACCCTTGAGCAACCCGGTGGTGTGGTTAAGTCGAAACAGGAAGTAGTGGTTGCCTTGGCGAAGTCCTGATTTTTGCCAACTTTTTAGGTTCGGAAATCTTTATTACATTCCACGAATCGCATCGACCAGCGATTCAGTCTGCCTAGGATGGTACTTCATGAATCATTTTAACCGCCTCCTTTTTTACTTCGCTTTGCTGTGGAGCGGACGCGATGATTCACTAGCAAAACCACCACCAACCGAAGATTTGGTCACGCCTCAAATGACAAACGAGGCTCCTGCCCCCGGCAAGCGGGTCAGGCAAGTCGCCCCCGAGTTCAAGGGTACTCAAGTGTATCATTCACTCTACCTCCCGACCGATTGGCAAAAGGAAAAAACTTACCCCGTTCTTGTTGAGTACACCGGAAATAAGTTCCCCGCTTGCGGATCAACCGGTGAGGTCAAGGGAGCCAACTTGGGCTACGGTCTAAGCGGGGGAGAGAAATTCATTTGGGTATCCATGCCCTATATTCAAAAAGGAAAAAAAGAGAACGCCGTGACTTGGTGGGGTGACCGCCAAGCCACCATCGATTATTGCAAAGTGAACCTGCCCCGCATCTGCAAGGAATTCGGGGGAGATCCGGACAACCTTTTTATCTGTGGATTTTCCCGCGGAGCCATCGCCTGCGGATACATCGGTCTGGCGGATGACGATATCGCCGCCTTTTGGAAGGGAATGATCGCCCATGATCATTTCGATGGGCAAAAAAAATGGGGCTACCCTGAAAGTGACCGTACATCCGCACTCCAGCGCCTAACCCGCCTCAAAGGGCGCCCTACCCTTGTGTGCGGAAACGCCAACGATTATCTCAAGGAACATCCCAAGCTCGGCGACTTCACCTTTCTTCCCGTCCCCGTGGAAAAAATCTTCAAAATCCCAGAGGGTCCGGTCATCCATCCCCACACCGACCTTTGGGCTCATCGGGAAAGCCCCACCCGGCAAAGGGCACAAGCTTGGTTGGAAAAACAAATTTCAGAGGGAGACAAGCGTTAGGCTATTACATTCCTCTTTTGCCATAAGGGTATACAAGTGGTAGAACTCTCCTTGATGTTTTAGGAAAAGAATTCCAAGAAGATACTAAAACTACTGGTAAAACAAACTCCACAGCGTAAAGTCGAATCATTCATAAAGTCCCGCACACTCGATGAGATGGGCTTGATTCAGAAAATGAATAAGAGTGGATCGTATACACTTTCGTTCTTCCAGCTAAAAGTATCAACCCTTCCGTCATTTTTAAAGACCATAAAAATTTGGTTTTTTTCACTTTCTTCCCGTCTTGCGTAGCCGCAAAACTCGGAATAACGAACTTGCCTCACTATTGAGAACGAGTCTCAACAAAACCCTTGATTTTATTCTGAAAATATTCTTATCTCAAAAATTTAAACCAATAAATTATTATGGCGAAAATAGGAATGTTTTGGGGTAGCACTACGGAAATGACATCACTTGCTAGTGAACAAATACAGGCGGAAATGCAAAATTTTGGCCATGAGGTCGACTCATTCGATATCGGTAGCAGTGGTCTTGAACCGATTCCAGAGTATAACAACATCATCATTGGTTGTCCTACATGGAACATAGGCGAGTTGCAGGATCACTGGGATATGCTGTATGACGATTTCAAAGAACTTAAATTCGATGAAGTAATTGGAGCTTTTTTTGGAGTTGGCGACCAGATGGGATACAGTTGCAATTATTTGGATGCAGTAGGTTTGCTTGCCCGTCCCTTCATGGAAAACGGAGGAAAACTGGTAGGCAGATGGCCGACTGAAGGTTATGACTTCGAAGAATCCGTGGCTTTGGAAGGCAATGAGTTTTTGGGGTTGGCTCTCGACTACGACAACCAAGACATGGAATCGGAAGAAAGAATCAAAAAATGGACTGCACTCATACAATCCGAGTTCAAGTAATTTGATGATTTACCTATCTCAATCATAAGCAACCCAGGCACTGGATTTCCCGGCAGCACAAAATTTCCACGCACAAGGCTCTTTTGAACATTTTGCGACTCTTGCTTACAGTCATCCTTCTAGCGAGCGGTTTGGGACTTTTCGCCAAGCCCACCAAACTGAAGGTTTTCATCTTGGCCGGTCAGTCCAATATGGACGGACAGGCCCACATCCGAACAATTGATTTTCTTGGCGAAGACTTGGACCCGGCCCGGGCATCCTTGTTGAAGACCTTCAAACCGGATGGGAAAGAACTGATGACCCGCGAAGACGTCTGGGTATCGAATGCTGGGGTGCACGACAAGCTGCAACCCGGTTTCGGAGGACGAAGGAACTATGACAAGCTTGGAAGCAACATCGGACCGGAATATGCTTTCGGTCATTACCTTGGCGAGGCCTTTGAGGAACAAGTTCTCTTAATCAAATATGCGCCCGGAGGACAGAGTCTGTACGTCAACTTCCGTCCGCCAAGCGCAGGTAAAACGGGTGTCGAGAAACTGGATGAAAAGATTTTGACAAAGGAAATGGCCGACAAATGGAATGAGGGCCGGGTCGAACCGGTGGTCGGTTTACAATACCGCAACATGATCCGTTACGTCCGTAAGACACTTGAGAACCTAAAGGAGCATTACCTACAGTATGATGAGCAGGCAGGATACGAAATCGCCGGATTCGTATGGTTTCAGGGATTCAACGACATGTTCGATGTCACCGGGCGCAAGCAGTACGGAGCCAACCTAGTCCACTTGATCAAGGATCTAAGATCCGAGTTCAAATCCCCGGACATGAAAGCTGTCGTCGGGGTCATGGGGGTGAACGGTCCTCATAACGAACATAACCCTAAGCAAAAGGATGTCCGTGAAGGTCAGCGCTTCATTAACGGGGTTTCTGAGTTCAAGGGGAATGCCAAGGCAATTGAAACCGCTCCCCTCTTAGACCCAAGGGTCGTCGCCCTCACTGCGGGTGGTTGGTTGCCCGAATACGCTCGGGATTTCAAGAAGGAGCCGATTACTGAGGAAGAACGGGCCATGTTGGGCCGGGCGATGTCCAACAAAGGTTTTCACTACAGTGGCGAAGGCCGGTTCTTCATTCTGGCCGGCAAGGCCTTTGCCGAAACCATGCTGAAGCTTTTGAAGGACGGCGGGTAGTCCAGCCATATGCTCCAATCAACTCGAAAGCGGGTTGCCAAAAGAGTTCAACTTGAAAAGACTCTAAAGCTCATGAGAAAAAGAAAAAGCATGCCTAGCCTCAAAACATTCATCTCCCTGTTCGTGGTCGCAGCCATGATGAGTGCACCCGGACTTTTTGGCCAAGCCTCCAATCTTAGAGTCAACAACGAGAAGCCCGAGAAAGGTGGACAGTCCAAGCGTATCCACCCGCACGGTCTCAAGCTCATCCTCCAAGGAAAAAAGAAGGAGGCCATTGCCTATTTGAACAAGTACAAGGACAAGAAGGTCAACCGCAAGCAAACGCAAATGCTCCTCGACCTTGCCCTCGACACACCGAACGCATGGAAATTCGATGCCAAGACCTGGCCTTGGAAACGCACCCTGCCCGACACTTCCCTGAAGAAAGACGTTCCGTCTGACAAGTTCACCATAGCCTTTGGCGGAGGAGCTGGTTACGTGCCGCCGCACGAGCGGATGTGGGACACCATCGGAGCGATCGATCCGCGGGCACTTCTTCTGCTTGGCGACAACGTTTACATTGACGACCCCAAGACCCCGGAGATGCAGCTCTTTCACTACTACCGCCGCCAGAGCCAGCCCGAATGGTCAAAACTCGCGAGTAAAGTCCCGATTTACGCCATCTGGGACGATCATGACTTCACCACCAACGACGGCTGGGGCGGCCCCGACATTGAGGAACCCAAGTGGAAGCGCGACGTATGGAATGTGTTCAAAGACAACTGGGACAACCCCTACTACGGGGGTGGCGAAAAACAACCCGGATGCTGGTTCGACTTTTGGATTGGGAAGGTCCACTTCGTCCTGATCGACGGGCGATACTACCGCGAATCCCCCAAAGGGAAGAACCCTTCGATGCTCGGAAAAGCCCAGATGAAGTGGCTCAAGAAGACCCTCAATGAACCCGCGACCTTCACCGTTTTCTGCACCAACGTTCCCGTGACACCGAAAGTGAAACCCGGTTCCAAGGACACTTGGGATGGGTTCGATGGCGAACGCCAAAAGATATTTAATTTTATCGCCAAGGAAAAAATTCCTGGGGTCGTCATCCTGTCCGCCGACCGTCATCGCTCGGACGCCTACAAGATTGATACTGGAATCGAAGGGATGTATCCCCTCTACGAGTGCCAATCCTCTAGGTTGACCAACCAGCATGTACACGGATTGATCAAGCACTCCTTATTCGGCTACAATAAGAAACAGTCTTTCGGGCGTGTCGACTTCGACCTCACGGCCAAGGATCCTACGTTCAAGTACACAGTCATCAGCATTGACGGAGAAGCCGTTCATTCCCTCGAACTCAAACGCAGCGAATTGCAAGTCAAGTAAGTCCCAAAGGCTTACCCTAGCGTTTGACTGATTTGAAAACCCGCTTGGCCGGGCAGGATTGGTT
>Ga0315321_10002455_pt1 | contig 14356 bp, 13 predicted proteins | sample M180m21515metaG_FD_203464 | JGI IMG/M metagenome (GOLD analysis project Ga0315321, IMG submission 203464) | Ammonia-oxidizing marine archaeal communities from Monterey Bay, California, United States - M1 80m 21515 | ecosystem: Environmental > Aquatic > Marine > Intertidal zone | place: USA... | reverse complement strand
TCGACCCCTTTTGCACACCCGTCCGAGAAATTTTTAAAACTGTCGGGTTTTTAGACGTCAAAGAAAAAGATCAGCAGGATGAACAAACAACAAATACTCCAGTGATAATTCCTGCCGCCGGAGAAGCTCCTTCTTTAGAAAAAATTCTAAATGGCAAGCCCAAGGCTATGTTGGAGATTTGCGGCAAGACCCTAATTAATCACCAAATTCAAACTCTAAGCAACGCCAATCTTGCAGACATCACACTGATAGCAGGGTATGGCAAGGAAAAACTGTATGCAGAAGGCATTAGCATTATGGAAAACCCTGACTATCATAAAGGATCTCTGCTGAACTCAATAATGGTTGCGAAGGAGAAAATGACCAATGGCTTCATCATGCTGTATTCAGACATCCTCATAGAAGATCAGATTCTCAAAAAACTTAAGGAATGTAAGGAGGATATTATTCTCGTTGCCGATAATTCTACCCAGTACCACGAGCCGGAAGAAGGGAATGTTCTCGATTACATCATAGCCAAAAATCACTATAAGCCAAAACGCCGAGAAATTCGTTTCATCAGTGAAAATACAGTGGCAAAGATAGGCAGCAAAATAAATCCGGAGACCGCTACTCACGAATTTATAGGTCTTGCCCGTTTCAGCAAAACCGGCGCCGAGCAATTCCTCGAAACCTATAACGATGTGGTCAAAAGGTTTACCGGCCCCTTTCAAGAGTCAGAAGACATTTCCAGACTGAGTTTTACCGATCTCATTCAGGAGATGATCGATCGAGACTTCGATATCCACTATATGGAGATACACAAAGGCTGGTTAGAAATCCATAATGCGGAACATATTACCCTTGCTCAAAAATCCTTTAGCGCATAAAATCGTCCGTCCCATTTACTCGCATTAACCATTGAGACACTTGCATGCATTTTTCAAAACTTTTTCTCCCAACATTAAAAGAATCTCCTGCCGACGCAGAAGTCATCAGCCACAAGCTTATGGTCCGTGCAGGAATGATCAGACAGGTTGCTTCAGGCATTTATTCCATTCTCCCATTAGGGCTTCGGGTTTTAAGGAAGGTTGAACAAATCATCCGAGAAGAGATGACTAAAATCGAAGGTCAAGAAGTTTTTCTTCCTAGTATCCAACCTGCTGAGTTATGGATAGAGAGTAAGCGGTGGGATTTTTATGGCAAGGAATTGTTACGCATTAAAGACCGGCATAATCGGGAATTTTGCTATGGTCCCACCCATGAAGAGGTGATCACCGATATCGTAAGAAAGGAAGTTAAATCCTACCGCCAACTGCCTATTTTGCTATATCAGATTCAGACCAAGTTCCGCGACGAAGTGCGACCCAGGTTTGGTATTATGCGTGGACGAGAGTTCATGATGAAGGACGCCTATAGTTTTCACGCCGATGAAGAAGACGCTCGGCATACATACAAAAAGATGGCGCAGGCCTATACTAATATTTTCAAAAAATGTGGACTGGACTTCAAACAGGTTCAAGCCGACTCTGGAACTATAGGTGGAAACTTTTCACATGAGTTCGCTGTGCTCGCCAACTCAGGAGAAGATGATATCGGTTTCTGCGAGTCTTGTGGTTACGCCTCAAACCTAGAATTAGCAGAATCAAAACCACCTGCATCCCCCACATCTCTTGCTAATCCACAGGACATAAAAGAAGTGGAGACGCCTGAAAAAAAATCTGTGGAAGCAGTTGCGAAGTTTTTAAATCTACCTACTCGGCAAATCGTAAAAACCATCCTATTTGAAAATGAAAATGGCCTAGTAGCAGGCCTGGTTCGTGGTGACCATGAGATCAACCTAGTAAAACTGAGAAACCTGATTGGTTGCGAATGGTTAGAACCGGCTGAAGAGCAGGCTATCTCCAAGCACCCAGAGTTACACTGTGGATATGTCGGGCCCATAGGAATCGGCATTCCAGTCTATGCAGACTGCGAAATCTCTGCTCTACAGGATTTTGTCACTGGTGCCAACAAGCCCTCCACTCATTTCATAGGAGTTCAAGTTGAACGGGACCTAAAAATTGAACAATTCAGCGACATCAAAACCATTAAAGCTAATGATCCTTGCCCTCATTGCGAAGATGGAAAGTATCAGGTCAAACGTGGAATTGAAGTCGGTCACATTTTTATTCTCGGGACCAAATATTCCTCAGCTATGAAAGCCGTTTATCTCGATCAAGAAGGTAAAGAAAAAGCACTGATCATGGGTTGTTATGGCATTGGAGTTGGTCGTACTGCCGCTGCAGCTATAGAACAAAACCATGATGATAGAGGAGTTATATGGCCTCTTAACTTAGCTCCTTTTCAAGTTATTATCATTCCGGTTAATTACTCCAATGAAGACTTGAAATCTGTCTGCGACAATATTTATGATCAGCTTCAGAAAATCGGGATTGAAACTCTTCTTGACGACCGATCAGATCGACTGGGAGCTAAACTGAAGGATGCAGACCTCATAGGAGTTCCCTTGCAAATCATTGTGGGCTCCAAAAACCTTTCTGCGGGACAAATCGAGCTAAAAACCCGAAAAACTAATGAATCTAAACTCCACCCCTACCCAAAATTTATAAACGATATTCCAAATATTTTAAAAGAGTTATAAAAACAAGTCGACTTAAGAGAGCCCCAGTTTTCCCTTGAAATCAAACCTTAAGTTCTTGTACAATCCTCACTGACATATATGGGTCCTGCATCGCGGGCTTTTAGCCCGCTTTTTTTTTTCTTTTTTCAGGAGCGCGTAGATTAATATAGACCGATTTAGAAAACTTGGCTTCATTCTCCTCAAAATTCGCAGAAATTCACTGGGCCCACCCAGTAGTAGAGGTTTAAATGGCAAAGGTCCCCGTTTCGCAAGCAATTGTGAGTTTAATTGAACCAATCCTCATAATAGAAGAACTCGAACTCGTGGATGTCGAATATAAAAAAGAGGGCAAAAACTGGGTTTTAAGGATATTCATCGACAAAGAAGGAGGGGTCACGATTGCAGATTGTCAAAAAGTCAGCCGCCTGACGGGCGATCTCATTGATGTTGAAGAAACTATCACCACTCCCTATAGCCTGGAAGTCTCGTCCCCGGGACTAAATCGAGTCCTGAAGCGGGAAAAAGATTTTCTAAAGTTTAAGGGAAGGCAAATATACCTGCACAGCCTTTCACCGATTGACAATCGTAAAAAATTTAACGGTATACTTACAGGTTTTAAAGATCAAACCGTTTTTTTAGAAGTAGACGGAAAGGTTTTAGGAGTTCCTTTACACCAGGTTGGCAAAGCAAACTTAGTCATTGAAATTTAGGTAAAGCACCATGAACATGGAAACACTCAGCATTCTCGAGCAACTTAGTCGCGATAAGGGCATTGAAAAAGATATACTTATCAATGCCTTGAAGTCCGCTGTCGAGGTTGCAGTTCAAAAACGATACCCTATGGTTAAGGAACTGCAAAGTGAATTTAATGAGTCTACTGGAGAGGTTGAAATTTATTTCGAAAAGACAGTCGTTGAACAGGTTGATCTGCCAGATGAGCAAATCAGTCTGAAAGACGCTTCAGCACTTGCTGACGATATCCATGTCGGCGAGCAGGTTCTAGTCCAGCAGGTTCTTGAAAATTACGGTCGCATAGCCGCACAACTAGCCAAGCAAGTGATCGTGCAAAAAGTTCGCGAAGCAGAAATTGATCTTATTTATAATGATTACATCGATAAAAAAGGCGAGTTGATCAACGGAATGGTCCAGCGAATGGAACATGGTGACCTTATTGTTGATCTGGGAAAAGCCGAAGGCGTTCTGCCTAGACGAGAGCAGGTTTTCCGAGAAAGCTTTAACCGTGGAGAACGAATACGTGCGTATGTTCTCGATGTCCGAAAAACACCTAAAAATGCCTTAGTTATTCTTTCTCGTACTCATATCGGGTTGATAAGGGGTTTGTTCGAGATGGAGGTTCCCGAAATCAGCGAGGGAATGGTGGAAATTATGGGAGTAGTTCGTGAACCTAACGGGCGCACCAAGATTTCAGTCCGGACTAACGAAAGAGAAATTGATGCCGTAGGCGCATGTGTTGGTATGCGCGGAATGAGGGTTCAGTCTATTGTTCAGGAACTTAGGGGTGAAAAAATTGACATAGTTGAATTCTCTGAAGACCCCGAAACCTATCTCAAAAATGCCCTTAGTCCTGCGAAGGTTTCAAGAATCATCATGAACCCTGATGAAAAACAAATGACGGTCATAGTAGCTGAAGACCAAATGTCCCTGGCTATAGGAAAAAAAGGGCAGAACGTGCGCCTCGCAGCCAAGTTAGTTCGTTGGAAGGTCGATATAAAAGGCCCCTCTGAAGCTATGGAACTGGGACAACACCATGCCTTTTTGACTCCCACTGAAGCCTCTACGGTAGATTTTCTTGATGATGTTAAGAACGCTAAAGGTTTAGGTGAAAAGGTAATGACTATTCTTTTCTCCAATGACCTTGTTACTTATGAAGAGGCTCTGATAAGAGGAGTTAAAGGTTTAACTCAGTTAACCGGTATTGGGCCTAAAAAAGCCGAAGCCCTGATCCAACTCGCAGAGGAACAAAAAAAACAATTAGCACTGGAAAAAGAGTTGGCAAAAGAAACAAGTATTGAGATTGAAAAACGTATGAACACCGAAAATCTGGACAGCGTAACGGAGGCAATAGAGCAGAAAGAAGAAGTTTTAACTGAAGATGCAGACGGTGAGGCTGCCGAAGAGGAAGAGGTCCTCATACAGGAATTAATAGGGCTAACCCCTGATATTCTGAAGGCTCTTGCTGATAACGGCTTTGAAACAATAGCTGAGCTTTCTGTCACTCCTCTGGATGAGTTGATTGCCATGGAAGGTGTTGACGAAGAAATGGGGAAATCTATTTTAGAACAGGTTAAGCAACGCCTGGAGAATACTGAGAGTGTATAGAAACCCAAAGCAAATCAGTCGTTTTTTTAACTGCTTAAAAAATTTACCCAAACCCGCGAACTGCTTAACAACTCCGGGTCTTAAGAAAATTGTGTGGTTGTCCCATAACAGGAGGAAATTTGGCTAAGATTCGCATCAACAAGCTGGCCTTGGAACTCAATATTCAGAATGATCAGATCATTGAGGCCTTGCAAAAGAATGACGTAGCTGTAAAAAATCATATGAGTTCCATAGATGAAGAAGCAACGCAATACATCCGCGAACTCTTCACTCCCAAAACTGCTGCGGCTGCTACCTCCACCAAAAAGGTAGTTAAAAAAGCCAAGGCAAAAATTAAAATTAAGGTGCCATCTAAGGTAACAGTCACAACTGCGAAAACTCAGGCTAAGTCTACCGCAGCGAAAAAGGCAGAGAAACCGAACGAAAAAAGTGCAAAAAACTTAAAGACTAAGACCAAGGCCAAAGCCGAGACCGCAAAAAAAACTAAATCGACCGAAAAAATCAAAGGGGCACCAGAAAGCAAAACAGGAAAAAAACTTGGCCTCAAAATTGTCAAAAAAGAAGACAAACCTAAACCAGCCGAGGAAAAACCAGCCCCGGTTAAAAAAGAAAAACCTACCCCGACTATAAAAGAGAAATCCGTTGCTATACCAACTCCTCCAGTTACTCCCAAACCAGCCCCTGAAATTGTGGTGCCAGAGGAAAGTTTCGAGGTTGTTCAAATTGGTGAGAATACTCCAGTGCGGGAACTAGCAGAAAAATTAAAATGCACTCCGAATGATGTAATTAAGGAATTAATGGTTTTCGGAATTCTGGCCAATATCAATCAAGCTCTTAACTTTGATATTGCTAGCAAGGTGGCTGATAAGCTCGGCTTTGAAGTTGAACTCCATATTGAGAAGTCTGAACTAGATTTTTCAGAAGAGGAAGAAGATAACAGCAAAGACCATGTTGGCCGGGCTCCCATTGTAACCATAATGGGCCACGTTGATCACGGCAAAACCTCACTTCTCGATGCCATTCGCAAAACCGATGTAACTAAATTGGAAGCTGGCGGAATCACCCAGCATATTGGTGCGTATCAAGCTAGCATCAAAGGCTCAGCTATTACGTTTCTCGATACACCTGGCCATGAAGCCTTTACAGCCATGCGAGCCAGAGGCGCGCAGGTAACTGATATTGTCGTTCTTGTTGTTGCCGCCGATGACGGAATCAAACCACAAACAAAAGAAGCAGTACATCATGCTGAGGCGGCAGGAGTTCCAATTCTTGTTGCTATCAATAAAATTGATAAAGCTGATGCAAAACCTGATGAGGTCAAAAAACAATTAGCCGACTTGGGGCTTCTTCCTGAGGACTGGGGTGGACAAACAATTTACGTGGAAGTCTCAGCCTTGAACGGAACTGGAATTGACCACTTGCTTGAAAACCTGATTTTACAGGCAGAAGTCATGGAGCTGAAAGCTAATCCGACACTCCTTGGTAAAGGAGTGGTGATCGAATCCAAACTAGATAAAGGACGCGGGCCTATCGCCACTATGATCATTGAAAGTGGGACCTTGAGAGTCGGCGAGCCTTTTATCGTTGGTTGCTATTTCGGCAAGGTTCGAGCACTTATTGATGACAAAGGTAAAAAAATTAAAAAAGCTATTCCATCGACTCCTGTAGAGGTTGTAGGGTTGCCGGATGTTCCGCAACCTGGTGACCACTTCATGGTGGTTCGGGACGAGAAAAAAGCACGACAGCTTAGTAACCTAAGATTGCAAGAACAGCGTGAAATTCAACTAGCTAAAACCACACGTATCACCATGGATGACCTACATCAGCAGATTGTTGAAGGACAGATTAAAGAACTGAACCTTATTATTAAAGCAGATGTTCAAGGCTCTATTCATGCTGTTCAGGAAGCTTTCGGCAACCTTGGCGATAAGGAGGTCCGCATCAAATCCATTCATGATGCAGTTGGGGGTATCACTGAGTCAGATGTTCTTTTGGCCAGTGCATCTAACGCCATCATTATAGGATTTAACGTACGCCCAACTGATCAGGCCACAAAACTAGCCACTCGGGATAAAGTAGATATACGTCTTTATAGCATTATTTATGATGCCATCAACGACATGCGACAGGCTATGGACGGAATGCTGGCTCCAAAATATAAGGAACAAATCATAGGCAAGGCAGAAATTCGCGAAGTATTTACCCTTCCGAAGGTCGGCATTATTGCTGGGTGCCATGTGCTATCAGGTAAAATAGAACGTAATCTGGAGGCCCGACTCATTAGAGATAGTGTAGTCGTCTATCAGGGTAAAATCGCATCCATAAGAAGGTTTAAAGATGATGTCAAAGAGGTAGCCTCAGGTTATGATTGTGGTATTTCTATCGAAAAATTTCAGGATATGAAGCAAGGTGATATCATCGAACCATACATCCTAGAAGAAGTTACAAACTGATTTGCGGTTCTCCGTAAAGAAAAATGATTATCGGTTGTTGCTCCATAAAGTTTTATTTGCACGGAAACAGATCATTAAAGGGCAAACGTCAGGTCGTCAGATCTATTAAAGATAGGCTGAAGAGGAACTTTAATGTTTCGATAGCAGAAGTTGGGGACCAAGATAACTGCCAAAATCTCCATATTGGAATCTCAGCTATAAGCTCAGACCGCTCCTACATGGACGGGTTGTTGACAAAGATAACCGATGCAATTGACAGAATGAGTCTAGCCGAAATTATCGATTGTGAAACTGAAATAATTAACCTTGGCTCTGGGAAATTTTAAAAACTCAGGTGTTTTATGCGATTCAAGAGATCTCAAAGAATACAGGAACTCCTTCTTGAAGAAATATCAAAGTTGGTCCAAAGTGGCTTGAAAGATCCTCGGATAGGCTTCACAACCATCACTAAGGTAGAGGTTTCTGACAACCTCAAACACGCTAAAATATTTGTCAGCGTAATGGGCTCTGAACAAGAAAAAAGTGATACGTTGGATGGGCTAAGAAATGCTAAAGGATTCATCCGGAGTATATTAGGTAAGAACCTATATCTAAGGTATCTCCCTGAGCTAGATTTTCGGCGAGATGATAATGCCGACCATGTTGAAAAAATATCAAGGATACTGAATGGACTCCAATCTGAACCTGGTGGTCAACCTCTATAAACCATCTGGACCAACCTCGTTTTCCATGGTCCGCTCGGTTAAAAAAATGCTTGGAGTTAAAAAAGCTGGGCATATCGGCACATTGGACCCCATGGCAGAGGGCATTTTGCCTATATGCCTGAACCAATCGACCAGGATTATTCAGTTCTTAGGTCCTTTATCCAAGCATTATCAATGTACTATGACATTGGGATCAGCCACGGATACTCAAGACTCCACAGGAAAGGCGCTATTTACGGGAGATCCCTCCAAATTCACTGAAAGTCAGGTTCAGAACCTGCTGAAAAGCTTTATCGGAGAGCAAAAGCAGATTCCTCCCATGTACTCAGCAAAGAAAAATAAAGGAATTCCTCTTTACAAATTAGCCAGAAATGGTATTAATATCGAGAGGAAACCTGTCTTAGTTCATTTTTATTCCATTGATTTTGTTAACATGGAAGAAAATCGGGTGGAATTTGAGGTCCATTGTTCTGCCGGAACATACATCCGTACCCTATGCCATGATATTGGGCAAAGTTTGGGTTGCGGTGCACATATGTCCGGATTGATTCGAAAACAGGTAGGAGTATTTGCACAAGAGTCGTCAATCAGTCCTGAAGCATTGGAAGTCGCTAATAATAATGGAAGTCTGGCAGAGGTTCTTTTTCCCGTAGAAAAGGCTTTGGAGTTTCTTCCTGAGATCCGTGTTACTGATGAATTCGTAGAGCATATTGCCAACGGCAGTGCCCTAGCCAATTTTTCCTTGAAAGCATATCCGGATAAATTTGAACCCGGGATGATATTCAGAGTTTGCAACGGCAGTAATAAAGTACTAGCTGTAGTTGAGTCTCTTGTAAGTCAAGACCAATTTAGCAAAATGGAACCAAAAGATATCGCGTTTAAGTTAAAACGTGTTTTAATTTAATTATAGAGTTTTAAAATTTGACGGAAGAAGATTGGAATGTTTTCGCAGGGACACTAGTAAACAAACGTGTCTCTACGAAAACATCTCCAAATCGTTTTTCCACATTTAACGAGTTGGAGAGAAAATTATGACAATGAATGCACAGCAAAAAACCACTATTATCACTGATTACAAGCTTCACGAAAAAGATACTGGGTCTTCAGAAGTGCAGATTGCACTACTAACAAAACGCGTCACCTATTTGACCGAGCACTTCAAGACTCATGCAAAAGATCATCATTCCCGGCGCGGACTTCTTAAGTTGGTGAGCCAAAGACGAAAACTTTTGGACCACCTGAGAAAAGAAGATATTAGCCGATACAAGAGCATTATCTCAAAGCTCGGCATAAGAAGATAATCGCGCCAAACCTACCCTGAATTCTCAGGACATAAAGATATTGGAGAGATATTAATGGAAAAAGTTGAAATAGATATAGATGGAAAGTTAATTTCACTAGAAGCCGGTGATTTAGCCCGGCAGGCTGGTGGTGCAGTTGTTATCCGGCAAGGTGATACCATGGTATTAGTTACTGCTACTATGGCTAAAGAAGCCAGAGAGGGGATTGATTTTTTCCCCCTAACTGTAGATTACCGGGAAAAAACCTACGCTGCGGGGAAAATTCCCGGCAGTTTTTTTAAGCGAGAAGCTAGGCCAGGAGATATTGAAACACTTATTTGTCGATTGATCGATAGGCCTATCAGGCCTTTGTTTCCAAAAGGATTCAAAAATGAAACTCAAGTTGTTGGAATAGTTGTATCCCATGACCAGGTCAATCCACCGGATGTAAATGCTATTACAGGTGCCTCTGCTGCGTTGATGATCTCAGATATACCGTTTGAGACTCCTGTTGCCGGAGCTCGTATTTCGCGCGTAGAAGGTAATCTGATTTTCAACCCTAATTACGAAGAAACGGCAAAAAGTGATCTAAACCTGATCATGGCAGGAACCTCCGACGGAATCGTAATGGTTGAAGCGGGTGCCAACGAAGTAAGCGAGCAGGATATGATGGAAGCTCTCGAGTTTGGTCATGAGAGAATTAAAAAAGTAATCGGCATTCAGATCAAACTGCGCGAACTATTGGGTAAAGAGAAAGTTGAAGTTGAAGAACCCAAAGTGGATGAAACACTTAAAAGTAAGATTCACGCACAAGCAGCATCGGGTCTGAATGATGCAATGCAGATCGCAGGAAAACACGAGCGCAGTGATGCTATTAAAAAAATCAAAAATGACCTAACCGAACTATTGAGCCCAGAAGAACAGGAAGAGCGGACAGGTGAAGTTAAGGATATTTTTCATGATTTAGAAAAAGATGTTGTGCGTAACCTTGTACTTGACAAGCATTATCGGGTAGATGGTAGAGGTCTCGCCGATGTTCGACCTATCAGCATTATGGTTGGATATTTGCCGCGAGTTCACGGTTCCGCTGTATTTACTCGTGGAGAAACTCAGGCTCTTGTTACTGCCACCATGGGAACTTCCGCAGACGAGCAACGACTGGATAGTTTAGAGTTTAAGGGCACTAAGTCTTTTCTTCTACACTACAATTTCCCGGCATTTTGTACCGGTGAAGTTAAATTTATTGGTGGTCCTGGACGACGTGAAATAGGACACGGCATGCTCGCCGAAAGATCCCTCATACCTATTCTTCCGAGTAAAGAAAAATTTCCGTACACTATAAGAATAGTTTCCGAAATTCTCGAGTCTAACGGCTCCTCCTCGATGGCTTCAGTGTGTGGAGGCTCGCTATCAATGATGGATGCAGGTGTCCCTATTAAAGCCCCCGTTGCAGGAATCGCTATGGGACTGATTAAAGATGGGGATAGAGTAGCTATTCTTTCCGACATTCTCGGTTCAGAAGATCATCTTGGTGATATGGATTTTAAAGTAGCCGGCACCAGTAAAGGTATCACCGCTCTGCAAATGGATATAAAAATTGATGGTCTAAATCGTGAACTCATGGGCAAAGCTCTTGAGCAAGCTAAAGAAGGAAGAATGCATATTCTTGGTGAAATGGATAAAGCCCTGCAAACCCCGAGGGATGAGATGTCAAAGTACGCACCAAGAATCGTACAGATTACGGTCCCAAAAGATAAAATTCGTGATGTTATTGGACCGGGAGGCAAAGTCATTCGTGATATCATAGATAAAACAGGGGTCACGATTGATATCAACGATGATGGGGTGGTTTCAATTGCTTCCTCCGATGAGGAGGCTGCTAATAAGGCTATTGAGTATGTACAGAATCTCGTTCAGGAAGTCGAAGTCGGAAAAATTTATCTAGGCAAAGTCAAAAAGATTGTCGACTTTGGAGCCTTTGTCGAAATTTTTCCTGGCACCGATGGATTGGTACACATCTCGCAAATTTGTGATCGACGTATCAAAAGTGTCAGTGATGAAATCCAGGAAGGTGATGAAATTAAAGTCAAAGTCATTGATGTTGATCAACAAGGTAAGGTCAAACTCAGCCGCAAGGAAGCTTTGAAAGATGCGGTGGCAGCAGAATAACCGAAAAGTTTAAGATGAAAGGGGATGAGCTTTAAAGAGCTCATCCCCTTTTTTATTTTTATCCTGCGAGATGTTTCTCTGATCGCACCCGCTAGAATTCGATCGGGTCGATAGCTATTCCTCATTAAATTAATTCATCATATTCGGAGGCTATCCCGTTTAAAGTTTCCAGTCTCTAATCACATCAATAGATGGCTGATGCGTAAGGTCAAAATGGATCGGAGTCACCGAAATGTAGTTTTTGCTTACCATTACACAGTCGGTTCCGTCCTCAACTTCATCAAACCGCATCTCACCTGCCATCCAGTAATATGTATTGTTTCTGGGATCCACACGTTGATCAAAAGATTCAACTACACGTGACTTTCCTTGACGAGTAATTGCCACACCGGCAATCTCATTTTCAGGAACGGGCGGAACATTGACATTAAGAACAACACCTGAAGGCAGCCCTTTTTCTAAGACTTTTTTAATCAGCCTACGACTGAATTTTGCTGCGGGATTAAAATCAGGGTTCTCATAGGTATCTAAAGAAATCGCTATACTGGGAACCCCCATGATCATAGCTTCGGTCGCAGCTGAAACTGTTCCTGAATAAAGAGCGCAAACACCAAGATTTCCTCCCAAGTTGACACCCGAAACAACTATTCGAGGCGGTTTATCGAGCAATACTGCAATGGCTAGCTTTACACAGTCCGCAGGGGTTCCATTGACAGCATAACCCACGAGTTGGCCTTCCTCCTCAACCTTTCGCACCTTGAGTGGCTGGGTTAACGTGATAGCGTGGCCCATGGCACTTTGCTCCGTTTCCGGAGCAATAATTATCACATCATCATCCTGACTGAGTTCCTTGTAAAGAGCTCTTAAGCCATCCGCATTAAACCCGTCATCATTACAAAGCAATATCATAGAGAAAAAATTAAATAGGATTGGTTTTAAAAAAAGGGCGTCACCTATCGGAGACGCCCCAGATTTTAAAAATATATCAGCTTATGTGAACGCCGATTAATTATGTTTGTCGAAATATGTTTTAGACCCGGAAGGATCTGGTTTCATACCATCTTCACCACTTTTCCAGTTTGCAGGACATACTTCACCGTTATTCTCATGGAACTGTAAAGCATCAACCATTCTCAAAGCTTCCTCAATATTTCTTCCCAGAGGCAAGTTGTTAATGACCTGATGCTGAACTACACCTTCTTTATCTATTAGGAATAATCCACGAAATGCAATCCCCGCTTCATGCATGACCCCATAATCGTAGGTGATTTTTTTATTCAAGTCAGCAACAAGTGGATAGGCAATGTCACCTAAGCCACCATTTTTTCGATCAGTATTTCTCCATGCCAGATGCGAGAAATGACTGTCGACCGACACACCCAACACTTCAGCGTTACGTTTCTTGAACTCATCCATACTGTTACTGAAAGCAATGATCTCTGTCGGGCAAACAAATGTGAAGTCTAGGGGATAGAAAAATAAAATGACATACTTTCCTTTATAATCGGAAAGTTTAATTTCTTTGAAACTACCATCTGGCATTACAGCTTGCGCAGTAAAATTTGGGGCAGGCTTAGCAACTAATGCTGACATATATAACTCCTCTAAATTGAATCAGTATTTAATGAAAATTGTACTCTATCACAATTTTTATAGGCCATTCAATTGCCAACAGTAACTTTTATTAGCCTTCCTTGAGATTTGTACTCTTCCTCTGCCTTGACACACCAGAAGGCCCTATTTACAATGTCTTATAGTAGCTATAATAATAACGCCGAAACATTTAAAAACTGATTGAAATATATTATATGGAGATACTTTTTTTAGGAACTGGCACTTCAACTGGGGTTCCCTCTCTCTGTTGCGACTGCGAGGTCTGTTTATCACAAGACCCTAGAAACAAGCGCCTGCGTTCATCAATTCTTGTCCGAAACAAAGACCATACCATTCTTGTCGATACCTCTACCGACCTGCGACAACAATGCTTGCTCTACGGAATCAAAGACATTGATACTGTCCTTTATACTCATCACCACGCCGACCATGTTCATGGGATTGATGAACTGCGTAGTTTTAATTTCTTCAACAAAACGGCATTGCCTATTTATGGAAACGCGCAAACCTTAAGCCACCTGAATATTAACTTCAGTTATATTTTTGGCAAAGCAGAACAAGTTGGGGGAGGTATTCCACAATTGATCCCTAGACAATTAGAAGACAAAACTTATGATTTCGGAGGTATCTCTGTTATTCCGCTCGACATTCAGCACGGGAAGCTAATTATAAATGGGTTTCGTTTCAAGGACTGCGCTTACATTACCGACTGTAGTGGCATTCCAAACACCACGTGGAAAAAATTAAGAGGATTGAAGGTTTTGATTCTGAATGCTCTCGGATTTAAACCCCACTCGACTCATTTCAACCTTAGTCAGGCACTGGAAGCAGCCAAAAGTATAAATGCAGAAAGAACCATTCTTACCCACATAAATCATCATTTCGATCACGAAAAAGTAACCCACGACTTGCCGGAAAGAGTGGAGCTTGCTATAGACGGAATGCGGATAACCCCTTAGCCTGATAGACTAGATAAGTTTTAAAGTACTTCTTGTTTTGAGTAATTTAAGACCGCTAACTTAGACCCTGGGCAGCTTAATCTCCACAAGCAATTAACGATGACTAGACTTCGTCGCAATATCAGTTAATCCAAGTCAAAATCACGTAACGGTTTTTCGCCAGATTTGTCTACATGTTTCTGTGATTCTTTAAAAATTTCATCGAGAACTCTATCTCTTTCTTTCAGGTTCTCGC